>Ga0307515_10003342_pt1 | contig 33900 bp, 30 predicted proteins | sample 17_EM_MG_FD_194513 | JGI IMG/M metagenome (GOLD analysis project Ga0307515, IMG submission 194513) | Populus trichocarpa ectomycorrhiza microbial communities from riparian zone in the Pacific Northwest, United States - 17_EM | ecosystem: Host-associated > Plants > Roots > Unclassified | place...
CGATTCGGCGCGAACTAACACTGATACGAGGTCTTCCCAACCCAATCAGGCATGTCATACCCCTGATTTCTCATATCCGCTCGTATCCTACATATCGCACCCATCTTCATCCTCCATCTCTCTCTCTTGTCCACAACTCAACCATCATCGCAGAACACAAAGTTAAGTCATCCCTCTCTATCTCTCCATGACCAGTGTTAGCAACGGTTCCGGACCGTCACTTGGGGTCCGGGTCCAGGTCAAAACCGAACCATTGCCGAATTGGCAGTCCGGGTTGTCAACACACCCGAACTGTCAATTCGGATACTGTTCGACACAAATCTCGCAACCCGTCTCGATTAGGTGGGTTGTCAGCGGGTCGCCCAGCGGGTCCATCTGTAGATTTATATTATGTTCTTGTTTTTGCAGTTGTATAATTGAACATTATTAAAATTAGGTATTTGACAGCCAATGTTCTCTTTTTGGATGTTTTGCAATCTGCAACATTGATTATTTTGGAATACGTGATTTGCCTTCTACCCGTTGCATTTTTAGCTAGAGAGGTAGTCAATAGTTTTCTTATGGGCGCACCTATGCGGAGAAAGCCTTGATTACCCAATATGCAAGATGAAATATTGTTGATGCTCCGTTGACGATCAGTTTCATGATGGGGTAAAGTGTGTGTCATGCGTTATTTCGATTGAAAAGGCTGCCACAACTTCGTCTATGAATTGTTACCACATTGTTACACTTAGATTACCCAAGATCAAGCACCAATAATCCTTGAAACTCGAATGACGCTCATTTTCAGGATGGGACAATGCCTCGTTTATGAATGGCTGCAACCAAATGTCACATTGGTTTGCCAAGGAAGGCAGCCATTACATCGGTTATGAATAGCAGTCACCAGGTCACTCTTCAATTACCGTACTTACAAGACTGAAAATCGTTGATGCTCCGTTGACGCTCATTTTCAGGATGGGGCAGGGAGCCTGATACTATTATTCTTGATTTGGAAGGAAGGCAATACTATGTTTATGAATGGCTGCAACCAATCGGCAGTTAGGGTACCCTGGATGCACAGCCAAAAATCGTTGACGCTTCGTTGAAGCTTATTTTCAGAAGGGGGCAGCGATCGTGTCCATTACTCTTTTGCCAAGAAAGGCCGTCAGTATGCACGTTATGGATAGATCCGACCACGTCACCATTCAATTTCCATACTTACAACACTGAAAATGGTTGACGCTCCGTTGACGCTCATTTCAATTTATGGTGAAGTCAAGATCTGCTGCAATTAATAATAGCAATCTTAAATATTTGAACTTGGTGGATGCCTTTCAGCATGATTAGGACTTAGATCTATGGCAAAGCCGAGCCCAGTAATAGTCCAGCAGTGGTCGCTCTCATCCGGTTAAAATTTATATGTTATGCTAAACGATGCATATTGCCTGCTACAGGTTTGTTTGTTAACGAATATTCTCTCGTGACTGGTCGACATTCTTCCGTAATAATTCTCTAAATGAAATTCGTCATCAAACTACATAATGAACTCGTTGATAATACATTGACGCATTGTGTCCTACTTTTTTTTGATCCTCTTATTCCTCCTCGTTTCCATTGTATTGACCGTCACCACCGCCTTTTTAACCTTCTTCTTTGATCGTCGTATAGGCCAAATCAGTCAAGAAAGATTTGGTGCCGCACTCACATTCCGCACCTCCAGGGTCTGTGAAACCTCAGCGCAGTTGTCCAGTTCCGTATCTGATTCATTGTCCGCCTCCCAGTCATCTTCGCTGTCGTTTGGATTATCCAAGTCCCCATTCCAGTTAAGACAATTTTCGGTATCTGAAATGCTTTCCGGTGAGCTATCCTCATCACTTTCGGCAGGATGGTGGTCGATTCGTTTGATTCGGCGGACATTCAATACTTGAGTTTGTCCTCCAGGGAGGTCCTTTGCAGACAAAGCTGGTGGCACAGGTGATTTTTCTGACAATTTGAATGCAGCCGCACCATCATGATGAAAGTTTGACCAGGATGCTTTGACGATCTCTTCGGTATCTGAAATATAAGCTACGGCGGTCATTTGTTTGTTTTGTGCGCTAGATACCTTCTTTGTGGCTCGTAGAGTTTGGCTACCCTGCCACATCTTCAAAAAGTGGTGGACCTTGGCCATTCTGTGCATCTTCTTTTCCTCCGCCTCTCTCTTCATTTCCATCTCGTTATCAGTGCTGTCTGGATCCAATACTGGGTTGTCGCCAGCCACAAATCCGCTATTGGCTCGAGCAAACTGCCTTACTAGAACATTTTCGCGAAGAGTCTCGCTAGTGGTTTCCGACCGCCTCCACCCGATCACATCTCGCCCAAGGGAAAAACTGGCTTCCACTCCGACACCGTGAGGTATGATAGAGAATATGTCGCGTGCCACATTGGAGAGATTGGCGTACGTTGAGTGTGTGTCTTCTTGCTGCCGCCACCAGTCCGTGATATCCGGTAACCAAAATGTACTACTAATCTCCATTGGGTCGGAGTGGTTATCATTAAGATTCGGATTAATTTCCCCCAGTTCTGTGGTAATTCAGGAGGTAAATTGAAATAGAGCCTCACGGCTGACGATAAACGTGCTACACGATCGCTTCCTCCGGGTGTCGTTTCGGCCACATTGGTCGGCATTAAGTATTCGTCGTCATCGCTGGACAAATCGTATGGATCATAAGAAGATTGACCAGATCTAGAAGCCATTTCGAAGGAGCTGAGATTGTTGTTCAGTGTGTTATCGGACTTAATGACCGGCAATCGTCTATGTTTCGCGCAGTATTCGTTCTCCACATACTTCAGAAAGCCCTCCTGGTATTTGGTAGTATAAGAAGTCTCATCTTCAGGATTGATATCCATGCCCTTGTCCCACTTCCTATAAGACCGCAACTTCCGGAAGGGATCAATGATCTGTGCCGTAATGAGGAGCACACCAGTCGTTGGAGTGACTTCAGTATAATCTTTTTATAACTTTTGCCGCGCACACTCCACAGCGAAGAATAAGTCTTCCTTCCAGTCTGTCTTTTTCTTGGCCAAAGCTCCCATCACGCCATCCATGTGATCAAACATGTCATTCTAGACAGTGATGACGTGATGCAGTGTCATGGTATGCTGTTTCAACATCGAAAGGGTCCAGTACCGGAATGGCCGTAAAACCTCCATCACATACTTGACAATCGTCCACTCATCCTGAGTCGTGAAGAGCGGCCGGTAGTCGCTATAGTTTGGGTTTTTTAGCAACTCCCGGGTGAATTGACGCAATCGGTAGGCACGTTCGAGCAACTCCAGTGTCAAGTCCCAACATGTCATCACATCCATAATGGGCTGTACTGCGAACCGGAATTTGGCTTTTTGACAGTCAATAAACTCGTTTCGATGTCCAGGTGTCAGCGTAATTAATACACCAGGCATTCTCTGCTATATGAAGGTCAGTTTCAACACATTCATAATATGTTGAAATACGTACTTTCTCAAGTATCGTCGCTAAACCTGGTCTCATGGCCAACACCTTGTTGATTCTAGCATTTCCCTCTTATCGAAGTCTTTGACTCTTCCCAATGTCTCTGCTTTCATTATCTCCAAACTGCTGCATCAGCAACGACTCTAGTTTCCATCAGAAAGACCCGGGTGTTCCAGACGGCTCTGACAGATCTGACGGAACATCGTACCCTCTGATGGAGAATTATACGCTACGTGTCGCGCAGGCGACGGGTCGCGTTGCATACGGACTCCTTTACTATGTGCTGACGTTTACGCAGCATCAGAAGGATACGTGTGTTACACTCTTCGCAGGGGCTGCAGTTATGCTGAAGCCATTTACACATCGCCTGACGATGTTACATCCTAGCTACTAATCGTTCAACGATTTTCAAAACTTATGAATTCAGTTTGTATTCTCATCTATGTATCTATGTATCTATGTAGCCCACTACTATCTGCACACGGTATATCTGGACTGGCAGCACGCGGTGATTGTCAGCTATTCGAGGTGCGCCTGAACATGACGACGAATATGTACTCCCCGTCCCTCAGTCCACCACCGTTACCCCTGTATCGCCGTACACCCACCATCCCTCATTAACGATGTACTTGGAGGCCGTGATCGAGCGAGTTTGGAGATGCTATTGGAGACCGAGATTGAGTGAACTCAGAGATGCGCTGGAAGGCCGTGATCGAGCGAGTTTGGACATGCAGTTGGAGGCCGGGATCGAATGAACTAAGAGATGCACTCCGAGCTGTGATCGAGCGAGTTTAGAGATGCACTTCCAGCAGGCTATAATCGAGTGAGATTAGAGGAGTACATGGAGGTGTTCGATCTAGAGGCGGTCGATGGGAGGCGCGCCAGGTGCTGAGACTATATTCATCAGTTAGTTAACTCAAAACCGTGGGAATGGGCTCTTATGAAATCGTGAGACTGAAGGGACGACAGAAAATCTTAGGTGTATGCTGTACTCGGTGTATGCTGCATTCGGCGTATGCTGCACGCAGCGTATGCTGCACTCGGCGTATGCTGCACTCGGTGTTAACTCATGATGATGGCATGGAGAGATACAGAGGGATGACTTAACTTCGTGTTCTTGCGATGATGGTAGAGTTGTGGACGACCAAGAGAGAGATGGGGGATGAAGATGAGAACGATATGGAGGATACGAGTGGACCTCAGAAATCAGGGGTACGATTTGCCTGATTCGGTTTATAAGACCTCGTATCGGTGATATTACCCGCCTGATCGGGACTCGTACCTGCCGTATCGGGGATGGTAAAAACACTCGCACACGAAATTCTCTCAAGTCCCAGTTTCTCATGATGATTTCCCCCATCTCCTCTGATCTCTCTCTTTCTTGTGCTCAACTCTACCATCACCTAAGAACACGAAGTTAAGTCTTCCCTCTCTATCTCTCCATGCCATGATCATGACTTAACACCGAGTACAGCATACATCAAGTACAGCATCATCCCAAGATCGACAGTCTCCCGCTCCCAGCCAGTTTCCTGCTCCCAGCCAGAGTCTCAGCTGCCGTCACGCCTTGCTCCAGATCGACCGCTTCCAAGCACTCCTCCAGTCTCGCTCGATCATAGCCTGCAAATGCCTCCCCAAACTCGCTCAATCACGGCCTCCCAGTGCATCTCTGAGTTCACTCAATCTCGATCTCCAATTGCATCTCCAACCTCGGTCGATCACGGCCTCAAGGAGCATCTTCAAACTCGTTCGATCACGGCCTCCCAGTGCATCACCAAACTCGCTCTATCACAGCCTCCAAGCGCATCGCTGAGTTGACTCGATCTCGGCCTCCAGGAGCATCTCTCAACTGTCTCGATCACGGCCTCCAAGTACATCGTTAATAAGCGACGGCGGGTGTACGGAGATACAGAGGTAACGGAGGTGGACTGAGCGACGCGGAGTACATATTCGGGAGACCCCGGGGTAGATAGACATCATCTCATCTCATTTTCACCTCATCTGGATCCACGCAATTGCGTGGATTCTCACGGCCGGGTAGTATCATATCTTCTCACTTTCTTCCTAAGCTCCTCGAGCTAGAACCTCCGATTATGCTCGACTACCATCTGTGGCCAGATTGACCATATATATATATATAGAGATACTTAAATAATGCATGCCATATTATGAGGTAGCGAATCGTGTGCCTGTACCAAAGACGAATATGATAGACGAAATGCCTTGTGCTTATGGCACTTTATGTGTCGCTTCCGGACAGATTTACATTTTGCTGATGTAGCCAATGAACCCATTCCGACGTATGGTCACAGTTGGCCACAACGCCACAGTGTTCATTTACAATAGGATTCTGACAGAGCGAGAAGAAACGGCGAAATCGCGATCAGTGGATGATATGCAACGCGACGAGTCATATTGGCACCGGGCGCGGAGTAGTCTTCCACCGGGGTGTCTCTGACGGTTCTGACGGAGCGCGTCCATTCAGACGGAGCCATTCCTCCTGGAGGGAAATGTTTTTTGCTGATGTGATCGCGCTCATGTGCTTCCCAAGACTTGGTGCATCCTTTTACACCCAGACTGCTCATGAATGCGCCCAAAGACAGATGAATGAAGTGCGCCATGCATGGTATATGGTTTGTCAATGCGGGCCACTCTGTTGCGGAGGCCTCAAGGGTTGTTTGTAGTACGCAAGTCATCGAGTCATTTGAGGAAGCGTTGTCGGTTGTAATTCCAAGTAAACGGCCGTCAGTCAGTTCGAAACTATCAAGAACATCTTTCAAATGTCCAGCTAGACGTGCTCCGGTATGCTGACCGTTGACCTGTAATCCTTAATGAGCTTTCGAAATAGGAAAAGATTGGGCTATCAACCTCATCGAATGCGAGTTGTACTTCATGCAAAGCCCAATTTCGATCCATATAGTAAGCAATGACTGACGTTATTGCTAAATTGTTCGTTGATGTCCATCCGTCCAAATCTAAACTAACTTTATATGTTGACGGCAATTGCTTCTTGATTGCATCCACTGTCAGTGTGTATTACCTCTGGCAAATATTACTCACGGTACTGGTTAGTGTTAGCAACGGTTCCGGGTTACCCGGCTGCGGGCCGGGTTTGGAACCGGACCGGATGGTCCAGTCCGGGTTGTTACCCGGAAAACAGGGGTACCCGCCGGGTTCGGGGACGGGTTCGAACCGGACCACGGTTCAAGTTTACGGTTCCTACAATTTTGGCTCCAATTAAGTATTTGAGTTCTGATCGTATCATGACATGATCAGTACGTGCATTGTCCAGCAGTAGTCGCTCTTGCACCTCCCGCATTCAGATTTGCGATCCGACTGATATTCGTTGAGGGGCTGTGAAATAAAGGCGGAATTGAAGCGAAATTGGCGGGTTTTCGATCGCGAGTCAACGAATACTTGTCGGATCGCAAATCTGAAAGCGGGAGGTGAAAGAGCGACTAACACTGCACAATCTACGTATTGAACATGTTGTGATATGATCAGAACTCAAATACTTCATTGCAGCAAGAAATGTCGACTTTTGAGGAGCGGGTTTTGTGTGGAAACCCGTTGCAATGGTTCGGTTCCGGGTTGGAACCGGTCCCGGAACCGACCCGGCAATTTGGACCCGTTGCTAACACTAGTACTGGCTGACTGTAACATCAACTCCCTTCGTAATGCATTGTATGACCGTCGTAGCTCAAGGTTTGATATTGCGTTCCATGGAATATGTGCCAAAACAAAACCTAACATGAGGTACTGATTCCAGGTGTCTTGGTGAAATTCAGCAGTTTGAAAGTCCTTTGCTGCCAGTTTAGAGCGTTTTGTCTCTCAATTCAGTAAGTATACTTGAAACCTGAATGGTCAATTTGATTTTCCTTTGCGAACTTACAATCAGAATTCCTCGACTTCCTTGCCGTTTCAGTTTGGCCAAAGCTGTTTAATCGACCGTTCAACTAGTCAATTCGGGTACCTCTGACACTGTTAATTCGTTTAACTTTGCGATATGCGCTTTTGCCAGCAAGTGTTTGCCCATTGAGGTGGTCCCATGTTCTGATGGATGGCGCAGAACTTGATGACAAACGATACATATGATGCCGGGGCTGCCAGTCTCTTCAATTCCGCAATGTAAATAGAATCGCCACGAAGGCGCATGTCTAGCGTTACTTCAAGCAATAGGCCGCTTCAAGGCTACATTCATTGAAGCCCACCAAGCATCGAAAAGGATTTGTAAAGTAAGGTCGCTAAAATCACGAATAAAGACACTTTCGTTTTTGGAAGATATCATAACGTCTAACAACGATGTATAGAGAGATTTTGTATCTGAAATCGCGGTAGGAAATTGAACTCTGCGTAATTCGATCTGGGTGACTGTCAATGGATAAGTTATGGCCAGGTAGAACGCAGGTTCTTGAATATTGACTTTAGAGCTACATCCAAGAACAAAGTCAGACCTGTGAGACATCGCATGCATAGTTGTGAAGTTGAATACAAGGGCATACAAAGACGAGACCGTTGCGATATCATGGCTAGCGTTTTTGCCTATAAAGGCAGCCAATAGTCCGATTTTGTCTCATCGCCGCTGCATTGCTGGCTGATAATCCAAGAAGCAACCCAAAAAATCGTTGACGCTCCGTTGACACTCATTTTTAGGAGGTAGTAGCGATATTGTTACTAGCATTTTTGCCTAGAAAGGCGGCCAATTTTATGATGATGGGAGTATGCCGTTGCAGAGCACTTGAATTGTCTATGATGCAAGATCAAAATTCATTGACGCTGTGTTGACGTTCATTTTTAGGAGGTGGTAGCGATATGGTAGTAGGCATTTTTGCCCTTAAAGGCGGCCAATACTGCCATTATTGCTTAATGCTGTCGCGCAGCCTTGTCATTATCCATGATGCAAGACCAGAAATCGGTGACGTTCCGTGGACGCTCATTTCTCAGATGGGGCAACTAGCATGTCGTTTGCCGTTTCACATCGAAAGCCGGCCAATTACTCGTCTTTGGATATATGTGACGAGACAACCCTTTGATTGCGGAAAAGATCAAACTCAAATCGTTGACGCTCCGTTGACGCTCACTTTAGAGACATACCAACAATCATTGGGTGCGCAATCCTGTTGCATGACCGTCATAACTTCATTATTGACAGTCAATACGTGTTTACCATCCCGTTCGGGGCTGGGACACTAGCCGGAGATTGCGACCTATTCTGACTCGCCGACAATGCATCCACTCTCACGGCACCCTCTGCACCACTATTCACGTCATCAGTCCGATCAATGACTTGGTTCCTTCTCATTTTTGCGCTTTTAGCCGGTAAATTACGGCATACAGATCCATCAACTAATTTTAGACATATAGAGCCGGACTTTGTGACCTTTCTTTTTCCAGCTCGTTTTCCTCGATTTCCATGATGTACCATATGCACTTTTCAAAATCTTGACCATGTGCAGCAGATCTGAGCGGACAGTTATGCAGTGAGCCGCATGAACTAATACTGCATTGCGGCTGTCATTGATCCGCGTTCAGACTGCGCACTGACCGCTCGTCCTATGACTCATATGACATCACTGAATGAAATTTTGTTAGTATATCTCATCTCTATTTTAAGTTTTGCTTTCTAATGTAACTGTAATTGGCAGGTCGATCTCATGTTTGCTGGCCGTCTATCATCCAGATTTAGAGTCTAGAACATTCACATTGCCAGTTCGACCCTTGCACACACTCTGATGAAATATCATGTCTCACAATTTGGTCACTAAAATCAGGAAAAAGCTGACACGTAGCAAAGTAGGTTTACAAATTGCATTTCCGCAAGATAGGTCTTCAAAACTACCTAGTTGGCTACCTATACCTCCGGCGACGCGGGAGCTGTCACCATATCTTCGTTCGTAACCGATGTCTGTATGGTAATTAACTTGGGAAGCTTCATTCAGGGGTGAAAGCTTACGGATTCAACAGGATTTACATCCTGAATTGGGATCGAATCGGTCGCCATGCCGGGCGAAAGAACCGGTATGGATTTATGTGACTGGGGTTTCTCCGAACCCAGCCTCATTGGACTACTTCCTGGTCGAGAAGTCACTCCTGGCATTTCCGTTTGTCCTCGGACGATCTCAGGAGTCTGTATATGCTCTCCAACTGTTCTCGGGGATGGTATGGCTGTAGTGGAGTCTGTTTGGGCCTTCGTAACCGCCGGAACCATCAATTCGGCAGTCCCATACCTCATATCTCTCTCACGAATGTAGTTGGCTGCATCCCCCGATCCCGGTGGGGTCAATTCATCAAGTATCATCTGCTTCTGCCGCAAGCTCTCCATGCGGTGCTGTACCGTTTTAGTGATTGTGCCCATCACCCAGCCAGGTTCATCATCATCACTGAGTTTGCCGAGCTCTGTATCTTCTTCATCATCTTCCTCGTCTTCCCCATCCTGCTCATCATCGGACCGTGCAAGATCGCTCAGACTGTCTCCGATAGCATTCAACATCTCTTGAAACGTTGTTTCGGGCTTTCAGGTTGTCGCGCATTCATTTTCAGCAGTTCTCATATCTCGCATAAGCGCTGTCTCTGGGTCGTGAACTCGCGTTCTTGCCACAGCGGTCTCTCTCTCCACAATATCCTCGATCCATTTCTCTTTCTCTTCATTGCTTAAGAAGTGTGTTTCCTGTCTTTTCTCCGCCGCAAGCTTCCTTTTAGATCGCAAGCTGCGCAGTGCTCCCAATGCTCGGACCCTGTGTGCCACCAAGCCGCTCTTGCCTTCATTCGCTTGATGCCCTCGACGTGTGGAATGCTTTGTCGATTTGCCGTATTTGCCCGCCGGAACTGGAGACAAGTCCATGTTGGGAGCATTGACCATTGTATCGTGTGTTGACCTTGGTGTTGGGCGTGATGGTGGATGTTGCAAGATATGGACCACATGGAGGCAATCCGAGTCTTTAATGTCAAGGTTCGTAGGTTTGATCGACTTAAAGAAAGCAAAATCCGCGTTTTGACCGTCATTTCAGTTGGAATAGTAACACTAATCGTACGTTATGACATGATAGCTAGCGTATGTTTCATGTAAGATCCCGGCTATGTGTTGAGACAAACATCACCTGACGACCTTTCCGTCGCAGAATTTCCTTTCTATATCTATCAATCACGCGATATCTGCTGTCGTTCACTTCAATGTTTCCCTGCGCACAAACAAACAAACAAACATCATCGGACCGACTTACTGCAAATCGCGGGACGATTGCAATCACTTCTAACTTGTTGCGATATGCAGCAGGATGTATCTTAAGTAGAACATGCAAGTTGACAGTCATTCATTCCCTTGTGACCTGTAGCTTACTACATATTCCTCAAGACTTTCCACTTTTTGTTATCATCTTCCGTACCTTATCCACAAGAGCAAGTCATGGCTCCACAAACACCTCAGCCCGGTGTGATTCAATCCGAAATGAGCCGAACAGCGGGCGCTTCATCCAATGCACCCATGGCTGTGACACAGCTGCAACGCAGACACCAGTTAGTCCACCGCGACGCTGCAATTGCAGCCACCGAAAATATGGCCAAGGACGCACATTTAAAAAAAGTACGTAAACCCGGACTCACCAATGATCGGCAGCAGCATGCTATCAGATGTGCGTGGCTGCATATTGATATAGAAGGCAGTCAACTCACAATATAATGTCCAGCTGGTGTACGTAGAGAGCTCCGTGACCAAAGTATCGCTGCCCGCAATGGCAAACCTCCATGGCCGACGAAGGGATTCATCCGCACGGTTTGTGAAATGGAACATCATGATGTCGTCAGCTATGGGATTTTCACGGAAGAATTTCGTGATAAAGGTCCCCGGGAGTGGACTAAACAGGCTTTAAAGACTCCAGAGGAGGCTACGGATTTGTATATGGTTGAGGAAATAGCCGAAGCTTCGATTTCGAAGAAGCAACTCATTTCTTGTAGGTTTTCAACATGTCTGCGACTATAGCGAGGCAAGGAGGTTGGGTACAGCTGGAACTGTCCGACATGCGCCTGGCCTTCAATATGGCGAAAATGGCTAAAGGTGGCTTTTCGCGCGCGGCAATCGAGGAAACACAACAACTAATTAAGAAACCACACGCGCAAGTCCGAGAAGAGAAGAAACGTGGAGTTGAGTTTCCTGGGCATCAGAAGGTGAAGGCTGCTAAGGAAAGACACCCAGCAATGGTTTATACACATCATACGGCCGGCTGCCGTCAATGCCAAAATGGTACAGCACAGAATCCGGTGACCCGCTGGAGGCGCAAAGCAACAGCCGTACCTGCTCCAGACCCGGCGGCACCACCGCCCGGAACGCCACCTGCGCCACCAGGTGACGCTGAGGGAACCGAATGAGATGAAATAGAAGGTATGCCATCCTGGTGTGTGTATATGCATTCTCCACTTCCAAATACTCAATTTTTCAATCATAAAGCATTTGCCAAGGACAGCAAGCGCGATAAAGATTATATTCCAGATTTGCTGAGTACACTATCTGCTGTGTGGAAATATCGCTCATATTGATTTTGCACACGACAACAGCCTTTTGGGCGACTGTGAGGGTAGGGACGAGAATTGATTGAAAGTAACGGGTCGGACACATTACTGTATATTTTAAAAGATATATTTGTATGCACAATTAAAGAATAATGAAGTGATAATGAAATCATACATGAAACGGATCGAACGACTGTCAAAATACTGTACTTGATAATCTATGCCAATGTAACTTGTTACATAATGCGGATACGCCTGTGGCAATATGTGCGTCAACGGAACGTCGACGATTTTTGGCCTCGCAGAATGGTTAATCCAAGCGCGAGATAGCCACCAATGTCTATATATGGAGTTTTGACTGGTTTTGTGGGCTAAAACGTTTAGGATCACTGGGTTGCAGTATTCAAAATGAATTAAGTTGCGATTGTCCGGGAGGCTGTTGCGGGACGACCTCTTGCTTATGAGGCTAGAAAGGCTGCTAAAACCTGGTTTATAGATGTCTACGATCATTTACCACCAAGATTACCCAATAATCAAGACCAAAAATCATTGTCGCTCTGTTGACGCTCATTGTCAAGATGGGGCAGGGAGAGTATAGCATTCTCTTTTGCCTAAAAAGGCAGCCAATACAATGATTATAGATACCAATGATTAATTCAGATTTTGATAACCTGAGTTACAGGACAAAAAATCGTTGACGCTCCGTTGACGCACATTCTCAGAATGGGGCAGCGAGCGTGTTTCTTTCTCTTTTGGGTTGAAAAACAGCCAATACCTCATTTATGATCATTTGCATCCAATCGCCATCTAGATTACTCATGATGCAAGACCAGAAATCATTGACTCGCCGTTGACTATCGCGTTCAGAATGGGGCAAGGAGCGTGTCTCTCTTGCTTTTAGTTAGAAAGGCGGCCGATTCATCCGAAAAGGGCAACGATGTGCAAAAGTTAATATTTTGTGATATACAGGAGGGTATCTAAATGCGACCATAAATAGAAAAACCCGAAACACAGAACCAGAGATTGCAACCGACGGGTCTAGCCAAACCCGGCAGAACCCGCCGGTTGAAGGGTACGGGTCCGGGTTACCCAGACCCGTTGCTAACACTATCCATGACATGATCATGAGTTGACACTGAGTACAGCATACACCGAGTACAGCATTCACCCAAGATTGTTTGTCTTCCCTTCATTGACATGATTAGGAGTTGACCCCTGAATGTAGCTTCAGCATCCGGCGTACCTCCCTACATGATCGACCGCCATCAGCTAGCTCTCCATTAGCCCTCAAAGGTAAAGTCACATTGTCACCTTCCCACGGTTGCGAGTTAACTAACTGATGAATAGAGTCTCATCACGCAGTGCGCCGTCCATCCACCGCCTCCAAGTACTCGTCCAATCTTGCTCAATCACGGCCTCCAAGTGCATCTCCAAACTCGCTCAATCACGGCCTCCAAGTGTATCTCCAGACTCGCTCGATTACGGCCTGCAAGTTCGCACGATCAAGGCCTCCAAGTGCATCTGCAAACTCGATCGATTACGGCCTCCAAGTGCATCTCTGAGTTCACTCGATCTCGGTCTCCAAATGCATCTCCACACTCGCTCGATCCCGGCCTCCAAGTAAATCTCTGAGTTCACTCGATCCCAGTCTCCAAGGGCATCTCCAAACTCGCTCGATCACGGCCTCGGAGTATATCTCTGAGTTCACTCGATCGTCATTTTCATGTGCACCTCGAATTGCTCTCAAGCACCGCCTGCAGCCAGTCCAGATATAGCGTGTGTAGATGGGTAGCTATATAGATACATAGATACATAGATACATCGATGAGAATACAAACTGAATACATGACTGTGATTCGAGGTGCTCCCAGACATGTCGCCGGCGCTCCCAGGTGCTCCCAGGCTTGTTGTCGGCGCTCCCAGGTACTCTGAAGGCCGGCAGGAATGCCCTCCTAGGGTCTGATACTCCTGAAATTGACGCATCTAAGTTTACACTCCACATCCTCTCAGACCAGTGACTAAAATACACTTTGCTGATGCTGTGCAACGCGACCCGTTGCCTGGGCGACGGGTAGTGTGTAATTCTCCGTCAGAGGGTACGAGGTTCCGTCAGAGCCTTCAGAGCCGTCCAGAACACCCAGGTGTTTCAGACGGAAACTAGCGTTGTTGCTGAGGTTTTATGTAATTTATAGTCAATGGGCAGGTTATAACTAAATCTTTTCCTTGAATTGATTCTTTCAATACCTCCACCTTGCTAACTGAGAGACATGATATTCCAAAAGATAATAACATATCTGGAACAAAGATTGTTCCAACAATCAATGCGGATTCTTCCTTTGACTAACATAATCTTTTCCCGATTCCACTGAATCTGTCTCCAATTCTATGTCCTTATCCTTGCTCCAGCCACTATTAATATCTGAGCCAACTTTCTGGCTACACATTCCACCATTCTGCACTTAAACCCACCACAATGCAACCATCCCCCAATGGCAAACCACTTTGCCCGTTCTTCCCTGGAGATCCTCCTGCAGCCTGCACTGAGATCTGGCATTCCTGGCCCAGGATGTCTGGCAACTGTTACGAACGGAGCCTCAGAGGGATCATTCGGGGATATGGAAGGTCTATGGGAAGTGGAAATATGCGTCATTATCTGTTTCTGGGCTTGATTATTCACTCGTTGTTCACTGACATGATTATTCCTTCACTGGCACTCCATTGCGAAGGCAGGGAGTTCTTCTGGCATATCACTCTATGTAACAGAATGCTTCATCTCCTCCAGGAATCCCATCCCCAGGGCATCCCTCAAAGCAAAAGGATTTTAATCAATATTTGCTGCAATCACTTGAAACTGAGCCTCAGACAGTGAGAACTCGTGGTTCATCTGATCACTGTTGTGCATTTTTTGTCCTGTGGCAACAACTTGGCCAGTGTCCTCAGAATATTCTTCCATGAGTTGTATCCAAGGTGGTTGGGCTTCCGGCCCGATTTCCCCTTACTCCCAGACTTGTTGTAAGCTTTGACCCAATGCTAACCCTGACAAAAGGTTGATTGTTTACCTCATCGTTGACAGTTTGTTGGAAAAACTCGCAGGTTCGTGTCATTTCAGCATCGTGAAGCAGCAATCGAGGTCCACATGTGAGTTCAATCCGACTCTATAAAGTCCTGCCAGTATAGAAATGTCTGACCTCTGTCTGCTCCATCCTGCGGATCATCCAGAGCTGTATTGGCTGCTAACATTACACAATTGGCTAACTGAAGCCTGAAACCGTGTACTTCCTCGTAAGATTGTTGTGCATCCTAGAACACCGCCAACAGGGCTTCTACAAGTTGCTAGTCAGTCCCTCGAGCAGTTGGACATGACCTGGTTTCTTTGAGCTTGTCGGTCGGAGTCTGTATGATGTTTTCACTTTCGATATCTTCATAGTGAGGGGGTATGTACAATTGTGCTTCCAGGGATCTGATTTCAGGCGGAAACCTGATTGTATGTACCTCGTGATTGCATACCCTCTGTGCAGTGCTTGCAGGTGAGGTTTATTTCCCAACTGTCCTCAGCACCTGTTGTGCCTCCTCCAAACATTGTTTTTCTCTTGGTGTTGTTCACCTCCACAATATCCTAGTTGACGATATCTCCTATGATGCCCTGGTTGTCCACATACATTAGAGACGCCCAGTTGTCTTGTTCTGATCCTGACATCCCAACAGATTAGGGATATCTACCAGTGCCAATCATATGCGTTACTTGTGGAGAGTGTAGAGGTCCATGGTAATTTTACAATCAGCGGGACATCCCGGGTCTTCGCTGTTGTATCCGCCGCTGCTGGGTGTCCCACAGTTCACTGTGCCCCAACATGGTTATGTTCTTCACACTGGCATGATTCCTTAGAGTCACATTTGGTAACCCAGAAACAATGCAATACTGTGCAGTTAATCCAGTGCTGTCTGAACACTAGTTTGTGAATATCGAGACTGCTGCGTTGCCTGATTGAGTCTGTCCAATACCTATTCCAAGGTGAAGGGATGTCTCGTTTTTCCCAAAACTTGGCTTCCATAGGTTCTTCTTTGAATGTTGCTGCATGCAGGACTTCAATACTGTTGAAGGTGTTCCAGTGTTCTGGTTCCAACACCAGGCAAGGGGTTACAGCAACATCTACCGAATTCATTTAAGAGGTACAGATAATGTTGCACTTGTGAACTGGAGTAAGGCAATCGAGGTGGGTACTGGCATATATCAAGGTTGGTAATTAGCTGTAATTGTTGGTCGCAATCGTCCCAAACGTGTATCCAAGGATAATTTGACGGTGGGTAAACACACTAAGTAACTGATCATGGTGCTGGACAATACTTACACCATGTAACGGAATGTAGCAACATTTATTATCAGGCATATTATCAGAACACTGTTTGTAGTGTAATGGGTGCGGTTTGTTTGTTATGTTTTATTCATACTGTATGCACTATATTTAGAGTATGACAGGACCTGATATCCCCTCCTCCTCCCGGCTTGCCGGCTAGATGGCGGAGCTCCCCCCCGCTACCCTTCATCCCCGGTGACAAATGAAAGCTCAAAGACAGACCAGTACAGAGAGGAAGAGAAAGCAGAAGAATAGAACACGCAGAGATCGATGTGCACTGGCGCCACTCCTCCATCCCACCATACAGTTGGGAGGCAACTTCCAGACTTCAGTCGCCGCCAGGAAGTCCACCACCGCCCTATCTCATTTGTCTCTGAAAAACAGCTCAATGATCTGCACGTGTCGGTATCTGCCCGCTGTCCAGCCCGTCCCCATTCCCACTGCTTTCCACAGTGCTTTCTTCTGGTCTCTCCACTGGGTGCAGTGGTACAAGAGCTGTTCCCTCGTCTGGGCGGCCGTCCTGCCTCCACCGCCGCACCACCAGCATTTGTCATCCTCACGATGGCTGAATGGTTTCAGGTTGACTCCAGTTGGTGCATGCCCAGAGTTTACTCTGTAGAACCTGGTGGCCAGCGATTTCACGCTTGTCATTGGGATGGGTCTCTTGGTCCCCGCCTTGCCCTTCAGTCTGTAGCCGAAGTGCTGGCCGCACTTGTTGGCTTCCCACTTCCCTGTGGCTGCTGACATTCCTTCCGAGTTCCATCTGGCCAGATTCGCGGCGGAGGTGGATGGCCGCACTGTAGCCGTGTCCCCCCTTGCCTTGTGGGCTGTGTTTGGCTGGCAGTGTGCTTCTTCGTTCCCGGGGATACTGGAGTGTCCTGGAACCCAGTGAATCTCCTTTTTGATGCCATGGGCGAGCAGAGCCTGCGCCTGTTGACTGATCCGTGGCGCTAGCCGTTGCCCGGGGTCTGGCTCCAGATGTGCCGCCCACCGAATGGCGGCGTGTGAATCGCTCAAGACCATCACCATCCTCACACCAGTTCTTGGCTGTATTTCTTTGTTCTCGATCGTCTCCTTGAGCGCAAGTCCGATCACCCACATTTCAGGGTCAAAAACCTGCATCCGTCCAGTGTTCAGATAGTTGCGTCGGGACCTCCACTCGTTTCTGTGCTTTCATCCTGAAGCGGCTCCCACTCAGCTGTCATCACAGTGCGATCCATCTGTCCACCACATTCAGACTCCCGCTCCTACTTTGGCCTCTTTCTCTCTTGCCCATCGGTAATGGGTGCGGTCGGGTGATGGTGATATTGGTTACATCAACGTGATACCAGAAAATCAAAGAATTGGTTCGATATTCATTCCAATGGAATCAAGCAAACACAACAGTCAAAGCTGTTTCAAAGTCATGACTTCCTTTGTTATACAAGAGTACAAGCAAAGCAAGATGCAAAGGAAATTATCCAATGCCAACAAACCTCTGTTTATATGGACTGTTGGATGCCACCATGGAGTCATTCTCCATGCTTCAATGTACTATCTGAATCTTCTTCTGTGATCTTACACACCATCTGCACAACTCCTATCAACACAACCTTTCCACATTGTCCCATATCCCAACACCTCTAACCACTTCCTTGTCATGCCAAATTATTCCAGCCGCCCCACCCTACATACTCACACTATCCCCGCATCTCCCTATGTTGACCCATATCCACACCACCACTTCAATCCTGTTCCCGCCGTAAGTATTGTTTGTACCTCACCTGCCCACAAGAGGCAGCCACGCCATGACAGATCTAGGCGGATTGTTCTTTATGTTTAAGACTGATCCCCTTGTACACTGCCATCCACATCTTATGACTTTTTCAGATTTTGTATGCCGAGCCGCTGATTGTGATTCCATCTCTTTCGGTTGGTGTTTTTGCAGACATAATACATCCGCCCTCCGTGCTCCCCCAGTCCCGAGCATGGCCAAGGTCCATACATATACCCTGGAGCAGTGTGGATGGATCACTCTAAGAATTGGGGACAACAGATGCCATTTCAGTTTCAGGTTCAATGCTGGTGACCACTATCATCAAAGTTGCTGTTGTGGTTGGTGCTGGCATTACCACAGCTGTTGGCGTCGTGCTCTCGGCCAATGTGACATTCTCTGCCTCCATTCCACCTTCCTATTCGACCGTCCTCACCACATCGCACCCACCTCATTCTCCACCTTCCAGTCCTCTGTTTTGCAAGCCGAGCTCTATTCTATATGTCCGTGAGCCTCCTCCCCCAGCCTCCATGGTCCATCCTGCTGTTTCTCTTTTCAACTTCTCCTTTGCCTCTCTGCTGACTTCTGCTGTCATAGCACACCTACTGCTGAATGCGATGTGGCTTCCTCAGCAGTTGGGGCATTGCACTTATGTGCGGTGTCTGAGAGTGCTCAACTTTACAGTGCAACACAGGACGTTACACTGTTGATCACTGGAGTGGGGTGGCTCTGAACAGTAGCCGCAGAGGGGCTTGCTGCTCTGCTTGACCTAAATTTGGCCTCATCCACAGCAGTGCTCCCACCTGATTTCTGGTCCTGCAGTCCTGAGTGATTTATCACAGTACCACACTGCCGCGACCATTGTTGCTTCCATGTCGATGCTCCGTGGCAGATTGTTTAGCTGCAGTTTGAAGACCACTTACGTTGCGGCGATCTTCCCATTCTGACTTCTCTGCCTGACGTTGTTGGGGTTCACTAGCTGATGTACCTGGACGAGGATCTTAACTCCTTCATTCTCCCTGTTGATTGCATCCTGCATCTTTGGTACGCCCTCTGTGCCTTTTCCCATGTACCTTACCCCTGGTACTGCATGCATCGTAATCCTCTCCCAGGACATGATTTCTGTGAGGTCGATGACGCTGTTGCCGACTGTCAGTGCCACACTGTTCAACACATGGCAGAATATCATTGCCATTGGCGCCATTGCGTTTTGGTTTGACATTGCTTTAATTGCACCCCTAGCCTTCGTTTTTGCAGTCATGCTCCAAATGTAGGTTGGGCCCTTCTAATGGAAGAGCGCACTGTTGATCACCGACACAATTACCAGGTCCATTGTGTGTGCAAATGGTAAGCTCTCGACTCTGCTTTATGTCAGACATCACACTGCCATGCCATATTCAGCCGGCAGGGCTAGTCCTGGGACGGGGCCAACGTGTGCGTCGTGACTCTCCGCTGGGGTTAGGTCAGTCTCCCACCTTCTAGGCAGGGTGGGTGCTGGCTTCAGTTTGGGTTGAAGCTACTGTTGAGGCTGCAGTTAAAGCTACAGTTTGGGCTTCGGTTGCTGCCGCAGCAGTTGGCACTTGTCTGTTCCTGCTTCTTCCGTTGTATCTGCATGTTCCGAGGCCTCTAGCCTTCCACTGTCCATCTTATTAGTGGTCTCTCTATCTTTCTCCCTCACTTCCAGTCCTGGTGCGACTGTTCTCATGACCATTGCCATCAAGATTCTGATGCCAAGCGCCACGTATTCCCATCCATGTGGCGGCTGTCCCACTTCTGCTCTGTCTCTTTCATGCATGTTATCATGCCTACCTACCCTGCCTCTTTGCAGGCTACCTGGGTTTCCAAGCAGTCTCATATGTATCTAACTGTGTGGTGCAACTACGGTAGCTCCTCTGCCAGCTGTCACATTGTCCTCCCAATTCGGCTCCTCCAGTCATTGGGGGCCCTCGCAGCTTGTGGGCCGCTCCTCAGCCTCTTCCAATAGTCATTGAGCTGCAGCCACCCCGCAGTGGTTACTGTAGCAGGCATGGTCGGTGTCATCCACACAATCGCCCCCCATGCCATTTGCCGCTCCGTTTCTTTATGTGCCCCCCAGGTCCCTATCTCCTACATGAATTGGCATCTCGATCCCCTCTAATTCCACGCTTGGGTTTTCTCTTCCCAGGGTCACCATCAGTTACGATTTGGTGATCATGTCCTGCACCTGCACATGTTGCGCTGTCGAAGTGCACAACATCCTGTGGTGATCTACAGGTGCAGGGGAAGTCGTCCTGGGGTGGACTTACCGGGCATGATAGTTTGCGGGTGTCTGCTTTGCAACCACTACAACGGCTGTTGACATATTTTACCGTGTTATTATCATCTTTTTCCACAAAGACTATTCGCAAATCCACATATCTTCATGGTTTCATGTGAATACCCTTTTTCCTGGCGTGTCTGCCCTCGGTTGGCAGTGGTGAGGTGCTGAAAGTCGGGTTCAGGAGGGAATCCCACACAAAAATTTGTGTGCCCCTTTTCGGTTTTAGGTTGCTGTTGATGTTGTTGACTTCGGTTGATAGCCTTCTTTGTATGTTGGTGCCCCCACTGGCTGCAGTGGCGGATGAGGTACCTCCACCTCCGGGAGACTGGCGCTTGACTCCAACAGCATTCATCATTATTAGTGTTACCAACGGGTCTGAGTAACCCCTTGAGCAGTCCGGGCTTGCACCGCAAAAACCGATTGGTTCGGGTCCAGAATCGTCCAAAATCCCGACCAGCTGACTCATGACGGGCCAAACCCCGAACCGTACCCGTCAAGCCTTCAGTTTCACCGAGTTTGGCTAGACCTGTTGGTGCAAATCTCCGGATCTGCGTTTTGGGTTTCACATTGATCTTCCTATTCAGATGTGCTACTGTAAATCGTAAAATATTGAGATTGGAATGTCACGTTTCATTTTCAACATATTGGCCACCATAATCTGCAAAACCAGCATACTGAAATGCCCTACCACGACCTGAAAATGAGTGTCAACTGAGTGTCAACGATTTTTGGTATTGCATCTTCAGTAATATGAGTGGCACTTCGTCGTAAGCATACATAAAGACGGATATGGCCGCTTCTATAAGCCGCTATGTACAGGATATTTCTGCCACATCCTCAGGGACAGTAACAACTTATTTTATTTACAGAGCTACCACTAAGTATTATTGAGTCATTTAGTGTATAAGAACAGTCAATACAATGTATATAGACACTAATGGCCACATCACGTTGTGTTTAACCATGATGGAAGGCCAACAATCGTTGACACTCTGTTGATGCTCATGTTGATACTGGAGCGGGAACATTTCACATTCGCTTCTGCCTATATACCCCGCCAATACTCAATTTATGACAGTGTTCAACCTGTCACCCCCCAGATTACCCATGATACATGACCAACAATCATGGACGCTCTGTTCACGCTCATTTCCATGATTGGGCCGGAAGGATATTACAATCACATTTACCTATGAAGGTGGCCAAGAAGTTGTTTATGACTTCCTGAAACCGATCGGCGGTGTTATTTACCAGGATGCATGACAAAAACTTGTTGACGCTGTGTTGACGTTCATTGTCAACATGGGGCTGCGAGGGTATTGCAATCTGTTTTCGCTATACAGGTGGCCAAAAATTGCTTTATGATTGACTGCAACCTGTCAGTGGTGTGATTACCCAGGACACATGATTGAAAATCCATCATTCTCTGCTGACGCTCAGTTTCCAGATGAGGTGGGGAGCGTGTGGTTATAATTTTGCGACTAAAGCCTTCCATTAGTTTGATTATGTAATACCACAAGCCAATCAATTTTCAATTATCAGACTTATACGACCTGAAATTGTAGACCCTCCGTTGACGCTCATTTTGCCACTGCTGAACCCACAATATTCAATCATTCAATTTGGTGTAGTCCATCCTTCTCATTATTTTGGCAGCCTTCCTTGTGTGTTCATTTAGTTTCTTCTTGATCACTACGTTGTTCTTTAATAATACTTATACATGTATGATAACAAGCTCCAAAATCCCATGTCTTTTGTTCAATACTCTTCATGACTTTCTGGATCTCTCAGTTGGCTGCTGCAGTCTCCAAAATGGATGTTAGCTGCATTACCACACAACGGATAGTGTACTAACCAGTGTATGGTCCTTCATCATTGAGCCTATCTTGATTGAAATCTGTACCTTGCTGGCTATTGTGGGCATATGCACCGTAATCAAAATATTCTGCCCAGTGAAGAGCAGTACGTGAATCCGTCTTTCCGACCAGAGAGTTATCAATTTGGGAACTTTGAGCTTGGGACGTGTTACCGGTTGGGACTGGTGGCATGCTAGTCTGTGGCGTCGGCACCAGAGTCGGCTCTCTGCATTAGTCGGCTGCAGGTGCACGTGTTCCTTAGCGTCTCCAGTGTGTCTGCAGACACTTTGTGGTGCAACGTTGGCCAGGAAGGCAGCCATACTTGTGGCTTTGACAAACCATAGCCGGGAGTCTTTCTATCGCAGCCTTCACTGTTTTATTCCCAGGAAACTCAACAACCCACTTGTTTTCTTCCTAGACATTGGGGTGAGGTTGTAAATTGGATATTGTGTTTTCCCTGTTGCATCGCGGGAGAAGTCTTCGTTGGCCATTCTGGCCATATTCAATGCCAGACCCATGCTGGACTGTACCAGCTGTACCCGCCCTCCCTAGCTTGCCCTAGTAGCAGACATGTTGAAAACCCAGAAGAGATTGATTGGTGCTTCTAAGAATGAAATTTGGCTATTACCGTGACCGTATACACTTCCGTAACCTCCTCGCAGGTGATTAACATCGATTTCGTGCACCCATCGCGACCCTTATCAGGAAGTTCATCCGCGAAACTCTGAGCGCTGACTACATCCTGATTGTTCAAGGTGCGGACAGTCCGGATAACTCCCAGTTTCGACTAAGGAAGTTTCCCGCCACGGGCAGCAATAAATTGGTTACTTAGGTCATTGCAGACATGCACTGTACTTTATATGGTTAATTAGTGGCCGTGTACCTCGGTATGGATATACTCACACCCAACTGCATGCTGCTTCCTCATTTTGCTGCTTCCAGTTTCACAGAAATCTTTTAAATGTGCATCCTGGGATGTATGATTGGTGGCTGGATTGGCAGCATCGCGGTGAACAACCTTGCGTCAGCGCTGGTGCTGTGTGCATAGGAGTCCCGTATTTGATGCAGCGTCCGCTGATCGGCCGGAAGGCAATTTGCTCTCACCTGGCGGAGGTCGTTGCATATCCCATATGTACACGTGTGGAATCGGAGAAGAAGATGAGAACGAGAGTCAGTTGGAAGCCCTGTTGACTTCAATGTTAGCTTCATAACAGAATGGAATATGTGGCAGCCAAGATGATCATTATACTCCAGATGAAATGTGCTGAGGATGGCTGCAAGTTGTAGGTGTTTCGCACAGCCCCGTGATTTGCAATAAGTCGGTCCAATGTTGCATATTTGTTAACAGGGATAGATTGTGGTGTACAACGGCCGGAATCACCAAATTGTCAGATATTCCTTGGATAGTGTTTGAGGGAAAGGAAGTCGGCTGATGCTTGACTCAAATTATCCTCACGATATTACATCAAACTGACGCTAACCATCAAGTCATGTCGTACCGATACTCTCACTATTCCTGATATATTGACCATCATCAGGGAGATTTTGCACTGTTCCAGATAAGCAAACATACCAAACTTGACATAAAAGACGCATCTTGCCTCCATATTGTCCTCACATCGAAATATCCAACATCTAACTCATCAACAAAGTCAACATAAACTACAATGGTCATGGCTTTGAAAAAGAACTTTGCGTCACTCCCGGGTTGCAAATATAGCTAATCGATGATGTTGTCTACTCGATTCTGTAATTAAGTGAATGAAGGCAAGAGCGGCTTTGCACCAGAATGAGTCCCAGCCAATGGGGCAAGGCATAGCTTCTGATTCAAAAAGTACATTGCAGCCGAAAATCAACATCAAATGCATTGCTTAAGCAATTCAGTGCTAGAGACAGGGATTATGGATAAAGTTGAGAGAGAGACCGCTGGTGCAAGAAAGTGAGATGAAGCCGCAGAGGCAGTGATTAGGCAGTAGCAGGATGATCCAGAAGCAGCTCAAAATGTGGATTTGACGACAAGAGACCCCGAAAAATACATTTCACGAGATAATCCTTGCCATCAGAGACACTCTCAGGCTTATCTCAAGTTCTCACGACGTGATGGATGGGGAAGATGAGCATGAAGAAGAGACAGAGTATGTCCAGCTCAGCAATGATGATGAACCTGGCTATGTGATGGGCACAATCACCAAATCAGTGCAGCAGTGCATGGAGAGGTTTTGGCAGAAGCAGATGAAACTTGACGAATTGACCCAACAGGAAGTGGAGAACGCATCAGACTATATCCGGTGCAGAGACCAGAACTATGGCACATGCGACATATGGGTTGCGGCGGCCGTGCAACACTACACGGATGATGATGCAGTGGCTCCTGCACCGACATCATTTAGAGAGCAAATGGAGTGTCTTGACATTGTCCCCGGTATATCGCAAATGCCGCAAGAGACTTCTTGACCATCAAGTAGCCAAATGAAGCCAGTTTTAGGGAAGTCGCAGTCGAACATGAGTATACCGTATCTTGCGCCAACCTCAGAGCCGGATTCCCCAAGCATTCAGAATGTGAAGCTTGTTGAATTCACAATGATTGACCCCGGCATATTCGCTCCCCAGCTAACCACAATATAGTTATCAGATTCGATTGAAGACATCTTGACCGCTCGTGCGTCAGTGGAGCAATTAACAGACAAATTTGTATTTTGGACGTCATGTCTCTGAGAAATGCAATTTGTGTACCAATTTTACTGACTGTGAGCTTTTTCTTAATTTCAGTGACGAAATAGTGACACATGATAATTCATCTGTGCATGTGCAAGGGTCGGACTCACCATATGAACGGTCTAGAATCCAACTCTCACTGTATGACGGTTATCATGTGCCATTACTGTTTGCTGATTACTATTCAGTGCAACAGCACAATCTAAATTGGTGATGTCATACACAAACAAAGTTTAAGAGACTGATGTCATAGTGTAACGGCAGGTGAACCACACTGTGGCTGCGTACAGATATAGATGGAAATTGGGTTGATACGGTTGCAAACGTGGCCACGAGTGATAGTATCTGTATAAGTGCACCGTAACGTTACCGCTAGAGATATAAGTCTGGTGGCAGGCTGAATACATACAATGGCCATCACCGGGCCCTGGCCAGGTCACGTGCCACTCGCAGCAACCCTAACCTCCTGCAGTTACATCATCCCTCTCTTTCAGAACAGACCCCCTGGGCTGCAGCCAACCATACAAGAGAAGGAATGGGAAGGAAACAAAGGAAACAATCAAACAAAGGTTTTGTGTATGTACTTTTACGATCTAATGAGTCACGCTACCGATCGGTACCGCACAGTGCGACCTTTTGCGCGATCCGGAGCATGGGGTAACTCCACCCGGAGTGGTAGGTTGTGCAACCCGTGCCTACGCCATTTGTACCGGGTGGAGATCCAATGGAGAGAACATGGGAAGAGATAAACAAGAATACATTAAAAAGTGAACCCGTCTCCATATCTCCACTTCCTTACCTATGCTGCAAACTACCATCATTTCCGTAGCTCCTATCTTGGTGTGGGTCTGTGTCGGAATCATCAGGGTAGGACTTCCCCACATGACTTGGCATCGATAGGAGCTATCCATGCCAGCGTCGTTCGTAGCCTATGGTGAGTGTTGATCATTGATTGTATACCTCAATTGCGTGTAGTCTCATTCCTAGACACCTAATCTGTAATTCTCTCCAAAATGGTTAAACTTACCAAGTTGAAGCGCGTTGGCACTGTCTGAGCTCTGTGCAGTGCTCCTGCATTCTCTGTCGAGGATATCTTGCAGCCAGTAGTCATCGGTCGTCGGCGTTGGATTGTATATTTGTATAGTGATTTTGCTTCCATGATCATGTGCCGATGTGTGCTTCGGTCACTATCCGGTTCACTTCATAGCTATGCTCCCACCATACACGACCACAGGAGAATCTTGGTTGACTCATCGGTAGATTTATCGGTAGACTTCACGGGTGCGTGTTCTCGATATGTGACTTCAGTTGAATGTTGGACGACTTTTGGCTGCGTGTTTCGGTAGACTGCCTCCACGTGAGCTTTTGACTTGTCTGTAGGACTTGTCTAGTCTGACACGGCTATCTCGCTCATTTTGAGAATTCGTTGCCCCGTCAACGACTTCTGCATGGTATTACTCATGGATTGCCATCACGGCTCGGTAGCAGTCCAATCGTGATCCGGGAATTTAATCGTAAAATCACATCTTCACAATTGGCCAGGGTACTGTTGGTGAAATAGTCGATCATCACATAGATCTCGTCTTGCCTTTCGACAATGATGTGATCTTCCGCTCCTGGCATTGTAAATGTGATTTGCATATAGCACTCACTGTGACCACTTGGGAGTGGCAGAATTGTCTCCGAGTGCATTGGGCATTGATGGTATATCATTGGTGATATCTATCACGTAAGCTCCTCTGATATTGACATACTTAGTAGGTGTCACTTGGCGCGCTCTCGCTCGCGGAAGCCGCGTTGTACTGAATCTCAGAGCATCTTGACTCTACAATAATCACAGAGACCACTCCTAGGTAGTGACCTTTCGAAAGAAAAGTATGGTGACTCTCCGGTCCACATATCTCCACTAATTCGTGTTGTAACAGGTGCGTTCTGCGACCCCAATGTCATGACTTGGAGCTCGAAGTGCCACGTACTGGCCGCAAAACGCGGAATTGTACTCATGGTCTTCCTTGATTCTGACAAGGTGATAGGCATTACCGAGGTTCTGTGAAGCATCTCAGGAATCACTGGGAGATGGCTCAATTGACCGCTCGGTAGTCCATGGACAGCCGTGGTCGCCTGTCGTTCTTCTTCCCAAATCAGAACGGCCCTGCAGTAGGTGATGATCGCTGGATGAACCGAATGGCTACGTTCGTTTCGCTGTAGGCATTGAGAATTTTCCACTCGACTTCTCTATCTTTCCCAGCTCTTGGTCTCACTCACTCTTTCCGACATTTCTTTGATCCACGCAACTGGTGTGGTTCGTCATGGCCGGGCACCCTGTCATTTTCTCTCACTGTGGTCCAACGCTCCTACAGCCAGAACCGCACTTCCTCACGAATTCCCTTTGGATGCCTTGAAAGGTGTAGTGTGAGAGTTGCCATATCTTTTGCTCCATTCGTCCACATAGTCCTCGTATCTCCATGTGAAGTCTTTCGGCAGTGTTATCCGTCGGTGTGAGATCTTGGTAATGATCCCTTCGTGGTTATCTTGACTGTCTCTCGTGATGCCATCCTGTATGCTATTTAGTAAGTACGGTGGTCCTATCGAATCTTGCTCGGGACCAAATCGGTCGTCATATCACCGTAGTTCGTTAACTTATCCGGTACTTCGTTGTAAGTAATATTGCTATCGTACGGAATCTCGTTCGGAACTGTTTCAGTATCCTTAATTGCACTCATTCGGCATGGATCGGGCTCGTTTGGCATATCATTGTTTCTCCGCCGTATCTCCAGGTCTACTGCATGTCAGTTGTACGCTAGGTCTGTTTATCATCTCAGATTGCGGGGTGCGCTCGCTGGCTCCCATCCGGATGTGCTTGATGATTCATCGGAAGGTGTGCTTGACAACACTTGACTTGGTGCACTTACTGTCGTTTGCCGCTAGCCTTCTCAATTGGTGAATGAATCTCAAAGTGCTTCGTTCCTGCATGGTGCATTTGTTAAGCCTTCTCTTGTTATGCACTCTCTAGCTACGTTTGCTATAGACTACTTTGCCGGTAAGCGCGCTTGGCCTTGGCTCCTCTCAGCTCTTCCGGTACTGTGATTGCTTACAGTTGAGGCTGAAGTTGATTCCAGTACGGTCATCACCCTCTTTGAAAGGTCGTTCTCGCTCTGACGACTAATGTCATCAAACGGTTTCATTCGGTGTTATATCGACTGCTATATCCTTCTCGCGGTGGTGGTTGACATCATACTTCTGTAGCTCCGCAACGTGGAATCTATGAATCAGTGTTGGGATCGTATTTGCCATCTCACTTTGTACTTAGGTATCTCCACATAGTGCTCGGGAGTGTACTCGATGGAGTTGTGCCGCCAGTACAACACGTATCAGTGTCCCTGAATATATTCTGCATTCAACTGCTACTCTTGTACTTATCATCTAACGAAAAGTATCATGAGAGAGGTTGAACTCCACATAACCTCGTGTATCGCCCGAGCCAGTGGATGGTATTCCAAATTTTGTGGTCTCCACCACAGGTCAATGTAGCTCAAAAAAGATCGCCATCTGCATGACCAATATCATTGGTGGCATGCAGATGTAAGAGTCTCCGGGCTAAGTTGCGGTTGCAAAACCTCTGCAAAGCCTCAGCCCCGTCTCACTGCCAAGATTCTGTCTGCGGTAACTGCAGTTGTCCGTACTGCATTCTCACGGTATTCTGGAGATCTTTGATTGTAAGACCTCTAGTAGCAATATCGGTGCCATCGCATTTTCCAGCTCCATCTACTTGTATTAGACCAATTGGTAATGCAACAGAGAATGGAAGCGGTGAAGAGTAAATCCAGAAGTAGCAATACAAATGTATGGTCACAATGGAGCTGTACGCAGATGACTTCCTCCTTTCAAGTCTCAGCGATCCAATAGCAGTCCTTCGAGAGTACCATAAGTGGACGCTCTTCTGTCACAACTATCACCGCTGCTCCTGCTTGCTCATCTTGCACTGGAGGGAATGCACATCTGTGAGACTGCTCTCTCGTAGCCCTCAGGAACCCTAGTGCACACTCCCAGTCAAAGGGCGAGTGCCATGACGCCCAGCCTGCAGGATAGGTTGCCATATATGCGGTGCTTGTGGGATAGTACATCCGAAACACTTCAGTCCTCACCACGTTATACTCCAACTGCAGAGTATGAATGGGATCTGCATTCAGAACTTTTTGATAAAATGTAATTCCACTGCAAAGTACATTTGAAATCTGGAGTCAGAGCTTGCCCCTTCTCAACGTAGGTCCTCAGCTCAATCCAGCCCCCTCCCGCCTTGGGATCCTCAGGACTTGTCCATCCACAAAGAGATGTGACGAGTTACAACAGTATATATCTATACGGAAACACATTGGCCCAACAGTCCTTTAGGCATATAGCCGGTGATCTCAGATGCTCGGCCCAGACAGGCTGGACCGATAAATCTCCGGGTGAGACAAGGCACGAATGGTAGAGGGTGGACACTTCTCCGAAGGTTGACAGTTGTCCGAGGGTAGACTGTGTCTGAGATTGGATGAGATCATGCTCAGTTGCTGATCCCGTCTTCGGCTCTTTGAGTAGATCAAATTGGGCATTCTCTTGCGTGCGGGGTAGAACGCACGAATGACTGTTGTACCGCGGGATGGACGTTTAACTTCGACTATGCCGATATGGTAGTTGATATCATCCGACCCAGTCATCCGGATGGGTCGGAATTGTTCTTTGGAATAAACCATCTGATTCGGGGGCTTTCTGTTCTGTCTTCTTCATTTCTACCGGAAGAGACCGTCGTATGTGCTGGCTATGCCCCGTTAGTGCACGCTCGTCTGTTCCATTGGCGTCAGGAATTCATTTGTAAGTCAACTTCATCATAGAATATGTAACTGAGATGACTCGTATATCCTTGCTTGATTTGGTGTGGGTTCTGGCGTGACTTCACTTGTTGAGTGGTAATGTGATCTTGTAGTTGCAGTTTCTCCAAAGTGGTTGCTCAATTGCAGTCATTGGTCGATATATTTCATTCGAATGTATACAATATTTCCTGTTCGATGTGTCTAGACTCCTGGTGAGTGGGAATTGGTCCACGTTACCAAACATGGGTGACATTGGCGATGCGGCGTCCGAAGTCACCTCTGCCTTGATTGAATGACTTAATTCGGGGTAGACTCGGCCATATGGTCATTGATATGATTGGTCGATCTTGGCACAGATGAGTAGTTCACTCTCATTGTCCGATTCTCAAGTGGTAGCGACTCATCTGAAAAGGAGTTACAGTGTCATCAGCAAATCACATGAGCGAAACACATCTGTTTGCTGAAAAAGAGATATTAGTGTAAGGGCGTGTACACCAGACTGCAGCTGCGTACCGATGTCGATGGTAAATGGGTGGATCCGGTTGCAAACGTGGACTTGAGTGATAGTATATGTACCAGAGTGATATATGATTATCGCTAGATGTCTAAGTGTCGTGGCAAGCCGACTATATAGAATATATGTACCCCAGCCCAGGACACGTTACAGGCAACTCGCGGGAAGCCTCACCGCCTACCGTTACACATACGAGTTATACCACGAGCGGACAGTCCTCAATAAGAATCTGGCTAAATGACAAACGTCATGCTGCATGCACCCATGTATCCAACCGCATAACGCTCCGCACAGACCTCGTGCCCATGGTTGAGATGTTTGAAACTGCTCATGGTACATCATTCAAATCAAGGGGAAGGAGCTGGATCAGGAAAGATAAGTAGGTTGAGCTATATGTAATAAAAACTTCTGCCATGATGTACATGCCCGGAATTGCCAGCCAAAAGCGCAGGAATGTGATAGGGCCATGTCATCTCTCACTCAGATATAGAGGATAGAGGGTGATCAGACATTGAGAGCTAAAAAAGTTCCTGGATGGAGATGATGATACTTACAAACACAACATTCTATGCTAATAATGGGTCAATGATTTGTCGCAGACGATTGTTGAATGTGCCAAGGCTGATTTGATATCATTAGCAAGAGCGTCAAAGACCATCAACTATTTTTAGGCATGCATCATCTATACTCCAATGGGCTGCCCAGCGAGATTCGCTGATAATTGAACTATCGCCTTTCTAGACAAAAATAGTTTCGTTAACAATGTTACTATGTCCTAACAATCAGCATCAACGGAGCGTCAATGACTTATGGCCTTGCTTCTTGGAAAAACCTATGGCTGTGCGGCAAACTTTGCACATAATCAAACGATCTGCCACCTTTCTGGGCAAAAATCATTGCGACAATATCGCTGCTATGTCCGAAATCTGATCGTCAATGGAGCGTCAACAATTCGAGGCCTTGCATCCCAAACAACCAACTGGCAGCGTCATCATATTATTCCATAATCAAAGTGTAGGCCACCCTATTTGGGAAATATTCTTTCTAAGACATCGTGACTATTGCTTAGAAGTGACCATCACTGGTGCATCAACGATTTTAAGCGTACGAGCTCCAGAAATAATGCGGCTGTTCTACGACTTTGATCCATAATAGTACAATCGGCAGCTTCTCTTGGTGAAAATCTTTGCCACAACACCGTTACTATGTCCCGAAATTAGTGCCAATGAAATCTCAATGGATGGTCAACAGAGGGTCAATGGTACGTCAATGGAGAGGCATGATTTTTGATCTTGCATCTTGAATACTCTATGGGCAATGGAACGTAGCTGACCTACAATCCACCTATCGGCAGCCTTTATCTGTAAACATGGTATTGACAAAATCGCGTCCATCCCCTACAACCGATCGCCCACGGAGTATCAAAGTTTATGGTGTGGCTCAGCTAGCTACACAGCAATGAAGTGCATTGCACAGTCCCTAAATGTAATTTTACGCGGTCAGTATTTGCCATTTGTCCTCATATATAACTTCACAAATATGCATGCAATGCCCAACAGATCTGATTATTTTGAATCTAGCACTAGAGCCAATATTTTGGAAGCGAAATTGTGCTGTACTAGAACGTTTCTTTCAGCTGTCTCTTGAGTCGGATAACCTATCCTTCTGATTTCAACCCCCATATGGGATGGTAAACCATTAAAAACCTCATCGCTAGAGGTTATGAAGTGTTCCAAACATCACCTTTTCTTTGTTCGTGATTTGGGCGACCTTCCTGTACAATTGATGTTTGATGCTTGGTGGAATTCAATGAATGTAGCCTCAAAACTTCCTATTGTTTGGATTAACTCTAGATATGAGTCGGCATGGCGATGTTATTTGCATGGCGGAATCCAAGAGACTGGCAACAATGGAATCATCTCTATCAGTTGTCATCAAGTTCTTCGCCATCCATCAGCACATGCGAGCAGCTCAATGAGGAAACACTCACATCCAAAAGCTCACATCACAAAGTATAACGAGTTAACAGAGTCAGAAGTTTCTGAATTGACTAGTTCAACAGTCAATGAAAGGGCTTTGGTGACCCTAAAGAGGTAAGGAAGTCGAGGAAGTAGAAGAGTATGTTTAAGGAGAACATTGTTATTTCACATCCTGGTTGATTGGTATTGTTTGAAATGTCAGACAAAACGTTCGAAACTGCCAGCAAAGGAGTTTGAAACTTCCAAATTTCACCAAGACACATGGAATCGCTACCGCAAGTATTGGCAACAGTTCCAGACTGTCTCTTCAGGTCCTGGTCTGGGTCCAAACCGAATTCTTGCCAAATTGGATGTCTGGATCATGAATGAATCCGAACCGTCTACTCGGGTATGCTTTGATAGTAAACTCGCACCCAGTCTGAATTTGGTGGGTTGTCAGCGGGTCGCCCAGAGGGTCCAACTATTCATTCCTGTAAGGCACTTGCATTTGCATTGGGTTAAAAATATCCTATCAAAATCGTGTGTTCATCAACCAATACTGTGTTGTTGCTTGTTGTGCAGTTTACAACATCGATTAATTTGGTATCTATGTTTCACCTCTGAAAGATGGTATTTTTCCCTATCAAGGTGTTCAGTAATACAGTTATGTGCATGAAGATCCGGGTGATGCCTTGATTACGAATTTTGCAACTCCCACCACTTTTGACGCTCCATTAACACTCATTTTCAGGATCCTGCAGGGCGCATGTGGCTGTGGTTTTTCCCAGCAAAGGCTGCCAATATCTTATAAACGGATGTCTGCAACCAATCGGAAGATGAATTACCGAAAATGCAAAGTACAAATCGTTGACCCTCCATGTTCGCTCATCGTAAGAATGGGGAGGTGATCATGTTGCTATCTCTTTGGCCAATAAAAGCTGCCAATATGTTCATTATGAATAACAACAACCAAGTCACTGGTGAATTACCTTATTTATAAGGCCACAAATCACTGATGCTCCATTGACCTTCATCTCAATGTATTGTCCATTCGACATCTGCTGCAGTCGATAATTGCTTTTGTTATTATTTTCCTTTGTCAGGTGTCTTTCTCGCAGATTGAGACGCCGCCTTGTGACAACGCCCAGCGGTGAGATGATCATGCACTCCGCACTCACACACGACTAAAAATGATGTATCACGCCAAAAGATTCATTGCGCCTGTTATACATCTAGTTCTGAACCGATATTCACAAGCTACTTGTTACAATTCGCCCTTAATATATCTCTAACTGAAACTCTCGGTCAATATAACGTAGGTTACCCTGCCATGCAACACGACCGGGCGATGCAACACCCGCCCACTCCCACTTCCGGCCTTCTCTAGCTGAACCAAAAATAAACTGGAATGGTTAGAACGAAAAAGGAGCCATATACAGATGATTTAGAATGATATGGGACGGAACTAAATTTATTGAACCAAAAGAAAAGTCATTACTCATGAGCAAACCAAAAAAAACCTCGAAATTTCCCTACCTCCTCCTCCTCACAACAATCACATCTTCCAGCTCTGAGTCCCCACCACTCTCAGACTCACTTACAACAATCTCATCATCATTCTCT
>Ga0307515_10003343_pt1 | contig 33898 bp, 24 predicted proteins | sample 17_EM_MG_FD_194513 | JGI IMG/M metagenome (GOLD analysis project Ga0307515, IMG submission 194513) | Populus trichocarpa ectomycorrhiza microbial communities from riparian zone in the Pacific Northwest, United States - 17_EM | ecosystem: Host-associated > Plants > Roots > Unclassified | place...
TCCGATTTCAGTCAGCGCATTTTTTACTGGCAAGCCAAGATGATAAGCCAGGTTGGTGCTTGTACCGATTGTTACAATCCGCCCGCCCTCTTCCATAAATTTTTTCAACTGCGGTATTGATTTCTCTGCTGTAATTTTTCCCATGGTGCTACGGTACTCGGCAGGAATCTCTTCCTCTTTCGGATCTTTACGTGCAAAACCATACTCATCGTTGGTTTCTTTGGCAATACCTGGAATAGCTCGCGTCACAAAAATGATCACATCGTATTTTTTGCGTAAGTCTCCTGCATCAATGCCCTTTGAATAAATAATATCTGCATCGAAATGATACTGCTCCATCAGCCAGCGTACCCAGCCTGATGGCATAGAACCTCCGTATGCATCCCACAAAGCAATACGTGGCTTCGAAACTTTAGCTAATGCTTCTGCCGGAGCCTTGCTGATACTGGTTACGGTTAACCCGAAGTCAGCAGCACCTTTTTCCAAAACCGATTTCGCTTTTGCACTTGCCGGTATATAAAAACTTCCTGCAGGTAAATTATTCTTGCCCGCTACCCCTTCCGGCAAACGATATACTTCTGCTCCTTCTTTCAGCAAATCATTCACTGCTAAAAAAGCGTTGTTCGTTTTTGCATTCAGGACATAACCGGCTGCAATGGACGAAGCATCGATACTTCCTTTCGGATTTTGCAATTCGCCATAAGGAACCATTTCAAAAGGTCCGTCAAAATTTTCGAGGAAGCGATCAAACTTAACCGCCATCTGAAAGGCAAGCGTCCATCCTGCTGCATCATACGGGCGCACCGGAGGACCGCCCGGATATTGAAAATCATTCGGATGATCCTGTGGCTCAAACATATCGATCACGTGCGGACGAAAGGCCTGATTAGTTTTTACGATATAAGAACCTGCCGGATATTTCTTCTTGTTAACCGTAAACTCTGTCTTTGCTTTCTGAACACTGATACCTGTTTTGATTAACGCATTCACAAATTTCACTGCAGTAGGAAAGTCAGCCTGATCGGAAGGAATAATAAATCCACGCGGATCGCGCTTGGCCGGAACCTTAAATATACTGTCGTAATATTTTGTAGGAATGCCCGGACCGGTTAGCCCAAATGCATCAGGCGCAGCAGTCTCTGTTTTCTTTGGCCTGTTCTTGAAAGCAGTAGTAATGGCTTCCACTTTGGCAGGATACGGAGTCCAGTAATCGGCCGAACCTCTCTCTATCGAATTCTTGCCCATGCGATAGATATTATAAAGCAATTGATCGCTATGGCGTGAGGCATAATCCAGCACTGCATAATTCAATGAAACCGAATAGTCAATCGACTGTTTGAAATACCATTTTTGCGGAGTAACCGGATAAGGTGTATTATTATTAGGAATCAATCGTGATGGAACTACGGGGATATCACTTGGTGTTGGTCCGCCTACGATCTCCGTAAGCAACCCAATCATATTATGAAAGTGGGTCGTGGTGCGCAACCCACCATTGTACCAGGTTGAAAAAACCGAGCCACCCAGGCGGGTATAACCAGGTTTGTTCTCTGCATTCAACCGGTTGATCATGGAAGCGCCCACGGCATCAATACCGGTGATCATCATCGGATCAAATACATAATTAAACGGATCACGATAAGGAGGGCCAGCCAATACAGAACCGGCAGGGCCTGCCTGATGATGGTTATACATGATCTGAGGGATCCATTCAACAAAAAGCTGGCGACCCATATTCTGGGTCTCCTTCATGTTCATGATAAAGAAATCGCGGTTGTTATCGTGGCCAATGTATTTCTGATAAAGCCGTGGCAAATGATCCAGCTTACGATTCTCCGGTTTAGGGTCGCGCATGTACCAGCTGGAAACCAGCTCCTGTCCATCGGGATTGGCATGTGTGAAGAGGATCACTACCTTATCCAAAATACGCATTGTCTCCGGGTCCTTTCTACTGATCACCTGATGCAACGTTTCAATCAGCTGGTGAGCGCCAACTGTTTCTGTTGCATGCAAGCCTCCATCTATCCAGACAATTGCCTTGCCTTCGGCAGCCATCGCCAGTGCCTGCTCTTCGCTTACTCCTTCTGCACGGGCTAGCTTTACAGATATATCTTTATAACGTTCCAGTTTTTTGTGGTTCTCCGGTGAGGTGACAATCAACATATATTGATGACGGCCTTCTTCGGTGAGACCAATGTCAACCATTTTCACCCTGTCGGAAACAGCCAGTTTTTTAAAATAAGCTTCCGTTTGTGTGTACGTAGCCAGGTTGTAATTGTCACCGATACTAAAGCCAAAGTGTTCTTTGGGCGTAGGTATCGATTGCGCCCACGAAAGGGAGTACTGCCCGATCAATGCAAGGGCAAGCAGACTAATAAGTCGAAACATAAATGAAGGATTAGGTCGAAGGATTAAGTATCAGATATTACTGCAAAGAGTACTATTCCTTCGCAGTTAAAAAGAAAAATTTGATGAATGGAAAAAATTATTGATTAGGCAACGTGAAGAAAAACACCGAGCCTTTACCCACTTCGCTGGTTACGCCAATCTGTCCTCCGTTTTTTTCTATAAATTCCTTACAGAGAATAAGACCAAGCCCTGTTCCTTTTTCGTCAGCTGTACCTTTTGTAGAGTGCTTGGTGCCCAGCCTGAAAAGCTTTTTGATCACTTCAGGACTCATGCCCACACCGGTATCAGCAATGGAAACCATCACTTCATTTTTATTCTGCTGCGCGTTTAATGTAATCGTACCTCCTTCCGGGGTAAACTTGATGGCATTGGACAACAGGTTTCGAACGACCGTATTGATGGAGTGCTTGTGCAGTTTTACCGGCAAACTTGCCTTACTCTCATTAACGATAGTAATCTTTTTATTCTGCGCCTGGGTATTCAATAAGTCTTCACTTTCTTTCAGCAGTACTGCCAGATCGAAAGCTTCGGGTTTAAATTCAATGTTTCCGGTTTGCGACCGTGACCACTCCAGCAGATTTTCCAGCAATGCAAACAGGTTCTTCAGCGATTTATCCAGATCCTTTGCCAGCATCTTTATCTCATCCTTACTTAAACTGTCGGTATGATTAATGAGCAATCCGGAAAAAGAGGTAAGCGAATTCAATGGGCCCTTCAGATCGTGGCCAATGATGGAGAAGAATTTATCCTTCGTGGCATTCAGTTCCTGCAGCTGTTCATTCTGGCTGCTTACTTTTTCATTGGCCGCCTTTAATACTTTATTCGATTTTTGTTTGATGACGTACAAATACAAAATCAACACCACAATAATCAGGGCCAGACCGATCAACAGGAAAAGAAAGTTTCTGAACTTTCTCTGTGCTTCCATCTGTTTCTCGCGCTGCGCACGGTCCGACTCCAGTTTGCTGATTTCTGATTCTTTCTTTTCGAGCACATAGCGGTTCTGTGTTTCCAGCAGCTGATGCTCATCTCTGTCATTCTGAATAAATTCGTGGATACCCTGAAACTGCTCACGGGATTCCAGCGCTTTCTTATAATCTTTCAGCTCTTTATAACACTGGCTCAAGTATTCATGGCTTTTTTTGATCTGCTCCATCGCCTGTGCTTCTCTCCCCGCTTCCAGCGCAAGCTGAAGATTGGAAATGGCACGCTGAAAATTCTTTTGCTGAAAATAGAGTACTCCAATATTATTGTAGGATTCCGCCAAACCTCTGTTGTCCTTCAGCTTCTGGCGAATTTCCAAAGCCGCCAAATGATTGGCCAGCGAGCGTTCCTGGTTTTTCATAGCACGATACAGCTCTCCGATTTCATTAAGTGAAATGGCTTCGCTGGCGCGGTCTTTCAACTGCCTTCTTAAGGCGAGGGCCTTCTTATGATCACTCAATGCCTCATTGTATTTTTGATCGCGGGTACGCAGCCGTCCCAGGTAAAACAAGGCGTCTGCCTCCCTGCCTGGTTGCCCTAAGTCTTCTGCATACTCCAGCAGCATTTCGTAATTCTCGAATGCAGCTGCTACATTCCCGCTGGCGGCATTCACTCTACCCAATTCATTAAGAATAAGCGCCCTTAAGTCAGGATGAACATGTGCGTCATTGAGCGCCAATGCCTGCTTGATAAAATCGATGCTTTTAATGTAGTTGCCTACTTCTTCATACACACGGCCGATGGCGAGATAAGTGAAAATCTGTTCTTTTTTCAAACCGACAGAATCTTCGATGGCCAGTGACCGGATAAGCCAGCCCATCGATTGTTCGTAATCATTTACCTCCACCAGATTGAACAGTCCTAAGCCAATCAGCGCTCTTGCCTCACCAGGCTTATCATTCTTTTCCTTTGCCTGCAGGCGCTGTACTTCAATCAGGTGAAGTGTCTCTTCAATCGACTTCTGCCCTTTCTCTTTGAAAAAGCTTTCGTACCAGGTTACATCAGAATCATCACTTTGAGCGACCGAAGGAATTACGTAGCTCAGCGACAATACCATGAATGCAAAAAATACTTTTACACGTAAAGACATTAATGGATATTTTCTCAAAAATGAAGAAAAGACAACAGGATTGAAAATGGAAGTTGTACAGAAATAGTACATGATCACTCTCCTTGTTCTTATTCCAAAAACGCAAACGAAGATCACACGAAAAATTAAAGATGACCATGAGCAATTCACAGCGGATAACTTTCGTTTATCGAAAATCAAAACGCACTACCGTCTATTGATCCAATGATTCAACATAAAGATCCTCTACTTTCTTTCGCGCCCAGGGAGTCTTGCGAAAGAATGTGAGGCTGGATTTAATGCTGGGATTACTTATAAAACAGTTCACCGGGATACGGTCTGCCAGCTCATCCCAGCCATAACGATCTACCAGGTCAACAAGAATCATCTCCAGTGTTTTTCCGTGCAGGGGATTTTTAGGTTGTTCTTCTTTCATAAATACGCAAAGGAAATACTCTTAAAGTTTTGACAGGTCACGCGCATAGTCACCCTGGATATCTTCAGGTAATTTTTCCAGCACATCATTAATTTTTTTCAGCTGCTGCTGATACAGGTTGAAAAGTACAGTGCCGGGCGGAAGAGGAATACGTATCTCTCTCACTTTAGAACAAAAGTAAATCCGTAATTCCAGCTCGGTCAGTTTAATACCCGAATATTTAATCTGCTTGTTGGCAAAGCGAAGGATTTTACGCAATACCTTTTTGGTGAGGTAAGTATTGCTGGCCGGAAGCTCAGCAAACAGTACATTCAATTCGTCTTTTACATTCTCAATGTAAGCCGGCTCATTGTGCGCTTCAAAAAGTAAATAGGTCAGCAACTCCTTATTTTCTTTTTTGTATTTAGCCAGCCGCATGCACAATTCTTGCACAGTGCTTTCATCCTGCCCAAACAATTCTTTTTTGATCTCACTTAAGGAAGCTGCTTTCATGGAAGAGTGATCGGGAGTTGTGAGTAGCCAGTCATGAGAAGCTTACAAATAATGAATTATGCCTTAAAAATAGCCATAACTTTTACAACTGTTTATAGATCGGCAATAAGGATCCGATTCGATGTCGGTCAACTCTGTGTTCCTGTCTGTAAAGGAGAGGTTAATGCATGTCTGTACCTTCGGCAATAGGCTTTCGTTGCCACCATGAGGCAAGCAGTGATCCGGTGATGTTCATCATCGGCCCGAATACTGCGGGGGCCAGACCTACCGTAGCTACCTTGCCCATTTCTTTTGCGATGCCGGAAGCCAGCCCTCCATTTTGCATACCTACTTCAATAGCGATGGTGCGACAATCACGTTCCTCCATTTTGAATAAACGGGCAGACCAATATCCCAGAAAATAGCCAAACGTATTGTGAATAAAGGAAGACAGGATAAGAAGAAAGCCGATATCGAGCAGGTTCTCTCTTCCAGCCGCGGTAATAACTACTATGATCAAGGCAATACCTGTCATGGAAACATAGGGCATTGCTTCATCCAGCCATTTGCTCTTTCCCTTCAACAAGTGATTGAATAGCAGGCCGGCAGCTACCGGGATAATCACGATCTTCATAATATCCCACATCATTTTAAGCACATCGATTTCAATGAATTGTCCGGCCAGTAAATTCATCAGCAAAGGCGTTAACAACGGAGCCAGAAAGGTGGACACAGTAGTAAGCGTAATGGATAGCGCCAGATTTGCACGTGCCAGGTAGGAGATCACATTGGAAGCCATCCCACAGGGAGAACAACCTACCAATATAACTCCTGCTGCGATCTCAGGTGGGAAGTGAAAGAGATTTGCCAGCGTAAATCCCAGTAATGGCATAATGGTGAAATGATAGACTGTGCCAAGGATAACGCCTTTCGGCATTTTTATTATGCCAGCAAAATCCTGCACACTCATGGCCGTACCCATACCAAACATAATCAATTGCAAAAGCGGAGTGACCAGGGAACCGAATTTAAATCCTGCAAACGCGATAAAATACTGCGGAAAATACATAGCAGTCGTGACGGCAGCAAAAATCATGATGGTGTAGGAATAACCTTTGAGCAGGGCAAAACCACGAAAGCAGAAAGCAATGGTAAGCAGAAAAGCAATGAGCAAGATACCTGAGGCTTCTGTTTTTCCTGCAAAGATCATCACCACAGTTCCCAACAGGCAGCTCGCAGCGATTATCAACAGTAGCTTGCTCCTATTTATTTTGTTGAACATTTGATTTTGAGGTTAGAGGTACTCCATTTGAATTTGATTCAATTACCATGTCCGGTCTTTCATATATTCGTCCAGCTCGGCACGCTTCATAGGCAGCGCAGCCGGATTTCTGTCGAGCCATAGAAGAAAGACCTCTTTGATCTTGTCCGTCCATTGATTGTCAATCTCGCCCGGAGTATAGTGACCTTCTTTCAGCATAGCGATGGCAAACTTATCGCGCAGGGTAAGGAACTCTGCCGAAAGAATAACTTTCTGTACGAGATGTGCCGGAATAAAAATAACACCTTCTTTTTTAGCCAGTACAAGGTCGCCTGGTAAAACGATGGCCTTGCCTAAGTGAATAGGTGTATTCAATCCAATTAATACTTCGTTCTCTAAAAAGGAAGGATCCCAGTCGCGCACCCACGCGTTGAAACCATTGATCTGTTCAAGTCCTTCCAGGTCACGGGCACTGCTGTTGAAGATCACACCATTGCCTGATTTGGTATAAATAGAATTGCCGAGGTTATCTCCGATCAAAGTACCCCCTTCAATTTTTCCAAAACCATCAGCCACATAAATGTCGCCTTTAACAAGCTTGTCGATGGGCCAGGAGTTGGTGTTGCCTGTGCGGCCTTCCTTACGGCCTCTTTCTTTTATATTTTTTTCTACATCGGGACGAGAGGGCATGTACATGGCAGTGAGTGCACGCCCCGTCATAATCTGGTCGCTGTGAATAATTTTCCAACTCCCCTCAAACTGGCAATAGTATCCTTCGTTCTTCAGTACGAGCCATGCTTCTTCAATGGTAATCTTTTTTGCACGTTCCAGAAACTCATCCGGAATTTTCGGCCTGCCATCAGCAAAGCGTTCTCCCTTCCACTCCGAAGTGAGGAAGATCAATTCTTCTTTCGCTATCGTCTGTGCACGCAAGACGCTTGAGCAAAGAATTAAAATCAAAGAAAGAATAGCGGAGCGGATATTTCGCATACTTTATCGTTTGTCAATGGTTATAGTAGATGGCATTTAACACATTTGGCATCACAGTGGTAATAGTGCATTCCATCATTTCAAGTCGACTCATTTTCAAATTAACCTTATCCATCATTTCTTTTTCGAAATAGTGTTGGTGTATAGAGGACATGAAATGCCATTGAGGTCATACACTATTTTACCTTCACGGAAAGTGGCTTCACATTCCAACTTCTGGTCTCCTTCTATCCGGTAGCCCCCTGAATCAATAAAATCAAATTTTCCTTTTCGCAAACCAAACAACGCTACGTCTGCAATGGCACCCACACTTAAGTTTCCCAAACTTTCCTGTGCAATTACCTGGGCGGGCTTCCATGTAGTGGCTTCAACAACTTGCTGTAACGACATACCTGTGTTTAAAAATTTAGACATCACATTAAGTAAATCTTTCATACCGCCATTCATACTGCCAGCATGAATATCAGTGCTGATGGTAGTAGGGAAAAAGCCGCTCTTCAAAGCGGGCATGGCTTGTGCAAAAGAAAAGCTTGAAGCTCCATGACCAACATCAAAAACAACACCCCTTGCTTGTGCCTCCTTCACAAAAGGAAGCAGGGTGCCGTAGTCATCCACTACCGGCATCCTTCCCGCCACGCGGGCAAAAGTGTGTGTAAAAATATCGCCTGGGCGCAGGCGTTTCAACAAAAGATCTTCGAGAGAAAGTGGTGGGGTATGCCCTCCAAAGTCAACCATCACCGGCAGGCTGGCCATTCGTCCTGCTTCCAGTGCATGATCTACAGGATCCCACTCCTTGCCGAAATAATGGGCTACTTTAATGCCTACAATTTCCTTGTGCTGACGTGCAACAAGGGCCGCCAGCCGGGCATCCATATCACCAAGGTTTTGTTCATAAACACCACCACGCATTCCTTCACCAACAATATTAAGAAAAGAGAGTACTCTTGTTTTTGAATGGTTGATCACCTGCTCTTTAAAAAGAAGAAAATTTCTCCAGCCTGCACCTCCGGCATCTACCACGGTAGTTATGCCGCAGCGAAAAGTAAAACCATCCGGAGGTAATGCTTCCAATCCGTCACTTAAGTAGTGGTTCGGCTTTGTCCCATAAAAGTTGTGCGAATGAAGGTCGATCAAACCTGGAGTAACATACAGCCCTTTGGCATTGATCACCAGCTTTGCCTGCCTGCTGTCGATATCTTTCGCTATCCGCGCAATGGTGTCTGCGTTAATGGCAACATCCATTATTCCATCGATCTTATTTTTCGAATCGATAACATGGCCCTCTTTGATCAGGATGGAGTACGTCTGCGATTGAGCACAAACCACCAGGAACAATAAAACAGTTAAAACAAAAATTCGGAGGTTCATCTTACACTAAACATTATTAACAACCGTGGTCTGTGTCGCATGGACCATAACAATTATCATTACGGCAAATTCAGACAGAAGCTTTTTGCATCTCTTCACGCATTCGGGTAGCCACAATTCTTTCCTGGCCGGGTACCAGCACCCACGTAGTGATACTGATCGAGTTCGCACCTCCGCCCGCTACTTCAATAGAAGGATGGCCTTTGCGTAACAGCTCTTTCAATCCATCTCCGGATATCTTCACTTTCTTTACATCCCACGATACATTGAGTGTAGGGATATGATTGGCTATGGGTGGAACATCCACCGTGGTCTTCACACCCGGCAATGATTGAATGGCATCATTGATGTGTGCGATTTGCGCTTCCCAAAGCTTCCAGTCTTTCTCATGGTCTCTCATCAAATACAACTCCAGTGCTGCCAACATTCCTAACACCTCTTCCTTGTTTACCTTCATCGGCCTGCCGATCGTATTGCCGCGGGGAGGTGCATTGAGACGTGCCGCTGCTATTATTTCTTTCTTGCCCAACAATAGCCCTGCACTCTGTGGTCCATGAATTCCTTTGCCTCCGGAAAAACATACGGCATCGAAACCCATTTGTGTGTACTTCCAAAGATTTTCTACTGGCGGCACATCGGCAGCACAATCATTCAATGTGGGAAGGTTATGTTTTCTGGCGATATCAATAAATTCTTCGGCTTGTATCTTCCCGTCTGCATTGCAAAAATTAACAAAGAACATAAGCGCAGTTTTGTCGCTGATTGCTTTTTCAAGCTCTGCACGTGTCTCAACAAAAATAATATTCACCCCGCAGTTCTTCAGGGCATGATCATAAACGACAGTATGCGACTTCTGCATAATTACTTCACTCTTCATACCGGTTCCTTCCAGACGTGGCAGTTGTGCCGCTTTCTTTTCATCGAGGCCGGTAAGTACACCAGCCGTAGCCAGCGTTATAGCAGATGCCGCGCCCGATGTGACCATGGCCGCTTCGCAGTGTAATAATGAAGCAATGCGCTCACCCACTCTATCCTGCAATTCATCCAGCATTACAAACTCTTTGGAGGCATTGCGCATAACATCCACCACCTCTTCGTGCATGAGCGAACCGGTCATTGCCGTATATGTACCTGCCGCATTGATAAATGTGCGTATGCCCAATTCTTTTAAATAGTCGCGTTGAAAAGAATCGGAAGCTGTGGACTGAAATGGAATAAAACTTCCTGTTATGCCGCCAAGAAGAGGTAGCGTGGTTAAGCGTTTGATAAGATCTCTGCGTTTGAGCATTGTGTTGGTTATTCGTTAATAGTTATAGTTATCCAATCATGAATCATACATCGTGAATTTTTTGTGATGGAGATACCGGGCGAAACAAGTTCCCTCAAGGCCCGTTTCTCAAGGAAGAAAAAAGCCTTTGAGGGACTCATCTAACCAACCCAATTGATCAGGACTTTAATGCATCGGTAGTTTATAAGGCGGCAATGCAATCAATTTCCACTAAGGAATTACCAGGCACCCCTCCATACACAGCAACAGTGGTGCGCACGGGCGGATTTTTTCCAAACCTGCCACGGTAGGCTTCGTTCATCGCTTTGTAATCATTAAGATCATTGAGGTAAACATTTACCTTTAAAACTTTTTCTATAGAAGAGCCCGCTTTCTTTAGCTCTGCTTCCAGTTCATCCAGCACATGTTTAGTATGTGCGGTAATATCTCCTTCAAAGTGTGCTCCTTTGCCTGCAATGAATACAAGATTCCCATGCTTTACTGCACTGGAAAATAAAGGCACTTCCTGATCGGTGACCACACCAAAAACTTCTTTTCCATTTTCATCAGGACCAGCCGCACTGGCAGTAAGGCTTAACCCTGTTACTCCTGCAATGGATGCCACTATCTTTTTTAAGATGGATCTTCTTCTTTCTATTTTCACTTAGTGTTCGGTTTAATGTTTAAGCAATCAAGACGCTCGACAGATGATGCCCAGTATCGGGCAACCAATTCTTCTCATTTATCCCACCATATTCTTGTCAAAAAATCATCTGCACCCTGACGCCCTACAGCCACTGTATACGCTGTTGTATTGAGTGTCTGCTCATTTACAGGATAGAGAAACCTTCTGAAGATTTTACCTCCGGTGGCATTGCCCGGATAATTGTTTGGGACAAGAGCAGGATAGCCTGTTCTACGATAATTGGCAAAGACTTCCTGTGCATCGGGAAATATACCTGTCCAGAACTGGTTATAGATCTGTTCCATTTGCTTTTCAAATGTTGCGCCTGTATTTAGCGGATGCGCACTTACATAAGCATTGACTTGATTACTGGTGATGGTGCCAGTGGTTCCGCTGATCAGATCCCATTGTTGCATGGCAGCACGTATTCCTTTTTCATATAGTGCTGCGGCAGTCTCTCCCGAATACCAGTTTCTTAATGCTGCTTCGGCAAGCAGGAAGTTGGTTTCTGCTACAGTGAAAAGTAAAACTGGCGATGCTAAACGTAATACAGTTGTCTGTTTGGGTTCCGAGTAAGTTACAAAGTCAGCCGGCTTTTGTCCATTAATGGTAGCGGGCATCCCTTTTTGTATAGCAGGCGTAGCATCGGCAATACCATTAACATACACAACTGATAGTACACTCAGGCGCGGATCATTATTTTTTTTGAGGGAGTCGATGAATACTTGCTGGTATTTTCCTCCTTCCGTATTGCTTACGCCATCGGCTTTGATATAGCTGCTATTGAGCAAGTCCAGAGCCATGGGATTTTTATTGATATCCTGACCTGAACCGATATAGGTCATTTTAGCTATATCAGCATAGTTAACAATTACTCCGCCTGCAATTGCTTTGGTTACCCACACTTGTGCGTTGGTCGCATCTACTTTGGTCATGCGCATGCCCAGGCGCAACATCAGTGAGTAAGCAAATTTTTTCCACTGCCCGGTGTCGCCTGAATAGATTTGATCGGAGGTGCCGAAAGTAGTTGTATTATTTGCGTCTAAACTGTTTGCTGCTTCATCCAATTCCTTAAGCAGATCGGCATAAATATCTTTTTGCGCATCGTAAGCGGGTTGAAAGATAGATTTATTATATCCCTGGCCGGCTTCTGTATAAGGAATATCGCCATACAGATCCGTTAACCGGCTAAAACAAAATGCTTTCCAGATGCGAGCTACTGCATAACGATTAACCTGTGTGGGATCGTTTTTTACTGCTTTAATCACTTCACCTATTTCGTTGATTTGATTAGGATAACCGCTGCTAAAAACGACACTGGAAAGCGATCGTTGGGCAGCTACATATTTTGAACCAAACCCATCCACATCATTGTAACTGGTGGTGTATTGCATCGTACCTAACAGCAACTTGCTTGAATTGGCGCTGTTAATTACACCATCGTATTGGGCTTTACTGAAAATGTATTGCGGAGTAACTTTTGAAACCGCATCCGGGTTGGTATTGATCTCTTCAAAATTCTTGTCGCAGGCTTGTATAAAAAGCAAACCGGGCAACAGCAATATGCAAGAATAGTTTTTTATGAAATGCTTCATGTGTAATGAGGGTTAAGAATTAAAATTTAAGCATCAGGTTTACTCCGTAAGAACGGGTGCGTGGCAACCCAATGGATTCTATGCCCTGGGCTGGACCATTGGTCAGACTTTGCTCAGGATCAAAGTTGTCTGTCTTCTTATAAAGCGTGAGCAAGTTGCGGCCAACGAGTGCTATGCTGGCCGACTGTATCTTCAGGAATTTGATTTTGCTCACTGGTAAGCCGTAGGATAAAATCACCTGTCGCAACTTTATGAAGCTACCATCATGAATAAACAGTTCGGTGTACCTGTTCAAATTATTATAATACGCACTGCGAAGTTGTGCTACCGGTATTGTCCGGGTATAGTTGTCGCCCGTTGGAGTAACACCGTTTAAAACAAGTCCATCCTCTCTGCCCGGAAGCGTTGATTTCAACAGACCTAAACGGGTAGCATAAACTTCCATCACTGAAAATACCTTGTTGCCAAATTTGCCGTCCACTAAAAAGTTGAGCGAAATATTCTTATACTGAAAATCACTGCTGAAGCCCATTGTAACGGGAGGTACTCCCTTCCCTAACTCCTGGTTAATATTAGTTTGTGCGGGCAGCCCTGCGTTAGTATCAAAAACCGTATTGCCGCTGGCATCTTTGAGCATGCGGTATCCGTAAATGGCGCCATATGTACGGCCTACATTGTTGTTGATGTAGGCGTTACCATTAGCCGAATTACCTAATGAGAAAGTACTTATCCCATCGGCCAGCTTGATTACCTCGCTTTGGTTGTAGGCAAAATTATAACTGACATTCCAACTGAAGTTTGATGCCTTCACAGGTGTGGCTGTCATCAATACTTCTATCCCTTTATTGCTTAGTTCCCCCGAATTTAAAATAGCATTGTTATAACCCGATGTCGTTGAAATAGGCACCGACACGATATCATTTGTTGATCTACGATTGTAAAGCGCCACGTCTAACCCCAGGCGGTTGTTAATCAACTGAATGTTCAAACCTAACTCTGTGGTAGTTGATGTAAACGGTTTCAGATTTACATTCGTGATGGCTTTCGTGCCATCAGCAAGCTGGGTAACATTTTGCAACGGTACAGTGCTGGCACTGGGTACGCTGCTATATGTCAGATTGATTGCATACGGATCGGGGCCACCGCCTCCTACCTGAGCCCATGAAGCCCTTATCCTTGCCATGTCGAAAATACGAGGGAGAGTAATCGCATCGGACAATACAAAGCTGGCACCTACGCTTGGATAAAATATGCTGTTATTGGAAGAGCTGAGTGTTGAGAACCAATCCTGCCTGCCTGTAGCCGTCAAATAAAGAATACTTTTATAATCCAAATCAACTGACCCAAATATGGAGTTAGTGGTCGTACGCCCTGTATAAGGTGTAACTGATGAGGTAGCTAAATTGGAGAAGCTGTAGAAGTAAGGCTGAATATAATTCTTACCTGAAAAGTTGTTTCTCTTTTCTTCCATCTTGCGACCATTGGTTCCTGCCAGTATTGAAATACCGAACTTATCGGCTATCTCCGTTTTATAGGTAGCTGTAACCATACCATTGGTTTCCGACAGATCGGATTTGATACCGGCATATTCACCAAGAGGTGTGTAGGCTGTACCAGTGGGTAAAATATTAGTGTAGTTATAGCTATAAAAATCACGGGTAACGATTCCTTTCACCGTCAGGTTCTTCAATATGTCGTAGGCGATGGATGCCTGTCCGATAAACCGGTTCTTATCATCATTTTCCTTGAATTTATTAACTACAAAATAGCTGTTGTTGGCAATGGCAGCGTCATTCCAGATAATCTCATTGTCTTTGGCATCATAGCCAGGATTAAGCCAGCGAATATCTACCGTGTTGGCCACTTCATAAGGTGTCCAGTTCGGATTTCCCAAAGCATCACCGGCACTGGCTCTGTTCTTTGCAGTCTCCAAAGAGTATTGCACTACGGATTCAATCCTTAACCGATCGCTCAGTTTTGCGCTGACGTTCAGGTTGGCCGTCTTCCGGTTATACGTGCTATTGGGCAAAACACTTTTTGCATCCAGGTCAGCCAAAGACAGGCGGTAGAGTATTGATTCATTTCCACCGGCAAGAGCCAGGGTATTCGTAAATGTATTTCCTGTTTGATAAAAATTCTTCAGGTTATCTTTTTGAGCCGTGTAGGGATGGTTAAGACCATCGGCTGCCACATAATCGGAGGAGCCATCGATCTTCGATCCGAACGATCTTCTGCCAGAAGCTTGTGCTGCTGCTAATGTGGTTGGCTTTACACCTCCCTCGCCCTGTCCATACTCATACTGAAAATCAGGAAAAACGGAAACTTTTTCTATCGTAAATGTAGAGCTGTACTCTACTCCGATACCTTTTTGCGCTTTGCCCTTTTTTGTTGTAATCAGAATGACTCCGTTTGCTCCTCTTGATCCATAAAGAGCAGCAGCAGTACCACCCTTCAGAACAGTAATGGATTCGATATCGTCTGGATTAATGGCGGCTATACCATCACCACGATCTACATTACTGGTAATGCCGTTAGGGGTTGCACTACCACCAGGTACAGAATTATCAATAGGCATACCATTGATAACATAAAGTGGCTGACTGTTGCCTGTAAGCGATCCATTCCCACGGATAATTACTCTGCTGGAACCACCCGGTCCCGTAGATATCCCTGTTGCATTCACTCCTGCTACCTTGCCTGTTAAAGCATTGGCCACATTGTTTTCACGCGCTTGTGTAAACTCTTCGCCTTTTACTTCGGTTACCGAATAGGCTACTGAACTCTTGTCTTTCTCAATACCCAATGCGGTAACTATCACTTCAGTTAACGTAGAGGCATCAGGGCGCATAGTAATGCTCAGTGTTGTTTGGCTGGCAGTGACGGATACTTCCTGTGAAGAAAAACCGATAAAGGAAAAAACGAGTACTCCGCCCTCATCAGGGATACCCAGATTGAAGTCACCATTGGTATCTGAATTAGTTCCATTGGTTGTCCCTTTCAAAAGGATACTGACACCCGGCATGGGTTGTCCGTCTTCGCCAGAGATCACCCTGCCTTTGATAATCATATTGAATTCGTTATCCTCCATGTATTCTTCCCATGATAAATCAGGTACATCCGAACTATGATAGTAGTTGTTACTTGCACCTTCTGCGGAAGGCTTCTTTTTGCTCTCCGGCTCGGGAGAAAATATGGTAAACTGTTTTTTATTGATTTGCTTATATTGGAGCCGGCAGCCCTCCAGCATTTTTTCCACGATCACCTCCGGCTGCAGCTGTGTGTTATTCAACAGAGAGTAAGAAACAAATTTGTTATCCAGCAGGCCTTGCTGATAAGCAAACTTAAAATGATAGCGTTTCTTTAAACCTGAAATGGCTTCTTTCAGAGTGATCGTTTGTTCCGCTTCCGTAAATGAAGGAGGAGTTTTAAAGGCGCGACCCGAAAAGGCACGACCTGAATTAACACTGGCAAAATGCTGGCTAAAGCCATAGGATGCAATGAGACCTAACAGTCCTATCATTGCCATCCGCTTTAAATAAAAAGAGTAAAACTTCATCATAGGTTACATCGGTTTAGGTGTGGTCTGTTCTTATCTGCGGGTAATCAAAAGGTGCTTATCGGAAACTTCAATACGCAATCCCAGGATTGCTTCTATGGTAGACAGTAATTCGGGAATGCCGGATACACTGATGTCTCCTTCGATAGGAAGCAACATCAGTTCTTCACTTATTTCAATCTCATAGCCGTGGTCATCCCGAAGCGTGTTCACTATATCTTTCAACCGGGGGTTTACAAAAGCAAATTCATGGTTGATCCAGGCCGTTACCGTTTTTATTTTCTCTATTTTCCGTTTCTCTACCAACATTTTTTTCACGTATTCCACCTGATCGCCCGGAGACATAATCAAGCCCTGTGATAATTTTGAGAAGTCCGCGTCCAGTTGCACTTTCACTTTACCTGAAAGGAGTGTTATGTTAGTGTGGTCTTTACGATGCTCTACGTTGAATGTAGTTCCCAGCACTTCGAGATTAACTGCATCGCTATGCACGATAAACCGGTGACCCTGGGGTATGTCGGAGGTATCTTTATTGATATGCGCGACATTAAAATACGCTTCACCTTCAAGCCACACTTCGCGAACGGAGAGGCTATCCCAGTCCATGCTATACTTCAGCGAGGAGTTTCCATTCAATGTCACCGTTGATTGATCCGGCAGTGTAATTGTTTTTACTTCGCCATATTCGGTGCTGATGGATTGCTGCCTTCCGGACAGCAACCACAAAATGCCGCCAGTAGTTATCATCAAAGCAATAACGGCTGCCATTTTCCGGTAGAATGATACAACCGGAGTAATGGAACGAACAGGACGTTCGCTATCCAGGGTAGCACCGATGCGCATCCAAAGAGCATCTTTGCGTTCGTTATTTGTAAAAGAAAGCTGCTGGCGATAAACCAGTATAACAGATGAAGCCTGCTTGATTAGTTTTTCCTTGTCCGGATACTGAAGCAGGAATGATTTCCAAAATAAATCGCTTTCCTCATCGGGTAGGATCACCCAGTGGATAAAAAAATCATCTTCCAAAAAGTCAGAAAACGAATAGCGAGAATAATCCCTCGTGCTCATAAATCAGGTATTAGGTATAATTATTACTATTACACCCGACCTGTCGGAATTATCCCTCGAATTAAACTATTTTTTCAAAATTTAATTTTCAATAATGACAATACTACCTGCCATATAAGCCGTAAATGATTAATTTTCAAAATCAGGATACACCCATGAAAACGACACCCACAGGCAAAAAATAAGGTGATGAAGGTCGTTTCGGAGATTTTCCAGGGCTTTATACCACATTTTATAAACAGAGCTGATAGTGATCGACATGATCTCTGCTATTTCTTCGTAAGAAAGATTCTCGTAGAATCTTAAATAAACAATCTCCTGCTGACGGGCAGGAAGCTTGCTGAGTATGTCTTTAATATTTTTCTGAAGCTGCAGCTCTTCTTCCTGCAGAATAAGCCGGTTGTCGTGTGAAACTTCGAAACTAAAAGAATAGCCATCATCGGGCATGGCTGTAAATTTCGATTGCCATTTCAGCTTACGAAACAAAATACTCCGCAACGATTTATACAAATAATTTTTAACCGATTCGGGATTGCCCAGGTTGGCTTTATTGTTCCAGAGTTTTACAAAGAGATCGTGAACGGTATCTTCAATAAGACTTACATCTCTGGTAAATTTATATCCGTAGTTATTCAATAAAGAATAATAACGGTCATAAAGTTTAGCATAAGCATCCCAATCTCCCCGCCTGAAAGAATTCCATTCACTATGAGAAGCCTGCTCATAATCCATTGCAAAAAACCTAATGCTTTCAAATGTACGGATTTACCTATTCAATCCTAATGGCTGCGCGCCAGCCATCGTTCCTTCTTCAACTGCAACGAACCCTGAATTCAATCCATTTTATTTTTTTTGCACACTAGTTTGTGCCTTCTTACCTTATGAACCCGGAAAGGATGATTATGAAGGAATTTTTAGAAAAGTTCAGGGATCGATGTAAAGGCTGGTACATAAAATTGTACCGCTGGTTGTGGCCATATATTCTAAAGACCAAACCATGGTTTGATAAGGTAGTACTCTATTTCAAAACCCACCCGCGCGCGAAATGGGCAGCCTATATCCTGGGGCCTCCTTTCGCTCTTTTCATGCTGATCCTCATTATCGTATGGATTGAAACGCCCTGGAATAGTGACTTGAGAAGCATTCGTAACCAGGTAGCTTCGGAAGTATATAGTGCTGACAGTGTACTGCTTGGAAGATATTATATTCAGGATCGAACCGAGGTGGAGTTCAGGGAAATTGCTCCCGCTGTGGTGAATGCACTGATAGCAACAGAAGACGTGCGTTTTTATGAGCATCATGGAGTAGATTATAAAAGTTTGGGAAGGGTATTGGTAAAATCCATCATCCAGCAGGATGAATCTTCCGGAGGAGGGAGCACACTGACACAGCAGCTTGCCAAAAATCTCTATCCGCGAAAGCGCTACTGGATATTCCCTATGCTGATAAACAAACTTCGTGAATTCCGTACGGCAATTAAGCTGGAAGATATTTATTCCAAAGAAGAGCTGGTCACTATGTATCTTAATACGGTGCCGTTTGCGGATAATGTTTTCGGGATCGAAGCTGCTGCCGAAAGATTCTATTCGGTAAAAGCCAATACGCTCACCATCGATCAGGCCGCGGTATTAGTGGGTATGCTCAAGGCTACTCACAATTATAATCCGCGCCTCTTTCCCGACCGGTCTGTGAAAAGGCGGAATGTGGTATTGAGCAGGATGGTGAAATACAATTTCCTTGCTAAAGCTCAGGCAGATTCGCTGGCCACCCTGCCCCTGGAGCTGGAGTACAACAAGATCTCGCATCATCAGGGTCTGGCTCCCTACTTCCGCGAGTACCTGAAAGCAGAATTGCTTACCTGGTGCAAGAACAACGAACGTGCAGATGGCAGCAATTATAATCTCTATACCGATGGATTAAAGATCTACACCACCATCGATTCGAAATTACAAGAGTATGCAGAGCATGCAGTGGCTGAGAAGATGACGGAAATACAAAAATCTTTTTTTACGCATTGGGGAAAAGACAAACCCTGGAAAGGAAAAGAAGAAGTGCTGGAGCAAGCTATCCAACGCTCCACCCGCTATAAAAGATTGCAGGAACAAGGTCTCTCTGAGGATGAAATCATCATTGAACTTCAAAAGCCTATCCCGATGACTTTGTTCACCTGGGAAGGAGTGAAAGATGTCGTAGTTAGTCCTATCGATTCGATCATACATCACCTTCAATACCTCAATGCCGGCTTTCTTGCGATGGAACCCTCCACCGGACAACTGAAAGCCTGGGTGGGTGGGATTGATCATGATTTCTTTCAATATGATCATGTGAACACTGGTACTAAAAGACAAGTGGGTTCCATTTTCAAACCCATTGTATATGCTATGGCTGTGGAAGAAGGTGTGCCACCGTGTGAACTGATCTCCGCTTCACAACAAACCTATATTGATAAAGAAGGTGAAAAGTGGACGCCCCGTGATACTCAGAATGACTACGAAGTAGAATATTCTATGCGTGGAGCGTTGGCGTATTCCATCAATACGGTTGCTGTGAAACTAATTCAACGAGCAGGAGTTGATAAGACAATTGCTCTCGCAAAATCAATGGGCGTGGTAAGCGAAGTACCCGATGTGCCTTCCATTGCTCTGGGTTCTACCTCCATTTCGCTGATGGAAATGACAAACGTGTACGCTTGCTTTGCAAATGAGAGCATTCCTGTTTCACCTTATTATATCCATCGCATTGAGGACACAGACGGAAAAATATTCAACAACTTCAAGCCTAAAGAAAAAGGCAAACGACTTTTGTCCGAAGAGACAGCTGCGTTAATGATTCACATGCTTCGCGGAGTAGTGAATGAAGGAACAGCTGCCAAGCTTCGCTCGCAATACGGAGTGCATAATGATGTGGCCGGAAAAACAGGGACCACGCAGTCGAATGCAGATGGCTGGTTTATGGCCATGACTCCCAAGCTGGTGATCGGTACCTGGGTAGGCGCTGATGACCCGCGCATCCGTTTTCGTTTTACGGAATTAGGTCAGGGTTCCAGCACTGCCTTACCGATTACGGCTGCTTTTCTTACACAACTTAATCATGATAAAAAATACAAGTCAATCACAGATGCAAAATTTGTATCTCTGCCTCCGGCATTACAGCAAGAGATGAACTGCGAAGTCTATTATTTAAATGATAGCCTGGTGAAAAAAATAGAACGTTCCATTTTTCAGCGCGACTCTATTATCCATGCCGATACCACAGTAAGGCCTCCGACAGAAACTTTTCTGCAGGTGCTTTACAAAAGAAAACTGAGAAGAGTAGAAGCTAAACAAAAGAGAGATTCCATTGCCAGCATATTGGAAAGTGATCCGGATTTTTAAGTCCATGATGTCGTGTATGGGAAATCATGGCATTGCTGACCGCGGAGGAACTCCCGATTTAAAATTGCATTTCCGAATTTTACCAGGTCTTCCGGAGTAGATATAAATCCTCCGCCCGCCCATTTATGCTGTTATTCACCGGGTAGACTTCTTTGTAACGCCCGTCTTTAACTTCGTAAAAGACAGCCCTGTTTTTTATTTCCTTCTTCGCATTATCTGCCGATGTGTTATCCATTCGCAACGGCATACAACTTATTCTTTTTACCGAGCATTACGCTCAGCAATAAAAACGTAAGCGCAATTCCGCAAAGAATAATGGCATTCATCTTACCTCACGTTAGCCGCCCAATGAATCAATTGCTGATTCGTTATTAAAGAACATTGTTGAGTTGCTCCTTAATTTTTTCCAGTTCCTCCTTCATTACCACCACGTGCTTTTGCATCTCTGCATCATTGGCTTTTGATCCGATGGTGTTAATCTCACGGCCAATTTCCTGCGCCAGAAATCCTAATTTCTTTCCGTTGGATTGAGGGGCTTCCAGAAGCTTGATAAAGTAATCTACGTGTGTCTTTAAGCGAACACGTTCTTCGTGAATGTCCAGCTTCTCGATATAGAAAATAATTTCCTGCTCGAGGCGATTCGGATCAAATCCTTCATTACCAAAAAAATCGGTAATCGATCCTTTTATTTTAGCACGAACTTTCTCTACACGCTTTGGATCAATCACTTCTACTTCCTTTAAGCCATCCAGAATACTTAGCGCATAATGTATCAGCTTTTCCTCCAGCGTTTTGCCTTCTGTTTTTCTGAATTGATCACAGCTATCAATCGCTTCATTCACAAGCTTCTGTACGCTTTGCCAAAGAGTGGCATCCAGTTCTTCCTTACCACCTCCCTCAATTACATCGGGTGAATTGATGGCCATGGCAAAAAGCTGATCGTAGGGAGCCATTACCTGGTCCGCCAGTTTTTTGAGTTCAGCATAATACGCGGTGAAGAGCTCTTTATTATACTTCTGCTTCACTTCCTGCTTACCTGTTTTTTGATAATCGATACTGAGCGAAACTTTTCCGCGCTCCAGCTTTTCAGCCACCACATTACGTATTTCAATTTCCTTTTCAGAAAAAAGGCGTGGAAGACGTAAGCTTAGATCGAGAAACTTGGAATTAAGGCTCTTTACTTCAATGGTGATTTGCGTATCCCCGGAATTCAGTACAGCCTGGCCGAAGCCGGTCATGGATTTAATCATTCAGATGTTGATTTGAGCCGGCAAGTTTTACAAAAAAAATCAAATGAGCTAATGCCGGGAATAGGAGATGACTGTTAGAAATCAAATCCCAAAGTAAAATGAAGACGTGGATCTTTTACCGTATAGTTCTCTACCGGCCAGGCCACATCAAATTTTATATAGTAACCCAACATCAAAGTACGGAAGCCACATCCATAACTATATAACCATGGATTGAGGTATTCGTTGACTTCTACTTTGATGGGCCCTTGCTCTACGACACGATTGCGTACACTCTTTTCCGCGTTGAACGGAGGTGCGCCTGTCCAGCTGGTTCCAATGTCATAGAAAGCAGTGAGCTGCATATTGCGAAAGAAATTAGAAGCGATCGGGCCACCCGCCAGAGCTCGAACAATAGGCAAACGGAATTCAGCATTGGCAAGTAAAACATTATTACCATACAGGGTAGCATAGTCAAATCCACGTAAACTTGTAGCAAATTCTACAAACAAAAGATTGGGATTATATCCTTCATTGTTCACTAAAGGATTAGCCACTCCTTCCCGGTTTGTTTTATTACCAATCCAGTTATCCATACCACCGAGCACATATTTTTTTGGTGAATTGCCAAAGAAGGAACCCGCATAGCCTCGCACAGCAAATACAATTTCCTTATAAATTTTCTGATAGTGGCGCAGATCAATGGATACCTGGGAGAAGCTGGCCTGCTTGTTTCCTATTCCTTCGTACGTGATGAAGCTGATCTTTCCACGCGTACCCTCAATGATGTTCAGGCCGGTGGTCAGACTGTTGTCATACACCAGCTCTGATTTGGCTCCGGTATAAAATTGTTGCTCTGAAGGTTGAAACACTGGGGGTGTAGCGGGCGAAAAATCATTTCCTCTATCCACAAAGCGGGTATAACCTATAAAAGGCTTTACAGTAATACGGGTGCGAACAGAGAGTGGCAAAGAAGCACCCACTTCGATTTTTTGCCAGCTGTACTTCTGCAGGTTTTCGGACTGATCCCAGAAAATAACTTTACGATCGAAGCGTGCGCTGAAATCAATACGATGCGGCAGGTATTGAATCTCTCCATACACATCGCCACTCTTTAAATCAAATGCGGTTTGAATTCCGCCAAAGAAGCGATAGTTCTCCAGCATGTCGTTCATCTGTGTTTCCAGACGAACACTAACACCTCGAAGCGGATCAACCACAAAGTTGGTGATCAGATTTTCATACGTGAATTTCGGTTCATAAGGAAAGGGGCCCATGATACGGGTATTCTCGCGGGCCTTGAGGTAGCGCGTCAGAAAAGTTTCACTGGGCTGCTTGGTCTTAGCCGCTTCTTCTTCAAATGTATAATCTTCTGTATTAACTGTTTTTTCCTTTTGCACTGGTGCTATAACCGTATCGCGTTTGGTTTTGACCGGCTCATCATCAAAAGTGTAATCGTTGGTATTGATGGAATCTTTTTTTGTTGTTTGAGTCTTTGGTAGTTCCTTAGGTTTCTCCTCTGTCTGAACGGAGTCCTTCTTCTCTCGCAAACGCGAATTGATCAGGTCTTTAATTGACATTCCCTTGGAAGGATTGCTGCTTTCCTGCTTGCGTCTTTCGGTAATAGCCTTCGCCTGCTGCACTTCCTTTCTGCGGGTAGCCGGAGTGAATACCTGATGCTCGTAATTAAAATTCCTGAGCAGGAAAATGTTCTCCGTCAGGCGTTGATTCATTATCAATGTGAGCGAGTGATTGGCAAAATCAAGATCGTAATTTTTTATACCCGAATTGAAATTGGTTACCTGCGAATAAATGCCGTTCTGACGATTGTATTTAAAGAGATTGATGATGCCCCGCTGGTCACTCAAATAATAAATTTCGTTTTCATTCAGAGAGATAGGGCGCGTGTCTTTACCTAACGTGTTGGTGATCCGTTTCACCACATTCGTTGTGGTATCCAGATTAAAGGCAAAGAGATTATAATTCTTGTTGATCTTATCGTAGCCTTTGGCAGAAGTATTCACCGTATCAGTAGTACGATTGGAGCTAAAAATTACACTGTTGGTATTCGGGATAAACGTAGGGTCAAAGTCATCATAGATATCATTGGTCAGTCTCCGCGTACGATCTCTCCGGCTGCTGATGAGAAATAAATCATTTTGTCCTTCCGAATCGGCACTCACGATAGCGAGCCGCCCATTTCCCGAAAAATCGAAATTGCGGATGTTACTGAATTTGTCCAGCTCACGTGGCAGTTTGCTCTTCGTACTGAGGTCGTACAACCAAAACACGTAATCACCTCTTCGAACGCCAATTACCCCGAGTGTGTTCGCATCTGCCCAGCTAAGAAGAGGAATTTTGTAATCCACATCCTGCTTGATCACCCTGTTTCCACCATTGAGTATGGTGGTCTCCTTACCGTTCTCCAGTGATTTTATTTTGATCCAGAATTTACCACGGTCATTTTCCGCATACGCTATGTTTTTTCCATCCGGACTAATTCTTACAGTCGTGTAGACAATGCCTTTATGATGCTTAGGTGTAAAGCGTACAGAATCATCAAGCCCGATATAGCTCTGGCTGATCTTCTGCTCCATTCCACTGTAATATTGTTCCCAGTCAATTAACAGTTGCTTAAAGCTGATACCCAGCGTAATCAGCACGCTTTTCTGTTCGTTGCGAATAACCCGCGTATAGTTGAGAATATTAGAGATGCTGCTCTTCCCGTATTTTTCTACAATATAATTCCACAACGACTGCCCGACCAGCGCGGCATCTTTTCCATCTTTTTTAAGCGCTTTATTAAATTTCTTGGATCGAACCAACTGCCGCACATAATCATCCATCTCCGCACTCCATCCACGCGATACATAGTTCGTTGCTCCATCAATAAACCAGTCCGGCAGATTAAGTAACACGGCATTCTGAAACATGTCTTTCAAACTTCCGCCAAACATCATCTCGTTGATCATGAGATCAGAAACTTTATAAATCAGTTCCTCCTTGAAGTCATCGATGTTCCCGGGATGGGCAATCTCTACGTAGGGCTTTATGAATTCAGTTTCTCCACCCACATTAAACTGGGTATGATTAAGACCAATATTGCTTTGCTGTAAGTCGGTGATGGAGTTATAAAGAAAAATCTTGGTCTTTAAATAAGGAGGGTAACCAATCAGGTCGGTAATGCGGTCAAATTCCGATTCCAGATATTGAAGCGCATCGGTGGCTACCTTCCTGCGATTGTCATAATAATAGATATCAAAATTTTCTGCACTCAGGTATTGCCAGTCAAACTCCTTGTATTGAATTCGGTTTTTCCCAAACGTCTGCAACGCCTGCTGTGCAAATGTGGCTCCCGAAGAAAAAAGAAAAAGTAATACTCCAATCGTTTTTAATCTCATACACTCCATTCAATCAAGTCAACAGACATCAATTTTTTGTCTGATCCGCCCGGCCTATTCATCCAAATATAATGATTCAAAACGGGGAATTGGAATAGCAAATTGCTGTAAATCGCTAATAAAAACGATTCAACGCTACCGCTGGTTCAATTTTACCTTTTCCTTCCATCCAATCGGCCAGTTGTATAGCAAAATAAGGAGCCAGGCTTACTCCTTTTGTACCCATCCCATTAAACATCACCAAATTGGGGTGATGAGGGTGGGCGCCCAACATTGGCCTTCGGTCTGAAGTAGTAGGACGAAAGCCCCAATCCTGGCCAGTAATTTCATACGGAAGGTTAAGAAGGCCATTTAGCTTTTCTTCCAATTCCACTTTCCCTTGTGTAGTGATCGCTTCTGTTTTGTCTTTGGTGGCATAAGTAGCACCTGCTTTATAAATTCCTTTTTCGCCAGCAGGCACAATGTAAACTCCACGGTTATAAATACGATCGAAAGGAAGTGGCGTTTTTATTGAAAGCGTCTCCCCTTTTAGTGGCCTCAATGGCAGATGATTAAAATAGGAACTGCGCAGAGCCCCAAGTCCATTGGCATAAACTATTTTCTCTGCATGAATATCTTTATAGCTGACCGCATCACCGGAAAGATCCATGATCAGTTCGTCAAAATGCTCGTGCCGATAGCTGCCGGATTGCATCAGTACTTCCCGTACTCCTGAAAGAAAGACCCTGGTATCGATGTAGCCGCAATTCTTCAGCAATAATCCACCAAAAGAATCATGGATATGCTGAGCAAAAGCGGCACGCGAAAAAACCTGGCCGATATAATCCTGCATGGCTGGCTCGGCACTTTTACCCATCCATTCATTTTGCTCCTCTACTGAAATGAATGGACGATAAAGTGGCGTGGAATAGAAAAATCTTTTTTTTATAACCTGTTCTGCCTCAGAATAAAAAATGGGTAGAACAGCAAATAATTCATCTGCTTTCCAAGTCCGTGTCATCATTTTGCCCGTAATCGGATTAAAAAGTCCGGCCGCTATAGCCGAAGCCCTGTTCTTCTCCGGCTCATCGAATACGATAACTCTTTTTTTCCTTTTTAACAGTTCAAGCGCAAGCACCGATCCCGCAAGACCCTGCCCAATGATGATGTAATCGATTTTCCTTTCGTCCGACACAAAGGCAAAAATTCAAAATACCAGGCAGTAATCATAGATCAGGTCGATTCCGACCTGAATTAAACTATTTGTATTTTTGACCAATGCTTTCGATACAGATTTTTGAGTTTAACCCGTTCCAGGAAAACACCATCGTAATTTATGATGAAACCGGTGAAGCCGTAATTATTGATCCGGGCTGTTACGAAGCAGATGAAGTAAAAACCCTGGATCATTTCATCGAATCTAAAAAACTAACCGTAAAATACCTACTCAATACGCATTGCCATATTGATCATGTTCTTGGCAATGATCATGTGAAAGAAAAATACAAAGTCCCTTTTCTTATTCACGAAGTTGATTTACAGGTTCTTCAGGCCGTCAAAAGCTATGCATCCAATTATGGTTTTTCAAAGTACCGTGAAGTGCTTCCGGATGCCTTTGTCAAAGAGCATGATTTGATAAAGTTTGGAAACACAGAATTATCCGTCCTATTTGTTCCTGGTCATTCTCCCGGGCATGTAGCCTTTTACAATGCCGCACAAAAAATGCTTGTCGGTGGTGATGTTTTATTCCAGAGAAGCATTGGGCGCACCGATTTACCCGGAGGCAATTTTGAAACCTTAATTAAAAGTATTCACCAGAAGTTGTTCACTCTTCCTGGTGAAGTGGTTGTTTATCCCGGCCATGGAGACCCTACTACGATAGAAGAAGAGAAAAACACCAATCCTTTTTGCGCACTTTCACTACGCTCCTGAAACATGATTCGTCATCTTCCCAACTTTCTCACCTGTTGCAATCTCTTATGCGGTTGTCTGGGTATTGTTTTCTGCCTTGAAGACCGTACTGTTCCGGCCGCTTATTTTGTCTGGGCGGCTGGCATTTTCGATTTCTTTGATGGATTTGCCGCCCGCACCTTAAACGTATCTTCTCCTATCGGCAAAGAGCTGGATTCACTGGCCGATGTAGTGAGCTTCGGTATACTTCCTTCCCTGGTGATGTATAAAATGATGGATGCGGTAACCGTCAGCGAATGGCTTCCTTATTTCGCCTTCCTCATTGCAGTGTGCTCGGCCTTACGCCTGGCCATTTTTAATGTGGACGAAACACAGCATGATTCATTCAAAGGATTGAATACACCTGCAAACACCCTGTTTATTACTTCGCTCATATTTCTCCCGGAACCGCTTGCCGTTTGGGTCAACCAGGAAGTTACACTCGTCATTATTACGCTCATTTTCTCCTTGTTAATGGTGTCACGCATCGATATCATCGCCTTTAAATTCAAGGACTTCTCATGGCAGAATAACAAGGCCCGGTTTACTTTTCTTCCGGTGGCCGTATTACTGATCGCGATCATGGGAAAAGCAGCTCTCCCCTTTGTTATACTATTCTATATTGTGTTTTCGTTAGTGAGTAAGTCTTTGAAATGGGTCGGCTAATCAATTGATTTCTTGCAAATACACCTGAAAATAATTAGTGCGCTGATTTTGCTGCTGATCTTTACCGATTCGTCAGCACAATCTTCAGTTCTCAAAACCGGCCAATGGCATAAGTTCTCTGTGAGCAATGACGGTGTTTTTAAAATTGATTATACTCTTTTAAAGAAAGCAGGCATCAATCCGGACGAGATTGATCCAAAAAAAATCAGGATTTATGCCGGGCTTAACAGCATGCTGCCTCAGGCCAACAGTGCTAATAGAATCAATGACCTCGCTGAATTAGCCATTTCAATAAATGGTGAACAAGACGGAAAATTCAACAAAGAAGATTTCATTCTTTTCTATGGCCAGGGACCGGATGCGGTTTCTTTTAATACTACAAAAAACCTCTTCAGCTATCAGAACAATATCTACAGCGATAAGAATTATTATTTCCTTACCATTTCAGAGCAAAACGGTAAGCGTATTGCATCCGATGAATCCATCGCTGGCAATTCTCCTGTCGTTAATCAATTCGATGATTTTACTTATTACGAAACCGATAAGTATAACCTATTAAGTTCCGGGCGCGAATGGTTCGGAGAGCAATTTGACAGCTCACCCGAAATCAGGATACGATTTGACACTCCGAACATCCTGGAAAATTCCGACATTAAGGTAGTCTCCCATGTGATGAGCCAGGCCTATGAAGATTCTTCCTTTAAACTTTTCTTTAATAATGTTGAAGTGGGTCAGCAGAAAATTATCCCGATCCCTAATACACAATACGGCATTAAAGGAAGAAAAGTAATGGACACACTCACTTTCTCTTCTGCTTCTGTAAGCGCAGCGGCACAACCTTCTTTTGAAATCAAATATCAATACATCAAAACAGGAACAATGCATTCAGTGGGTTATCTTGATTTTATTGCCATCAATACCAAAAGAAAATTAATATGGCCCGGCAATCCATTCTCTTTTGTTTCTTCCTCAAGCCTGCAGAATCCTACCTCTACTTTCGAGGTTAGCGCTTTACCCGAAAGTGGCCGTATCTGGAATGTAAGTGATCCGTTCAATTCAAGTGAACAAAACCTCTCTGCTTCCGCTGATAAAGCTTCGTTCTCATCATCAACGAACATTCTTAAAAAATTCATTGGCTTCACAGTGCAGACTGCTTCATTGCCCGAATTTGAAAGCACAATATCAAATCAAGATCTGCATGGCAGTGCTACACCCGACCTGCTTATTGTTACCCATCCTGATTTTAAAGCAGAGGCATTGCGCCTTGCTGCCCACCGGCAACAGCACGATCAGCTTTCGGTACAGGTAGTGAGTACGGATGAAATATATAATGAGTATTCCGGAGGTAAGCAGGATATTACTGCCATTCGTGATTTTGTACGCGCGCAATATTATAAATCAGGCAACTTAAAAAACCTCCTGCTCTTCGGCCGGTGTTCGTACGATTATAAGAACCGCGTTATCAGCAACACCAATTTTGTTCCCACTTATCAATCCAGGAATTCATTAAGTCCACTCGAGACTTATTCTTCCGATGATTACTTCGCGTTTCTTGAATCCTACGAAGGCGAATGGAGCGAAAATCCTTCTCAAAATCATACCATGGAAATTGGTGTTGGTCGCCTGTCCGTAAAAAAATCAGAAGAAGCTACGAACGTGGTTGATAAATTAATTGCCTATGATCTTAACAAAAATGCATTTGGTAAATGGCGCAAAGATATTTTGTTTGTGGCTGATGATGGTGATTACAATATTCATCAAAGCCAGGCAGACCAAATGGCCAACGATATTGAACTGAATCATCCTCAGTTCAATACCACGAAATTATTTGTCGATTCTTTTAAGCAGTTGGAACGACCAAGCGGTCAGTACTCTCCCGATGCGACTCAGGCACTTAATCGCGCTGTCAATAAAGGAAGCCTTATTGTCAATTTCACCGGTCATGGTTCAGAACAGGTGTGGGTGCAGGAAAGGATACTGGACCCGACATCTATTAATGACTGGAAAAATAAAAATCAACTTCCTTTATTTGTTACTGCCACGTGCGAGTTTGGCCGGCACGATGATCCGTTAAATATCTCTACAGCAGAATTGATTCTTACTAAAAAGAATGCCGGTGCTATTGGTTTGGTAACAACAGCAAGGCCTGTCAATTCGAGCACCAATTTCGTTTTAAACAAGGCATTCTATAACGCGCTTTTCGAAAAGCAAAATGGCCACTACAAAGATCTGGGTAACATCTTTCGCGATACTAAAAATCAAAGCTTAAGTGGAGTCTCCAATCGCAATTTTTCTTTATTGGGAGATCCTTCCATGCACCTGGCCATTCCGGAAAGTGAAATTGTAATTACGGAAATTAAAACAGCGAATAATTCAGATACCTTAAAAGCGCTTTCTGATGTCATCATTAAAGGAGAAATTCAGCATGCAGGAGTTTTGTCCACTGATTTTTCGGGCACATTGCAAACAACACTTTATGATAAAATCAGTTCCGTCAGCACATTGGGTGATGAGAATCCTGTATTCACATTCAACACATGGGATCATATTTTGTTTCAGGGTAAAACTTCGGTTAATAATGGCTCATTCGAAATAACCTGCATCCTGCCTAAAGCGACCTCTACCGAAATTGGTAATGGTAAGCTTAGCTTGTATGCGTATACAGAAACGTACTCCGATCAGGCTTTTGGGGCAAACGTGAATTTTAAAGTGGGTGAAAGTGAAGTGCTGACTGGCAACGATTCAAGAGGTCCGGACATCGAATTGTTCTTAGGTGATACTACTTATCAACAAGGTGGCGCTGTTGGCACAAGTACTCAATTGGTGGCTACTTTATTTGACAAACACGGAATAGATGTTTCAGGTTATGATGGAGGAAATATAGACATCGTTCTTGACGATTCCATTCACTACATCGCGAATACCTACTACGAAACGCTTAAGGATGATTATCAAAATGGGATTGTTAGCTTCCCCATTGAGGGATTACAAAAAGGAGCGCATACTATTGTTCTTTCGGCCAGAGATACCTATTCAAATCCATCCACTTCAACCATTAACTTTGATGTCTCCGAAGAGAATCAGCTTATCATCAATACGCTGATTAACTACCCCAATCCATTTTCAGAAAGTACCACTATTCAGTTCAGTCACAATCGCCCGGGAGAAGATCTCGAAGCTCAGTTGGTCATTTACAATTCGATGGGCCAATTGGTAAATTTCTCTGATTATGCTGTCTCTGAAAGTCTTTATAAAGTCACTCTCACCGAATGGAATGGTGTCGCAAACGGAATAAAATTGACTAATGGAATATACTTTATGAAACTGTCCGTACGTTCCTTAGCGGATGGGGCGAAAAATGAGAGATTAACCAAGTTAATTGTCCTGAATTGATTATCTTTAAGCCTTTGCACATTGATTATGAATAAGTTAAGAGTTGGCCTGACCTTATTTACTGCGATCACCTCATTTTCCGTTTTTTCTCAGACCGGTATACTTGTTGGGCAAGACACTACAAACCGGGTTATCAGTACTGCTGTTCCTTTTCTCACCATCACGCCAGATTCACGTGCTGCAGGTATGGGCGATGCCGGGGTGGCCACATCTGCCGATGCAAATGGCAGCTATTGGAACGTTGGAAAAATGGCTTTCATAGAAAATGGATACGGAGCTTCTGCATCCTACACTCCATGGCTGGGAAAGATCATTAATGATATGTCACTGTTTTATCTGACCGGTTATTATAAAATCACCAGAGAGCAAACAGTGTCTGCTTCCATGAAGTATTTTGACTTAGGAGAAATACAGTTTAATCACGGTCCAAATCCTGATCAGCAAGACGGTCGTTTCAATCCGCGTGAATTTGCATTTGATGTCGCTTATTCCAGATTGCTTACAGAAAATCTGGGGATAGGAGGAGCGGTAAGGTATATTTATTCCAATCTCCTGGGTACCAATTCTAATGTATCTGATACACGGCCGGGAACTTCACTGGCAGTAGATCTGGGTGTTTATTACACCAAGCCATTCGTATCCAAAAATTCAAGCCTTTCTTTAGGTGCGTCAATCACTAATCTTGGTGGCAAAATTTCATATTCAAATGCAAGTAATAAAAGCTTTATACCAACCAATCTACGGATAGGGGGGGCTTATAAGACGAATTTGAATTTCCGGAACAGCTTCACTTTTGCCTTGGATTTCAATAAACTCTTAGTGCCAAGCCCAGGTCACGAGGATGCGGCTTTTCTGAGTGGTGTCTTTGGCTCATTCGGTGATGCAAGAGGTGGATTTAAGGAAGAGATTCATGAAGTCACCGTATCGTCTGGAGTAGAGTATTGGTATAATGAAGCCTTTGCCGCTCGTTTTGGCTATTTTGCAGAAGCGAAAGACAAGGGAAATCGTAAGTACATGACTTTTGGTATTGGCGGACGCGTTAAAAAATTCGGAATTGATGTAGCCTATATGGTACCTACAAACAAGCGTGAAAACGCGCTTGCGGAAACGATTCGCTTCTCACTCTTTTTGAAAGTAATCGCAAAAGACAAAGAGGATGAATCTGTTACTGATTAATTCATGCTCGACCGTAAAATAGCTCCTCCTTTCTCCCAATCTAATTCTATCGATCTCCCGCTTCCAAAAATAGGGAAGACGTCCGGTGGATCCGATGTATTGTACTTTGATCTGGTCAAACAAGCCCTGATTAAAATCGAATTTATCTACGAAGCAGGTAAATGGTATGAGCCTATTCCGGGATTGTCCTATTTTACTGCTCAAATGTTAGAAAAGGGCACAGGATCTAAAAACTCATCTTACATCGCAGAAATTTTCGATCTGTATGGCACACATGTAGAAATTGCCCCGGGATTTGATTACACAACAGTCTCTCTTTATAGTCTTTCAGAAAAGCTTAAAGATGTACTTCCTCTTTTTCTGGAAATGCTTCAGCACCCTTCTTTTCCTGAAGATGAGTTGGTATTAATGAAAGGAATTTTTTCTCAAAATCTGAAAGTGAATAACGAGAAGAATAGTTATGTAGCCGCTAAGCTTATTCGCAGGAATATTTTCGGGCCACATCATCCTTATGGCAATACGATCGAAGAGGCAGATCTGGAAAAAATCAATACTGGTGCAATGCGCCAGCTCTTCAACAATTATTTCCATCCTATTCAAATCTATATTACGGGCTCTCTTACCACCACTCAGTTTGACTTCATCAATACTCAATTGAACGGGTCAAAAACCGTGGAGCAAAAGAACGATTCAATTTCTCATCCTATTGCAGCCGGAATAAAGGAAGAGGCTCAGGCTAAACAAGATAGTGTACAGACATCAATAAGAATGGGTAAGCGATCCATTAACAAAGGGCATAAAGACTTTTCTTCCTTGTTATTTCTGAATCATATTTTAGGAGGATACTTCGGATCTCGGCTCATGAAAAATATCCGGGAGGAAAAAGGACTTACTTACGGCATCTATTCCTCACTGAGTACTTTTAATAAAGACAGTTTTTTTACTATCGGTGCCGATGTAAATCGCGAAAATCAGGAAATCACCGTACAGGAAATCCGGAATGAGTTGAAGCAATTGCGTTCCGAAAAGATTCCCGATCAGGAATTAAACATAGCCAAAAACCATTTCATCGGCTCCATTCAACTTGACATGGCCAACCCATTCTCTGTTGTTGAGAAAATAAAAAACATCAGATTAAATCATCTGGATTCAACGTATTACACGAGCTTATTAAAAGAAATCAGCGAATTGACCTCAACTTCTTTAACAGGCATCGCTCAACAATACTTACAGGACCAGGATCTCTATCTTGTAAAAGTGGGTTGATCGTCATCTGTAATCCGATTCGCTATTTATAAAATCATTGGCGTCCCAGCGAGATACCACCAATAATTTCCTGCTTCGGCATATCCATCCCTGGCCATTTTACTATTCACATTCACCAGATACAGAACACTTCATCAAGAAGAACAAAGTGGGCGATTACCATATCAAAGATTATATTGTGTGAACTGGTACTTCTTACTAAGATTAGTATCTCACCCAGGAAGGCATAAAAAAACCTCTTTCAGGTTAATGAAAGAGGTTTTGAAGAAAAAAGGCAACGACTTACTCTCCCGGGTTTTACCCCA
>Ga0307515_10003344_pt1 | contig 33884 bp, 4 predicted proteins | sample 17_EM_MG_FD_194513 | JGI IMG/M metagenome (GOLD analysis project Ga0307515, IMG submission 194513) | Populus trichocarpa ectomycorrhiza microbial communities from riparian zone in the Pacific Northwest, United States - 17_EM | ecosystem: Host-associated > Plants > Roots > Unclassified | place...
GCTAGCAAAATCCTTTGCCCCTTATCTATTTGACCGTATCTCTTAGGACGTAGATAGAATATAGATGGGATATAGATAAAACCTCCTACTGTCTTATCTAATATGTACCTTCTAGGGGATTCCGTTACAAAAGGACGAAGAAGGTAGATGCTTTAGAGAATGTACTGCTATATAAACCTATAAGCACCTACTACTAGATTACAGCCTATATAAAGAAGAGAGAAAGAATATATAAAGGTAACTAGGCTCTTCTCTCTCTCTAAAGAAGTTATTTTGTATAAAGAAAGGAAGAGAAGCTCTTTTCTATTTCTAAATAGGATAGGGATAGCTACTAGAAAGTAGCTAATAGCAGCAGGATCTTTAGAAGGAGGTAACTCCTACTAGGCTCCTAGTAGATAGATAATAGGGAGTAAAAGGACAGAAATAATTTACAAAAGGACAGGGATAGGCGTTAGGATTTTTTATTTTTTAGAATCTTTTCTATTGTTTTCTTATTACCTAATAGTTATTAGTAACTTAGTATTTTTACTAAGTAGCTATAAACTACTAGGACATAGTTACTAGTATATATTAAGCTGCCTAAGAAGGATTCATGTATATAGAGCTATAGCGCCATAGCCTAGAGGCTATATGCGTAGTATTATACGTAGTATAATACAACGGACCTAAAAAATTAAAAAATTAAAAAAAATTAAAAAATTAATAAAGCCTAGAAATACTTAAACATCCTAATAGCTCTTTAGCTCTAGCTACTCTTAAATTATCTATACATATAGGCGTTATAATATAACCTAAAAACTTAACCTACTTAGTGTTAAAGATATACTTTAACGCCTTAGCGTAGAGGCCCTAATTATCTAAACGTTCTAGCACTTCGCGGATATATTACCTATACTAATCCTTATCTTTTAAACAGATTAGGATATTATCTAAATAGATAATATATATACGGTTAACTAATCCCTTTAAGGCTCTATAAATATATAATTAGAATATTATAGGCGCATTAGCAAGCCTAAAAGGTATTAATAGATACTTAAAGTAGCTGTATTAGGTTTTAAAAGTGGTTTTTTACTTATCTCTTTCTTTAATACGGAGCCTATAATAGGCGTTTTATAGATCTAGCTTTATAAAGATTTTCGCCCTAAATAAATCCCATCTTCTTGTGAGGTAAGGATGTGGATAGGGAGTCCAATGATAGAACAATAGGTATATTGTATAGACAGAGACGAATCCTTAAGGGAAAAGGAGGAGTCTGTGTGCGAGGTAGGAAGGGTTTTCCCTAGGCACGTACAGAGCACGTACCTCACGGGCGAGTCACCCCTAGGTTACCCCAGGGTCGCCTATACCTTGCGGCTATATAACTATCTACTTAGGTTTTACCTAACAATGCCCCCCCCTTTAAAAAGGGTCGTCCCCGATCCTTTATATACTCAAGCCTTAATAAAACCCCATAAAAAACCTTAGTAAGGAAAAAATTTAGAGGGGAAAGAGCATCTTAATTTTGCGTATAGAGAGATAGGTGGTATACGTGCGCGGCGTGAAGATATTAAGGAACTTTGACCAGCGGTTAAAGTTATCTAATTAGTTAGATTTGCCTTGCCAAGACTCCCCCGTATTTAACCGAGCCAATAGCGATTTTGTATACCCGGTATGGAAAATCCTAATTAGTCTATTTAACAGGTAGAGCTAGTGGAGCTCAATACCGTCGCCTGAATTCGGTAGACCAGAAATATTCCAAAAGCTTACTTACGTAGGCAGGTCGCTGGTACCTCGCGGGTTAGTTATAGGTTATTCGCATATAGCCAGATTTATAAACGGTAAGGCTATATACCTATTAAATCCGCCGCTAACCCTGCTTTAGCCTTACGCTATACCGGCGTAGCGCTGTATATACTTTGTAGGTAGGTTATAGGTTACTTATATATAGCCAGGTTTAGGATAGTAAGGCTGTATACCTACTAAATCCGCCGCTAACCCATGCTTTAGCCTTACGCGTTATCTATATAGCATATGCGTGGAATAGTAAGTTATTGGTACAGGTTGCCACTAGTGGGTTACTAGCAGGTCGTAGACCCCGGTTAAATAGACCCCGGTTATAAATAGGCCTATTCTCTAATATGTAAACAATCTACTTAGCTAGCATAGAGTAACGGACTAGGTCTAGGAAGGGTGTTTTCTAAATTAAGGCCGCAGTTCTTATAGCGATTGTTGCTTATTCTTTAATCCCTTAGGACGTCCTCTGCTCCGCTTTAATATAGGTTATATTTCAATAGTAGCGCTTGCTTTTCGCCTGCGCTTTGGCTATAAGGCTAGGGTATCCCGCTTACGGTACTTATTTAACAGTTGTTAACAATTCTTAAGTTCTATCTCGTATTTCTATTTATTATACTTATTTAGCCATCCTAGCTATTTAATAAGGTACTACGGTTGTCTAGCACGATCCTAGTAGGCGATAATTGCTTTTACTTCCTAGCTACCTTCCTTGAGCTCTTCTACTGCCGGGGGTTAAAACCCAGGGCGTAACCTATAAGGCTTTAGTAGGGAGATATAAAAGACTAGGTAAAGCTATACTATAGTAGGTGGGAGCTCTAGCTTATATGCTTGCTGCCCTACACGCTCTAAGATCTGAAACGGTCCCATAAACTTGTGGTTAAGCTTTTTATAAGGACGTTTCGTGCGGATGTTCTTAGAGGAGAGTAGGACTTATTTACCGACGGCGAAATGCTTGGCCAGATGGTAACGATTGTAGTATTTTACCTAAAGCTTTTAGGCGTGCATTATCGACGCCGCCGCTGCCTTATATGTAAGGCGCAGGCGTTATAGGTGCGTCTCTATGAGTTGGACATTCGTCGACTCGGACCCCTCCCTACCTTGCTAGGCGTCTTAGACGCTATCTAGGACTCCGTCTGGGACGTTTAGTAGCTAGCTATAGGCGAGCTTAATAGGGGAATGCTTTGTTGTAGTATAGACCTTAGAGTTATAGGCAAAGGCTGCTTCTTCGAGTAGGGAGGCCTAATTAGACTGTTCCTAGTTCGTAAATATACGTAGGTATGCCTTGAGCTCCTAGTTCTAACGCTCCGTCTAACTATCTATCTGCAGGTAGAATATAGTGCTAAGTTTACGTTAAACGCGGAGATAATAGCACATGGTGCTCTAGTACTCGCTTGTAAATACACTACCCCTATTAGAGACGATATTATCTGGAGGCCCTATTTATGCAAAGACTCTAAATAAGAGTTCTGCGAGTTGCGTAGCATCAATTATCTTACGCACTAAATAGTAGCGCACTAGCTTTATAAAATGGTCTATAAGAATAAGGACGGAGTTATACTCTACGCTATTAGGAGTCTTAGACTCTGGGAGATCCGTAATAAAGTTAAATAAATAATGCCGCTAGGCTTAGGTAGGGGCCTAGAGAGGCTGCAGCTTACTATAAGGTTTATAGCGGCGCGATTTAGAGCGTTAGTAGGCATTGTAATTATCTAGGTATTTGTGGAGGTCTTAAGTAAGGCCGTTCTAAGCGTACTTCCACGCAATTACCTTAAAGGTACGGTTGAAACCATAGTAGCCGCCTATAGGATCGTCATGATTCCGCTTAAGGATCTCCTATTATAGTAGTATACAATTTAGCACCTAGACCTTATTATTTTACCTTAGGAGTCCTTAATTATTAAGGGTATAGTCCTTATTACCGGTAGGAACTTGTTCCTAGGTTAACTAATTATATATAGAGCGTGTAAAGGCGTCCCTTTTTTATACTCCGCGAATGAAATTAATTAGTAACTTAGGGGGGTGTTCCGTGAACGCCGTTTCGGCTAAAGTAGCTACTACTACCTCTTGCCGTGGCATAAGACTTTGCGCAAAGTTAGTGCCAGCGAAGTAACGTATAATGCGTAGGTAACTCGCCAGGTTGTTATGGGGGACCGTAGCCTAGGCCAAGGGGTCTTCCCTAGGGTTAAGCGCTATTAGGTTGGTTAAAGTGGTCTTAAAGAGAATAGCAGAACGCTCTAGTTCGCCGGCGCCAAGTTTACAAGGGTCGCTTATATACTACACGTATACTACTTACTAGTTTAGTATAGTAGCACTAGGGCCGCCCACAAGGCCTATAACCCGCAACTTTTACTATAATGTAGGCAGCATGGCATTAAGGATTGTCCTCTTACTACTATCTTTAAAGCCTTTAGCATAATTTAGGCGCCGGGATAGTGCGTTAGTAGGATTTATCTTGCCTAGCTTATATTTAATCTTAAAATTAAACTTAGTTAGTTCCTTAGCGTACCGGGCCTAGCGAGTAAATAAGCTCTTAGTAGTTATAAAGTACCTAAGATTATTATAATTGTAGAGCATGCGCGTTATATGCGTGGCGTGTTTAAGGTAATAGCGCCACGTCTTAAAGTATTATACTATAGCGAGTAGTTCTTTATTATGCGTATTATACTATACTTCTAGGCCAGTAAGCTTCTAACTATAATAAGCGATTGGGTGCTAGTAGAGTTAATCTCCCTACCCTAAAGGCTACAGAAGTATACCGCCATAGGCATAGTCGGAAGCGTTAGTAATTACTATTAGGGGTAGATTAGGGTTGAAGTGGAGAAGTAGAGGAGCCTGTGTAAACGCAGCGCATAGCTTGCGGAACGCCTGCTGCGCGTCATCGGGCTAGGACTAGGGTTAATACCATTTGGTGGGCCCTTTCGACTTACGCTTCTTCTTCTTCTCCCCATTTAACGTCGGGTCGCGATGTGCCCATGCAAGATATGCATATAGGGGGTATGCGGTATCCGAGTAGTTCCAGATAAATCGCCTATAGAAGTTAGCAAAGCTAAGGAAGACCTAAATATCTCTATAGGACTTAGGCTTAGGCCATTCCTTAATAGCTTTTACGCGGTTAGGGTCTATTACAATACCCCTAGGGGTAATAATAAAGCCTAGGAACTTAACGTTCTTAGTGTAAAAGATGCATTTTAATAGTTTGGCGTATAGGCCCTAAGCGCGGAGCTATCGCAGTACCTACTTAACGTACTCGACGTGCTTATCCTCGTTATTTAAGTAGATAAGAATATTATCTAGGTAAACCACGTAGATAGTATCCACTAGGGTTCCTAGAGCTTTATAAATATAGCTCTAAAAAGTCGTAGGGGCGTTAGTAAAACTAAAGGGCATTACTAGGTACTTAAAGTGACCGTAGCGTGTCTTAAATACGGTCTTCTATTTATCTCCCTTTTTAATACGAATCCTATAGTACGCATTACAAAGATCTAGCTTTATAAATATTTTCGCATAGCTAAGCCTATTAAAGAGCTTGCCGACCAGCAGTAGGGGGTACCGATTTTTGATTATAATCTTATTTAGGCGTCTATAGTTAACGCATAGCCGCATTATACCGTCTACTTTCGGTATGAAGAGGATAGGCGCTCTAGTAGGCGACTTACTGGGCCTAATCCAGCCCTTTTTAAAAGCACTGTCTAGGTACTCTTGTAAGATCTGCAACTCTTTCTATAAGAGGTTATAGAGGGGCATTTATGGTGGCGTCTTGCCTTCTTCTAAGTTGATTGTATGGTTGTACTTAGAGTTCTACGGTAGCATGCTTACTAGCTTATTAGAGAAAACATTAATTTCCTCCTTATATACCTCTAGTAGGCCGGGGGCCACGGAGGTCGAAGCGACTATTACGTAGTAGTGTGCTTCCGGGAGCTAGTGGAGAGAAGGGTGCGGCCGATATGCGTTTCGTAGGTGTGCTTGTATAGAGAGTGTATATAGCTCTACTGTAGTATACTTAATAGTTTCGGGGTTTCGATCACCTCCCCCTTATGTATAGGTGATCTGCGCTGGTACTGGAGGGTCTCTACGGGTACTCGCTACCAGTAACGGTAGGTCCTCTACTATATTTATAACCGGTATCTTTATGTCCGGAGGGTCTGCACGGGTACTCGCTACCAGTAACGACAGGTCCTCTATTGTGTTTACGACCGGTATAAAGAAGGAGTTTTCTGGCTATAGTGAATAGACTGTTTTGCTAGCCTTAATATCTACTAGGAGAGCGTTAAGGGTAACTATCTAGAGGCGTTTAGGGTTTAAAGTACCCTAGATAAACTGTCTAGAATAAAAGCTAATTAATAGATCTGCTTCCGCGAGCTAATCCTATCTAAGAACTATATTGTAACTATTAAATAAGCCGCCCTAAAAGGTCTGCGGGCTAATGGTGTAAAGGGTACCCTAGGAGTCGCTAGTAGTGACCGTTAGATTATAAGCATCCCAGATTGTTATCTGGTTACTATTAAGGAAATATACAATAGGTTTATATAAACGTAGCGCGTAGCGTATAGGCAGGTTAAATCTACGGACAATATCTTAATTAATAAGGTTAATTTAGCACCTATTATCGTATAAAGTACGTAGGCGGACTTCGCCCTAGGGCGTATCTATCACGATATATACCATAATACATTTCTTCTCTCCCTCTATATTAGGCCCTAGTTGCAGTTAAGAGAGATACGCTACTAGGGCTTTAGGTTTTCCGAAGCCCAAGCTGACTTCTCTTTAGCCTGCTTCCAGTGTTCCTTATAGTGGCCGCCTGCGGTCCTTTGACTCGCCTATGTAGCACCGGCGTCTAGGGGGTCCCCTAAGCCATCTAGCTTTTAGGTGGTCTCCCTGGGAGTTTACTTAAAAAAGCGTCGCCCTTTTTAGGTTCTGTTCCCTAAGCCTGAGTCTACAAAGCCTATACTGCGACCGCGCTTTATACGCAATGATTTGCCGCTACTACTTACGCGATCTTCCGCGAGCTTCGTAGTATTGAGCAATTACTCTATACGGCGGATTTCGTTAAAGAGGTCTTTAGCGGTTCTTACCTGTTGGGCGAAGTTCTGGCGGAAGAGCTCTGCTTATAAGTAGGCTGGGAGATATAAGAACTAGAAGTCTACCTATTATTTAGGATTAATAAAAGGGGTATATAAGAAGAGGTCCTCTAAGCTACGTATACGGGCTAGGAAGATGTTGAACCTCTAGTTCTTCTTTATAATAGCCGTATAGTACATTATAGCGTTATTAAAGCGTCTCACTATGGGGTTCCTAATCTAGTCTTAGACTATAGTCTTAAATTCGTCCTATAGTAAAGGACCCTTATCCTTAGTGCCTAACCAGCGATAAACTAGTTAGGCGATTGTCTTCTCTTTTATAAGACCTTTAATGGCCTAGCGCGTGCGTCGCTTACAGTTGTAGTTAGCGTTATGAACCTTAAATTAGTTCTTAACTACAGCAATCTACCAGTTGAAATGCTGTTAAGTAGTACCGCCAATATTAGGTAGTAACTTCTTAACTAGGGCGTTGAGGTTTATTTAGCGTATATGTTTGCCACGTAACTTATACTCTTCGCTAAAGAGGTAACGGGAGGGCTTTGTCGAATTGATAATGCTCTATAAGTTGGCTATCTTCTTAGCCAGCTCATCTAGCTCCTTTATGTTAGTGGTATTAGGTAGGACGCTAGTAACCTTGCTAAGCTCCTGTTAAGCCTAGGTATATAGGTTAAACTAGTCTCTAGCGTTTATAGATGTCTAATCGTTTTAAGATTCGGAAAATAGCTCAGATCCTACTGGTGTGCTTCTAGCGGTTTCGTCTACACTAGATCCTAAGGCGTTCTACAGTCGCATCGCTAGCATATTACCGTCGGGTGTAGGCGTTGGTTTTCTTTTCGGAGGTATTGTAGAAAAATTAAACCGGCTATCCTCCCAAGGGGATTGGTAAGGATTTAAATGTGAGGTAAGGATGTGGATAGGGAGTCCAATGATAGAACAATAGGTATATTGTATAGACAGAGACGAATCCTTAAGGGAAAAGGAGGAGTCTGTGTGCGAGGTAGGAAGGGTTTTCCCTAGGCACGTGTAGAGCACGTGCCTCACGGGCGAGTCACCCCTGGGTTGCCCCAGGGTCGCCCGTACCTTGCGGCTATATAACTATCTACTCAGGTTTTACCTAACACTTCTCCTTTTTATAAATACTACTATCCTTGTTTTTAAAGGGCTTTAGATTTATCTATTAAGTATAAGTTTCTATAAAGTTTATAAACTGGCGGAAATATTAATAGTCTAGCTATATGTTATTCTAAAATTATTTTATATTATATTATTATATAATATATAGATCTTAGGTCTAACCCTTTAGGAAGATCTATAGCTATAGCTATATAGTAATTTACTCTTTATTAAGTTAATTAAGCGCAATCTAGTTTAGCGATTGGTTTTTAATCCTGCTAATAATATATTATATACGTTCTTTAGTATTATCTTATATTATTAGCATTTTAAAGAAGTTATCTGCCTTATAAACCCAATTGTCTAAATATTAGGCGTTAGGTTTATAGCGGAGTTCTAAACTACTAAAGGCCTTAGCCAGTTAGTCTATATCCTTTTTCTATTTATTATATAGATACCTCTTTAAGTCTTCTATACCTCCTTAAATAGGTACTAAAAAACCCCTAAAAAGCCTTTAGCCTTAGCTAGGTTATAAAAGAATTTATCTAACCTAAATTAAACCCTATTAGATCTCGATTTCTCCTTAAAGGATTCTAATATATTTATTAGTAGCTTCCTTCTATATAGCTTTTAAGAGCCTTAAAACAGCTTCCTAATATCCTTTTTAAAGGAGATTAGTATAGGGCTCTTAACTTTCCGAACTTAGGCCTAGAAAAGCTCCTGCTATAGAGGTAGTATTAGTACTAGTAGCTAGTATAGGTTTTCCTATAAGGCTTAAGTCTTAAGTTAATAGTTAGGTTAAGTTACCTAAAGGGGTAAGCCTACTTAGCTCGTAAGTGGTTTATATACTACTACTATACTAATTATAGTCTAGTGGTCTTCTAGAAGGGTTCTAGTTAGGTCTCTAATTAAACGCGCTAGTATATATTTTTAGTATTTCTAGCTTAAAAGAAGATCTTAGAGTTACCTTTAGCGCTTAATTTTCTAATTGGCCTAGTAGGGCTAGAGGGGTTCCGGCTACTTTTTAGTAGTATTATAGCTATTATAGAGGGTCTTTCGGGTTATTACCGGCATACTATTCTATATTCCCACTCTGTGATTGGGTAGAGGGTGATGTAATATTACCTACGCCTACCTAACCTATTGTAGGCCCTACACTAGCGCAGAGAAACGATGAACAAGATGCCCGTTATAACAATGGCCCGAGAATATGCCTATAGGCAAAATATCCTCCCACAAGACATACTTAAAAAGGCTCAATTATCTGAAATTGCTCAGATCGGCCAAAATGAACGAAAATGCTTTATTGGCGTGCTTGCAAAGGAATGCATTGTACATACAAAAGGGAAGGGAAAGGGAAGTAATAGCTAATTTTGTAGTACTCTGACCCTGATCTATCTTCTGAGCAGAAGCGCTCCAATTTAGAGCCTGCGGGCATAGAAAACCACTAGGCTCATCTCGAACCCTTCGCTACTAGAAAATTTCCGAGAAGCCTTCTTTTGCGGGGAGCGGGTTAGACCCTTAGATGTTCCTGCTACGCCTCTCGTCAAGTCTCAAGATTCAGAAGTAAACGTTTTCATCTTGTAGCTTCTTGTTCTCTCCATGATTATAAGTGCATGGATGAGGAGTGAAAGACCAACATTTGGAAGATACCATTTTGCCTAAGAGAAGGGCGGTGAATCCTTTGGGGTCGTTGCGCGCCGTCTCAGCCATGAGATTACCTTTACGATAAGAGGTTAGGGCTGCATCCGGTTTCGCTATAGCCACTCTGGTGGGCAATATGATCAGAATAGGGTGATGGAGAGTCCAGAAAGTTCCCTTTCTCATGGTCCTCTCCCAATTCCCTGTCATGTGATGACCAGTTTTCACACCCTCCGCAAAGTTTTCCCCAATCAATGTTCCAAGATTCAGAGGGAGTGCTATCAGGGGCAATTGGGTCCACGGAAAAGTCGATTGGTAATAGTGTTGACGACGAGAAACCGTCAAATGCTGACCACACAAAAGGGTTGTGACCCTCCAAACTATCGATGGTATCTTCTTGCTTGGGGTTGGATAATGCGGGTATTTCAACTTGAGGTTCCGCCGAGTCTTTCCGCTGCTCCATTAAACGTTCCTCAGCGAGGATCTTTCGGACAAGCTTCTCGATGTAGGCTTCATCTATGACAGGGCGTTGTTCCACTTCAGTGATACGCTGATTGAATACCTGAAAGGTATTCTCGGTTCTTTCCACAAACACGCTAACTCCCTTCACGAGTTTATCGAATGTTTCATTGATCTTGTGGATAATGAAGGTGAATGACATATTGGCTGGATCAAAAGAAGGACCGAGGGGACAGGGCTTGAGATGATTATTGGAATGAAGGTATGTGTTTGCCTAGGGGATGCTAATAGAAACCAAGGACTGTGGAAGAATGGTGCGGATATTACGAGATGGAAGCATTTGAGGCAGTCAAATAAAGATTAGCCAGGAAGTCGGTATTCAGACGGTACTGCAGGTGTCAATGAACACTCATGCTGCAGTCCATACGTAGTTAACCAGAACTGCGCCGCAAGGGGTCGGGTTTTCGTGCTGCAGCATCCGACACACTGGCACGAGCAGCCAATAAAAAAGGCGGGATGCTGCCGCAAACATAATTGGCAACAGCACAGAGAAGGTTAATCTGAATGTACAAAGTACAACATGGTCGGTTGGGGCAATACGCAGCTACTCCCGCGGTCTCGCTTTGTTGGTACGTGTGTCGAACGATGATCGCAGGAGGCGTTGGTGGGGCAGGGCACACAGCAAGTGAAAGAGGATTCAGCCAGCTGCATGCAGAATGAGGATAACGCGACCTGAAGCTGAGGATGCAAAAAAAAATGTGAGAAGTCAGAAAAGCCTTCGCGGATTTCTTCGGGCTAGCCCGGATTTGGAGTTTGCTGGGTTGTGATTCGCAAAGCCCCGAAGCCGAGCAAGAGCTGGGCAACAGCATGAACCTGCAGGCCAGCCTGGTGGCCGTAATTCGTGCGGCATCCCGCGCTCTCCTGCATATCAAGAACCCATGTTGCGCCGGCGGATGTAGTCTGCCGACGCCAGTCGGGCGCTCTGCCAGGATCCCTGCCAGTTCCTGCGGCCTCCGCACGCTTCCCCGGCGTCTGCGACTGGCTGTCCAGGGGGCGTGAATGCCTGAGAGTGGGCAAAAGAAACACGACAGCCAAGGCAGTGGGAGGAGGCCAGCTCAACGCCATGCAGATCTTGCTCGCAGCACCATCGCAGATCGAGTCCAACAAAAAAACTTCTCAGAATTCGTGTCCTGTCTGACTCGAAGAAGAACCCTTTTGGAATCCACAACATGCAGTTGAACATCTTCGGGAACGGGCCGACAGCGTCAGATAAGATTCTCGCCTGCACTGTCCCTGAGAGACTCTCATCTCCCTTCCTTTTCTCCACTCTCTTCCACACGACACCATGCCCGAACAAATCTTCCTTTTCAGCTTGCTGAGTAAGGTTTTTCTTCAGCATGGTTCATTCAGTGGCCCATCTAAATCTCCTTGACACTTGAAGCACCATCAGCCACCCAAGACCGTTCAGCTGTGTAGAGCGCGTCATGTTCTAATTGAAATGCAAAAGCTGTGAGATCATACTGGCTGTTAAGGTACTACGTATACTCTTCTACCCTCCTTCATTCTTTCCCGTCTCTTCCAAATTCGCTGCAGCAAGAATTTTCAGGCAACCGCCAAGTGACGTACCTACATAGTTTCTGTCAACCGTGCATGTCCTCCGCATGAAAAATAGTACTACTGACTCACTGCCTGCAATGGAAAACACATGTTGAATTCCCCGCATTAGTCTTCCGTCGGTACGGCTCGCGACCCGCAGTATTTTCGACGCCCTTATTAGGAAACGGCTGGCTAGGTGCGGGTAGATCACATACGCTCGTAAAACTATAACCGGTTTGTAGGTTCGCGAAATACCTGCATTTTCCGTGTATTCTGCAACTCGACAAAGACATGAAGTCGAAGTCCCACTTGACCATTTCGGATACTTTCTCTGACCGCTCATATGGTGACAGAGACTTATCGACCTGGAACCTCTAGCTATAGAAAGTATTCCGTCGATTATGGTTGGGGTGTTAATCACTTAAGATACAGCACTCATGTTTCATGTGCCAATAATGCTACCATGGAGTCCACGTATCCATTAGACCTTCCTAATTCATACTAGGTATAGAATACCAAGGCCTGGCATTTCCCCTGTTTGTTTTGCATTGTAGTACAACTTTCAGCCTCAGTTTACTCTCTTTCTGGATATAATTTTTGAAAATCTGCAAATTATCTTACCATTCGGCTCGGTGAAGTATACCTTACCCAAGTTTACAGAGACCTGAGTAGCGCACACCCGTAATCCCAGCCATTTCATCAAGAAGCACTCACAGCGTGTACTGTGATCCTTTTAACATACCTGCGGCTACGGAAGCACTGTCAAATCCCAACCTTCACGGGAAACCCTTTCATTAGTGCCGCACAGCAACCGACAACAGCAGCACCCACTCCGACCGCGGAGAACCGCCGGTACAGCTGTGTACATGGCGCCGTTTCATTCTCCGAGAGTGAGACCGGCCCCATCAACGGACCCGAGCGCAACGCGTGCTTCCACAAGACGTCGTGGCGCTCGTACTTCTGGCTACCCAAGCCCAGCTCAATTAATAAGGGCAACCGCCCCCCCCCCCCCCCCAAAAAAAAATTTCCTGCGCCAACATAGGCCTAGTAAGCTACTTTTGTACAAGCACCCATTTTATCACCAGCCATGAAGGTGCCTTGCACTACTTGGGATAGCCAGTGACCGAACATTGGTGGCCTCCACAATCGATACCACCCTCAGTACAGCATATTTTTCCTGTCTGTAGATATTTCCATGCTTTGTTTTGCATTTGAGCAACATTTATCTAGACCGGAAGCGTTATTCCATTAGTAGTTCCTATGCGCTTGTGTCAGTGGCCGCACTAGCCCAAAACTATGTCATGGATAGAACACTAAGGCAGTTGATTGCGCTATTAGGTTGAGCGCACGACCTGGCATAGAAGAAGCTTGGCTTGAGAGCTTTGGACATAAAGATGGAGACATACGTGGGGCGTGGGGCTGCAACCCAAAGAGGAAATAAGAAACTATAAAAACTTAGAGGCTAAGAATTAAGTAATTAAAGAACTAAGGAGTAAAGGCTAAACTAAGGATCTTAATAGTAGAAAATATTTAGGCGGACTCTATAGTAGGATAAGTGGTTTAAAGAAGGAGCTTATATAAATTATAGAAAATAGGGCTATTATGCTAGAGATTATAAAGGTAGTTAGAGTAACTACGCGGTAAAGGGTATTAGGTTAGTCCAAGATATAGAAGTATAAGAAAATGCTAGTATACTATAAGGGATAGAAGAATATTCAATTAAGTACTTTGAGTTTTATTATAATAACGTATACTAAATTTATAAGGACGTTAAGTATAGCACAAGCTATTAGCTATAAGAGCCCAAGTTAAGAGAACTTTAGGGTATACTATTTGTTGCAAAAGATCGGTACTATTGTTGCCGAAATATTATAAACTCGCGCTAAAGTAAAGCCGGTTATCGCGCACCACCTAATTTTATATAGAAATTAATATATTTAATTATTTCTACCTACCTACTCTATTATAACAAAGCTATTATTTTTTAATTAAAGTTATAAACTAAATTAAGCTTTATTTAGATTTTAATAAGTATATACTTAATATAGTGGTTACTTTAGGGCTATTAAAAATAACTATTTATAAGCTTTAATTAAACTAGGACCTTTAGGGCCGACTATATACGCTACCTAGTATAAAACTAGGTAGACTAGGTATTTTTTTAGAGTATTAAAAGTAGGTTAGTATTCTTGGTATAGTATTAAGTTTTTTATTAATATTCTTGCCTACTTATAGTAACTACTTAAATACCTTAAAGAGAGGCCTATTGTAAGGCAGTATTGCTAGGGTATACGGTAGGGAGCAGGCAAGCCGAGCATGAGTCACATAGGGAGTCGATGGAAGAGGACGATATGGTAATAAGGGTAGGCAATAGCCTCGTACTGAGACGAACCGATAAGGGAGGAAGGAGGCTGTAAGCCCGAGGAGCTTATAAGGGGTGGCCAAGGCCTAGCCGAAGGCTAGCCTTGGCAGCCCCTGCGAGCTCCTAGGATATAGCCAAGTAAGGGACCAAAAGTACCCTTACACCTATTACGTATATTAATAAGATATATAACTTTCTCTTTAATAAATTTAACATCTAAGCCTTTATTACTACTATTTGCTATATTTTTAAGGTAGCTTAGTAGTTTTAAAAAGTAGTTTTTAAATATGTCGCTTAGTAAAGCGCATCGCTCTACTATATATAGTAAAGTAGGTAAAAAAAATAGCTTATTAACTAGCTTATCTTTTTTAATAAGTTAGCTTTAAATAAGAGAACTAGTAATAAAAAATAAGGCTAGGTGCTAGTTAGTATAGACTATAAGGTATTAACGCTATATAAAAGATTTAAATAGTAGGGTATTTTACTAGTGTTAACGCTTAAAAGCTATATAGACTATATTATCTTTTAAGAAGCTTTTATAAGTAAGCTTTTTAAGGCTTTTATAAAGTATAAAGTTTTACCTAATTATACACTATACTTAGGGCTATAATTAATTATTATACTAAATAACATATCTATCTATAATTTAAAGCGGCTTTAAGAGCTTTATAACTAGGTAGGTATTATTTTTAAATTCTTACTACTATATTTACTATATTTAAATCTAATTAGGGTAACTTTTAAAGATCTAAGGGCTTAGATAAAAAGAAACTATATACTAGCGGTTAGCTTTAAAAGCTTTAATAGATTTTTAAAGTTTATAATTGGTTTATTAGCGACTTAGTTAATTAAGGCATAAGCACACTAAGAGGGACGCGCAAGCCTATACGATTAGATTGTCTATAAATAAGAATCTAAAGCTAGAGAAAAGAAAGGAGAAGAAGAGTAGCCCCGCTCGATATTTTATAAGATCTTTATGTTACATAACCGCAATATACGGCAATCTGTGGCAAATTGCCGGTACGAAGTTCTGCCATTTTTTGCCAGTGCCGTAACATTACCCCCCCTTTAGTAAAGCCTGCCCTTAGGCTTTATATATCCATATTACTCTTATAGGGCTTTTTTATCTTTATGTTTTTCTAGTAGCCTATCGTCTTCGCTATACTAGTACTCTATCCGCTCGTCTAGGTACTTTAGAGGTCCTGGTTTATTAGAGTAACGGCTATAAAATTTTTAAAGCTTATAGGGACTGCTAATAAAGTTCTATGTAGGGTATTAGGTAAGGTCTAAGTTATAGCCTTTCTAACTAACGTAGTACTTTAGCGTTTTCCTTACTAGTTTATAGGCTAGTACTTCTTTAATTTCCTATTCGTTGTCGCTATTAACTTAAATTAGTAGAGGAGGTTTGTTCTTTTATCTAGGTAATAGGTTGTTTATAGCTTTTTATAGCTTATCCGGTAAGAAAATAGGGTAAACCTTAATTAAATCTGGGAGCTTTACTTTATACAAGTTACCTACCTTCTTAAGGACCTTATACAGTCCCGCTATCTAATAGTTTAGCTTATAGCTAGGCCGTTCCGTCTTCTAGTTCTTTATTATAACCTAGACTATATCGCCTATGGTAAAGTTAGGTTCGCGCCTATACTTATTTGCCTACTATTTTATTAATTTCTAGGCCTTTTTTAGATTTATATAGGCTACCATCTAGGCTTCCTCTAAGCGCTTAGCATACTGCTAGGCTTCCTTATAAGATAGTTTCTTACGTACGGTCCGTGGTCCTTTTAGTCTATCTTAGTTAAAGCTTATTTAGGGTAAATACCCTATTTCTAGTTAAATAGGTGCAAATTTTATAGAGTTATAGGGTAGGGTCGCCTGGGCGTAGTCTATTAGGGGTAGCAGTTCGCCCTAGTTGTCCTAGAAGTAGTTAATAAGAGGCCAAAGTCTTTAATCTAAATATTAATTTATAATCTCCGTCTGGCTGTCTGTCTAGGGGTAGTATACTATAAAGAGCTTTAGCCTAATACCTAGGATCCAGGTAAACTCGTTCTAGAAGGCCGATATAAATTGCGGGCTATAATTAGATATAATAGTATCTGGTAGTTTGTAAATACGGTAGACGTAGTGGATATATAGTTAGGCCGCCTCCTTAGTATTAATATTCTTATAATAGGGAATTAAGAACGGGTGCTTGCTAAAGCGGTTAACTAGAATTATAACTATATTATATCTATCGCGGTCTATAGGTAGCTTATAGAAGTCTATAAAGATATACTGCTAGGGGCAGTTAGGTATTAGAAGAGGTTTTAATAATCCTAGTATCTTATCTTATAGAATTGTAGACCTATAGCAGTTGTTGCAGTTCTATACGTAACGGTTAATATCTATAATTATTCTGGGCTAGTAGTAACGGTTACTAATAATTTTACAGGTCTTATTTTTTTTAAGGTAGGCCATAGAGACCTAGGTATGTGCTTTAGTAATAAGCTAGGTTTATAAGTTCCGTTCCTTTACTACTACTAGCCGTTCCTAGTGCTTAAGTAGTCTATTTTTAAGGGACTATAGGCTAGTAACATCTTTTGCCTTTTCGCGGTATTCCTGTAGAGAGGGGTCCGTACGGTTTGCTTACAGTAGTTTATTAATAAGGTTAAATTCCGTAGGGTTGATAGGATATATCTCGGCGCTTAGAGATTTAGTACTTAGTTTTTCCCGTATCTAAGGGTTAAGGTGCTCTAGTTATAGTAGCGTCTAGGTCCATAATAAGATCTTCACAGCTATTTGGTTATTTACGTCCTATTTACGTCTTATAAAAGCGTCTGTACGGTTAGTAGCGCCTAGCCTATATATAATTAGGAAGTTAAACTAGGATAAAATATCTGCCTAGCGCGCTTACCAGGCTATAAGGGCCTTAGTTATTATAAAGTATTTTAGGGCCTTATAATCCGAAACTACCTAGATAGGCTTAGGGGTTCCTTCTAGCTATACTTACTAGTGCTAAAAGCTAGAGATAATAGCCAACATTTCTTTATTATGGATTAGGTAGTTTAGCTTAGCATCTATTATAGTCTTTAAGTAGTAAGCAATGGGGTGCTATTCTCCGTCCGTCTGCTTCTGGGAATAAATACTAGTAATAACACTATCTAAGGCATCCGTTTCTAGTATTAAGGGCCGTTTTAGGTTAAAGTAGGTAAGTAAGGGAGCGAAGACTAGTCGTTTTTTAAGCTTATTAAAAGCCTGCTTATATATAGTATTAAAGTAAAAGGGCTAGTCCTTTATGGTAAGGCGGCTAAGGTGCTAAGTAATCCTACTATAGTTCTTAATAAAGCGTTAGTAGAAGTTACAGAAGCCTAAGAATAACTATATCCCTTTTATGGTCCGTAGTAGTTCCTACTAATTAATTACGGCCGTCTTTTTTAGGTTAGCCTTAATTCCGTCTATACTAATAATAAACCTTAAGTACTTTATACGCTTTATACTAAATTCTAACTTTTTAATATTAGCCTAAAGGCTAGCCTTATAGAGTTATTATAGAACCTTATAAACGTGCTCCTTATATTCTAACTTATTCTTAGAGTAAATTATAATATTATCTAGGTAGGCCGTATAGAAGTTATTAAGGTAGTTAAAGAGTATATTATTTATATATCGTTAGTACGTAGCCGGTCCGTTAGTTAGTCTAAAAGAAAGTACTTTATACTTATATAATCTATATTAAGTCTAAAATATAGTAAAATCTATAAATCTAGGGTCTATTTTAATTTAGTAGAAAGCCTAATAGATATTAAGCTTTATAAATACCTTAGCTCTATTTATTTAGGCTAATGTCTTATTAAGTAGGGGTAGTGGATAACGGTCTTTATAGGTTATATTATTAAGCTTATAGTAGTTAATGCAGAAATAAAGTCCTCCGTTTAGCTTTTTTGTAAAGAAAATAAGGGAGGTAAAAGGGGCCTAGCTAGGCTTAATAAACCCCTTTACTAGGTTATTAATAAGGTACTACTTAGTGGCCTATAACTTAGCAATAGATTATTTACGGAGGGGGGTATAGCTAAGGGCGTTTTCCTTATCTAACTTAATCTCGATCTTGTGGTTATATAGTTAATACAGTAAAAGTATATTAGATACTGCCTTGGAGAATATATCCTTAAACTTTCGGTATTAATAGGGTAGTTTCTGTTCTACTAGCTCCTTGTCTATAAGCTTACTTTCCTTTTCCTTAAGTATTTAGTTAATTTCATATAAGCTAGTTATAAAAGTAATAGTATTAGGCTAGACCAAGTTCTAGTAAAATCCTACGGCGCTAATATAGTAGATATTAACTGGTAGGAGGTCCGTAGGTTTCCTTACAGCCGTTTACTAAACCATATTTTACGGTTTAGGGTTTATAATCTTTCTTAGCTCCTATTCTATCTTCCGCAAGTTATCCCTCTGGTCTATTAGTTTAGTATAGTATCTAATATTTCTTGCTGTTCTTTGTAGCTATATAGGGCCTAAGCTCTCTATAGGGGGCTTTTTTAAGTCGTTATTAACTTCTTAGGTCTTTAATACGGGTAGCGTAATATAGATAATCTAGGGGCGGCGTAGTATATAGATCCGTTATGGATTAAGCTGTATATCTTTCTTAAAGGCCTTGTCCCTACGCATAGCATTAGCCTAGTAAATAGTATTAATCTAGGACCGTACGAGATTTTCTATTATAATGTTGATTTCTTTTATAAAGGAAGGAGTTGGGGGTAGGGTTTTAGGCTAGATAAGCCGTCTACTTTATATGTCTAGCTATAAGCCTAAATAGGCTAGCTATTTTCTCTTTAAGATTATATTATAGCTTCCTAGGTCTATAATAAGGAAGGGGATATTATACTGCCTCCGTCCGTTAATATAAAGGTAAATTTATAATATAGTTGTAATAGGTGGTCCTACCTATCCATTATACCTATAAATAGGAATTAGCTTAGGCAGTTCTTCCAAAGGCGTATTTAAAAAGTTAGCCAGTTTTATAGCGCACTTTATATTAATTAGGGTAAAGGCATTTACTCCTATGTTAGCTAAAGCAAAGGTTAAAACTTAATATCTATTACGGAATAAAGTATAAGGGATAGTGCAGCTTCTTTTACTAACTAGCCGACTTAGATTAATATATAATATATCGATTCCTTTTAACCCTAGGGAGGAGTCTTCCCCTAGGGTTCCTTTTTTTATTATAACTTTATGCTATTTTCCTAAATTAATAGGACCTTATTTGTCTTTACCTTTATTAAGTAGTTTTTTATAGAGTAGTTAGGTTAACCGTATGGGAAGTAAGCTCCTTAATCGCTAAGGGCCTATATATAAGGGTCGCTATATATAGGCTAGGTGTATACCAGACCTATAGTAGGGGTAGCTGCGCGGCTAGCTACTAGGTTAACTGTAGGCTAAGCGGCCGGTGCTATAGGGGTTGCTAATTGTGCTAGGGTACTACGGGCCGTTCTTGTAGTACTTATAGCCTAGTTTGCAAGGTTTCTAGTTTTTAGCCGATTGGCGCGTGCCTTAATTTAATAAAGGCCTTAGTTAATAGCTAGGCAATAGTCTATAAGTTTATTTAACGTCTATACCGTAGTATAAGCTAGCAATACGGCCCGCTATAGGTCTAGGGTAAGCTTATTAAAGAGGTCTAGTAGTAGGTCTTTCTGGGGGATTTAGGCTTATTTAGCTAGGTTTAGAAAGTAGGTCTAGAAGGCTAAAAAGGTCTCCATTGTTTTTATATTTAGGCTTTTATAGCTAAGGTAGGCGTTTTATACTTTAAAAGGGTCTTTATAAATAGAAGATAAGTGTTTAATTATTTCTTCTTTAAAGATAAAGGGGTTTATTAAGTTTTTAGTATATTATAGGCGTAAATGCGTTTAGATATCTCCGCTAGTATAGCTAAAGATATAGGCCATCTTGGCTTAGGGGGTAGGAAAGTAGTTAGCATTAACTTTAAGCTTATCCCGTAATTAAAGCTTCTAGTTATTAAATATTAAGTCTGTTCTATCCGTAAATAGTAGGGGATCTACAACCTTTACTAACCGCTTTAGTGCTATATAGGCCTTGGTAGATCTACTAAGGCGCTAAAATAGGGCCTAAAGGACTATAGTAAGTCTTTAGTTGTCTAATAATAATTTATTATTAGATATAGGGGTATCTCTAGCTTTAAGCAGCTCTTATAGTTGTTTAATTTTAGTATTAGCTGCCGCAAGCTCCGCCTAGGGGGTTAAAATATTAATTATTTCTTTATCTAAGGTATTTAAGGGTTCTATAGCTACTTTAACTACTACTATATTTCGTGGTATAGTAGTAAGGGTATTAGGTAATTCTAGGTAATTTCTTTAGGGGTTTTGGTCTATATGTGTCTTATAGGTCCTTTTCTTAGGGTTCTATTCTTTTCCTTTTAGGTTATGTCCTTATAGTCCTAGTAATATCCTTAGGGTCTTATTCTTTGTTCTTGTCCTATTTATAGTCTTATAGATATATTTAAGTTCCTTCTTAGAAAGAGAGAGTAGAAAGAGCTTTAGATAATATTAACAACTTAGTTAATTAAGGTATAAGTATAGTAAGAGGGACGCGCAAGCCTATATAATTGGATTGTCTATAAACAAAAATCTAAAGCTAGGGAAAGGAAGGAGAAGAAGAGTAGCGCCGCTCGATATTTTGTAAGATCTTTACATTACGTAACCGCAATATGCGGCAATCTATAGCAAATTGCCGGTATAAAGTTCTGCCATTTTCTACTAGTGCTGTAACATAGTTAAGCTTATAGAGTTTATATAAAAGGCTATTTTAAAAGGGCTAGTTATATAGTAGAATAAGGCTCTTTATAGAGACTCTCTATAATTTACTCTCTATTTATAGTATACTACTCTTTACTATTTAATTTTTTTTCTTTTTTCTTTTATCCGCAGTAGCGTACTAATTAGAAAGCTATAATTCTTTTAATTTTTAATTATTAATTTTTTAATTATCCTTTACTAATATATCCCTAATTAACTCTAAAATCTGCCTTTAATACTTATTAGAATAGCTTAGCTAACCTATTAGCTAGTTAAAGAACTATAAAAGAATCTTATAATAATCGATTTTTAATTATACTAGCCTTAATTAAATAGGCGACTTAATACTAGAGGGAGGTAGGGGTTAAGTATATTACTACTAATTTAGATATATTATTAAGTATAACTCTTAAATAGTAAATAGCTAAATAAGGTCCTTAACTTACTTAGATAATAAGCCACCTACTATTACTAGTATTAGGTGACGATAGGGACACGAACGTATATATATTAGTTACCGAGCCCGTTAAACCATTCGGTTCGACACTGTACCTTTTTAGCCAGTTGCGTTCGTTTAGCTCGGTGGGCAATCGTTATAACTAGTTTTTAACTTTTTAGTAGCTATTATTTTATCCTTTAAGCTAATAGCTAATAAACTCTATTTTATAATAGCTTTTTAATCATTAATATATCTAATTACATCTCTTAATTTTATTTTTACGTCTATTTTACTAATAGGTGGCTTTTTTATTAAAATAGTAGCTATTAATATAAGGCTACCTACTTACTAAAGCCGGAATTTTATTATTAGCAGCTTTTTCTATAGTAATAATATCAAGGAGATTAACTTCTTAGATTTAGGTAGTAGTTTTTTTACTAAATTTTACTACTTAGCTAGAGGAAGGTATTAATAATAGTATTAATATCTTTTAAAGCTTTTCCTTAATTATATATAAAGTAAAATTTAAATATAATAACTTAGTAGGATTTTACTTATAAAGGTCCTTAAGTAGCTTAGTTACCTTATATAAATTATAATACTTACTAACCTTATAGTAGAAGTAATTAGTCTTTAATTACTTCTTATAAAAGGTAGTAACTTTAAGGTAATTAATAGTAAAAGATTTATAGTAGGTATTTAGTAATAATACTATCTTACTAGCGCCTAATTAGGTAGTAAAAAAGGTTAGTAGTATTATATTTTAAAGATATTATACTAAATAAGGCCTTTTTTCTATATACTACCTTTTACTAATTTATAAAGCTAATAGAAAGCTCCTTTAGCTCCTCCTTTAGCTTCTTTTTTAGCTCCTTCTTCTCTTTCTTTAGTTCCTTTAGCTACTCTAACCACGGTAGTAAAGACTTTATAAATATTAGTAATAATAGTTACCGCGTTAGTTCTATATAATACTTTACTTAATAATTTAAAGTCTTCTTTAAAGTCCTTTTAAAAGCCTATATTAGTAAGGGAGTAGATAATATATACTTATAATTTTAGCCCTTATTAGCGCGACTAGATATATATATAAGCGGCTCTATAATTAATATTAGTAATCTTATATAATTAGCTTAATATAGCTAGGCTAAAGTATAATTTTATACTATAATTATTGGGGGTAGAAGGCGTAGGTAAGTAAAAATAATTAATTATATCGATTTCTATATAAAATTAGGTAGTGCGCGATAACTAGCTTTACTCTAGTATAAGTTTATAATATTTCGGCAATTATAATACTATTATTACTAAAATATCGTAAACTCGTGCTAAAGTAAAGCCGGTTATTACGCACTACTTAATTTTATATAAAAATTAATATAATTAATTATTTTTACTTACTTACGCCTTCTGCCCCCAACAATTATAGTATAAAATTATACTGTAGCCTAGCTATATTAAGCTAATTATATAAAATTACTAGTATTAACTATAGAGCCGCCTATATATATCTAGTCGCGCTAATAAGAGCTAAAATTATAAGTATATATTATCTACTACCTCGCTAATATAGGCTTTTAAAAAGATTTTAAAGCGTCCTTTAAAGTAGACTTTAGGGGGAGCTTTAAATTATTAAGCAAGGTATTATATAGAACTACTACGGTAACTACTATTACTAATATTTATAAAGTCTTCGCTACCGCGGTTAGAGTAGCTAAAGGGGCTAAAAAAAGAAGGAGAAGCTAAAAAAGAAGCTAAATGAGGAGCTAAAGGAGAAGCTAAAGGAGGAGCTAGAAAAGAAGTTAGAGAAAAAGCTAAAGAAAAAAAAGAGGAGGAGAAAAAGAAGCTAGAGAAGTAGCTAGAGAAGTAACTAAAGAAGAAGCTAAAAAAGGAGCTAGAGGAGCTTCTTATTAGCTTTATAAATTAGTAAAAGGTAGTATATAGAAAAGAGGCCTTATTTAGTATAATATCTTTAAAATATAATACTACTAACCTCTTTTACTACCTAATTAGGCTCTAGTAAGATAGTATTATTACTAAGTACTTACTATAGATCTTTATTATTAATTACTTTAAAGCTACTACCTTTTATAAAAAGTAATTAAAAAGTAATTACTTCTACTATAAGGTTAGTAAGCATTATAATTTATATAAGGTAACTAAGCTACTTAAAGACCTTTATAAGTAAAATCCTACTAAGTTATTATACTTAGATTTTACTTTATATATAATTAAGGAGAAGCCCTAAAAGATATTAATACTATTATTAATACTTATATCCTTTAAAAAATAAAGTAAAGAGATTTAATTAGTTATATCTTTATTAGCGTTAGCGCCGCTATAGTCTTTAGCTTTAACCCTATAGTTAATCGGCTTTTAATTATTATTAGAAATAAAGGGCGTATTTTAAGGGTAGGTAATAATTAAATTAATCTTCTAAAATAGGACCTCTATGCTATAAAACGCGGCTAGAAGCTCAGTAACCCATTTTATTATACCAATTTTACTAATCCTATAGCAAATAGCTATGTAATTGCAGTAAATATCTAAACTAGGCACTAATAGCAGATTCTAAACGCGGAAACGACGTGGCTTATAGACCTTATATCTTTATTAACTGCTATAACGGAGCGCCTATTTAAGCGAGGTAACCGTGGCAGTGTTATTAGCGTACTAAACAAAACTTATTTTAGTAAATAGCCCTAACACGTAACACTAGAACAGTTAATAGCAATAAGATATTAGAGGGCTATTTAGGTAGTAAACGTAGTATAAACTATACTAATAAAGAAGAGCAGACCATAGAGGAGAGTTAGAGTAATTAAGTTAATATAGATAAACAAGCCTAGCAACGCTTTAAATAGGTTAGTATAGTAGAGAAATTATAGACTTATTATAGATACTAGAGGCGATAAGGACTTTAGTAGTTTATATATAAGTAGATTTTAGATTAGGGAGGTAGTTTTTAGAGCTTAGTAGGGGCACAGGCTATTTTATAGATAACTTCTTGTAATTGCAAGCTCCGTTGCTTTATTAAGCTATATACCTACTTCCTTGCCATACCTAATCTAGTAATCTAATAGTAGATAGTAGTTATTCGCTATCTATATACTATTTTATACGTCTTTAAACCTTCTATAATAACTGTAACTATTTAACCCGCCCGTATTATATCTCGCTTTAGATATATTTATTAATAGGCATACTCTTTTAAAATACTACTTAAACAGTATCTTATCTTCTTTAAACTTTACCCCTCCCTTTACTTAAATAGGGCGATAAATACTATTAATTAAGTGTTCGTTATTTATGCCGTTGACTAAGATACCACTTAAGTGGCATCTAAACTATCCTTAGGCGGGTCTTTCTCTTTCTTCCGTATCGTCTTTAACTAGCGTATTAACATAACCTATTAGAGAGGCCCTTAAGTAGTATTTAGGCTATCCCTTTCCCCTAGACTTTAGGCCTATATTTATTAACTCTTTAGTAAACTAGAGGGTAGGTAGGGTATATTATTTTAAGTTTAGGTAAAACTAATATAGGATAGAAGAAGAATTACTAGAGGTTTTAACTGCCCTAAATTTTAAGGAAAGCAAGGAAATAGAATCTTTATTAACTGCCTACAATTAAATAGTAATTAGTTTATGGGTAGTTGCAACCTACTATAGACCTATTAATAGGAATAGGTGTTTTCTCTTTTTAGTAAGCTAATAGTGCCTCCTACATCGCAATACGGATTAAGTTAATATCCCTAGACTTATAGTTTTACGCGCGCTTATTTCGTATTAAATTAACTAAATATAGATATAATATAGGGCCTCCCATTATATATACTATAATAATATATACCAGTTAGCTCTAGGAGGATTTAAGGTCAAAGTCTATTTTACCTTTTATATACTTTAAGCTTATTAGTCTAATTAATTTCTTAAGGGCTTTTAAACTCCTACTAATATATTATACATACCCTTTATATAGGACATTAGCCCTAATAGGGTCTTTAGCTTTAGTAATCCCATTTACATTTAGTTCTAATTAAGTAAAAGCAAAAGCCCTTATAATATTATTCTCCACTTATAATATTAATAATATTTAATTACGCTATTACGGTTCCCGTTAAGGTCTATATAGCGGTTCTATATAAATATATATATATAAGAGGGGAACTATATAGGGCTGGATAAAACCTCTTCTTCTACAGTTATATGGCCTATATAGCCTCTCTTTTAGTTAGTAACTGTGAGGTGATAAGCTCCGCACCACTCAGCCACACAAACCCACAAAAGGTAAGCGAGTGACTGGCTTGATGCCAGGCACTGCTGTGCGGAACAATACATATAGGCGAGGTGACTTCGTCACCTGACAGTAACTATTAAGTATAAGTAGACGTCTCTTTAAGGCGCTATAGAAAAGCCATCTTAATATATACTCCTAGGTCTATCCGGTAAGTATATAGCTAGGGCTTAGGTTCCGTTCCTAGCTACTCTAGTTATCTAGGTAGGGCGTAGGCCAGTGGCCTATAAGGCTAGTGGTAGTATAAGAGTAAAAGTAAAGGTGCCGTTGTTTAATTGCTATATATAGCTCTATAACTTACCAAATTCTACTAAATTCTACCAGGTCTAAAATTCTGCTAAATTCTGCTAGGTTGCTAGATTTTACTATATTCTACTAGGTTACCAAATTTTACTAAATTCTACCAGGTCTTAAATTCTGCTAAATTCTGCCTAGTTACCAAATTCTGCTAAATTCTGCTAGGTTGCTAAAATTTTACTAAATTCTGTTAGGTTGCTAATTTCTATTAACTTCCTAACTTCTATAAGATTCTGCTATATTCTACTATACTTATAGTATTTATTATCTACCTCTTAGAGCGCTTCTTGGCCCCCTTCCTTTACCCTAGCTAGTTTTCTAGCAAATAAAAGGTACGGTAAAAGGTTTGTCTATATAAACTAGCCTATAACTACTTTAGTAGCCTTTTACTTAGTTAGAAGCTCTCTATATAAGGATATTTTAGTATAGTAATATATTTCCGCCTGGCTAGCAACGTGCCTAGGATAGAACACCACTATATATATCGTTAATTATTAGCCGTGGCAGCATAGGTAGGCCGGAGTTGGGTATTATAGTACTTTTTAGTAATAGAGGTATCTATTAAGCCCTATATACTTAGTTCTAAGTAGTGTATTAATTATACTCTTTACCTTAGTAAGCTTTGTATAGCGTTTAAAGACCTTTTTATTCTATAGTTCGGCCTAGGCCGTTATATAGTAAGTAAGCTTACTTTAGTACTTTTTCTATTCCCTTTTCTACTGCTCCTTAAACGCCTTTTATACCTTAGCCCTTCTGCTCTTCTTATACTGCGCTTTAGATAAGTCTATTAGTTATATATCTATCCCTAAGATAGCTGCCGCTATCCTCTTTAGCTTATCTCGTCTAATAGGCCGTATTAGTGGCTTTATTCTAGGCTAGAGTTAGTAGGCTATTATATCCCGTATAGTATTACACTCCCTCTTAATATACTCTCTTGCTAGTTCTTTCTATATTCTTTCCGTATAAGATATAGCCAGCTCTTTAAGGTATATTTAAAGCGGCGGAAACCCCGTCTTATACTCTAGTACTACTATTAGTATTAATTTATACGCCCCTATAATAGTGCGGGGGTATAGATTTTATACTACGCCTAGCTAGCGCAGCTTAGTTTTACTTATCTTTTTAGGCTTTATCTACTTTAGTGTTAAGTACTAGGTACTATACCTATATAAGATTGCCGGCCGGATTACGGCGGAGTATATTATTCGCGCCTTTTAGAAGGAGGCGCTCTATATAGAGGCCGTAAGCTAGGTTAGTGCGGCTATTTAAGTAACTGCTTTTATCTTAATAATATTAACGTATAGTCCCTATTTAAGCTTTAAATTAACCTATACCACTAATACGCATAGGTTACTAACTAGGCCTTCCATAAAGCCGTATATGTTAACTATAGCCTTTATATTAAACTTCTTATAGCTCCTTATAAAGTGAATAAGGTGGTACTTTTTAGGGGCGAATACTACCCTATGCTAGCGTGCCTACGCCGTATATACCTTATATGCCCTTTTTATAATTCTATAGTTCTCCTCTATAGTCTTACTATATATTAGTATATTAGAGTTATTAACGAATCCGAATACCGTAGTAGTTCCCCCTTATAGCTTTAGGAAGAGTATATAGGCAAAAAAGAGAAATAGGATTAGCGATAGCGTAGAGCCTTAAGGTATACCGGTATTTGTTCATATTGTTTATACTATATATCCTCTAATTAAGAGCCTCGTTGTTTAATCCTTAAGGAAAGATTTTATAAACTGTACTATCTAGTAGGGTATAGCTTAGGCCTTTATATTATATATATATTTTATAAAAGACTTAGTTAAAGGCCCTAGAAATATTAAGGCTAAGCAGTAAGGCTACTAAATTTAGGTTACTCCTCTATACTGTATATATCTATTAGGTTAGTAGCTCTAATACTATTTATATTAAGCGCCCCGGCCTTACTTCTATCTAACTAGCCAGTAGCATACCTATCTTTTTATAATTTTAGATAGTTAGCTAGCTATTATTCTCTTAAGTAGCTTTCTAATAGTGTTAAGTAGCGCGATTAGCTAGTAGGCCTTTACCGTGGTATAAGATAGCTTCTATGGTTTTTAGATAACTACTATAATAGAGTTTTTAAACGGCTTTAGGTAATATCTAATTGCTATATAGCTGCTAAAGAGTTTAGCTAGTGCTAGGGCTAGCTGCTCTCTACACGCCTTAAAGAATTAATTAGTAATCTTCTTTAGTTTTAGGGCCTTATTAGGGGCAAGCCCCTTTAAGGCCTTAATAATGTCCTCCTCCTTAACTACTTTCTTTACTATTTACGGCTCCGGGTATATAAACCCTAGTATATCGCTAAGGTCCGCCTCTATAGGCAGCGGGAAGAACTGCTCTATAAGAATAGTGGCCTTCTCCTTATTATTATAGTGTAGGGTCTCCTCTTCTAGTCTACTAATAGGAGGAAACTATAGTAGAGCCTTTAGCTTCCCGTCTGCTATACGCGCCCATTTTACTATCCTCTATATCCCTTTGAGGTCGTTTATTAGCTTTTTAACGGTCCGCCTTTAGAGCTTATTAGCCTCTTATTAAATTATCCTTTTCTTCTTATTATGTGCAACTCTATAGTTAATCTAGTCGGATATTAACTAAGAGGCCTTTTATACCTAGGAGGCCTACTAGGTTTCTTTTACTACTTCTATATATTTCTCTAACTATACTTTAAAGGCTTACGGTAAGGGCCGCGCGTTAGGTACTATTTTTACTATAGTGTTTTAATCGCCTAGTATCTAGCTTTCGCTAGCGCGTTTAGTTTATCTCTTATATTATATAGGAAGCTATATAGGGGCTAGAGTTGGCCTTTTAGTTTACTCTACACCGCCTTCTAATTGGCCTTCTTTTATAGCGGTCTCCTAGCTAAGTAAGGCCCCTCTAACACCTCTATGTCCACTTCTGTAATAATAGGAAAGTAGTTAGACCCTATATACTAGCAGTCTTATCTTTAACTCTATAGCAGCCTATTAGTAATCTAAAGGGAGGTAAATACTAGGTCTAGCGTGCTCCTTAATATGCCCTTTACCTATATCTTTATGCCCACCTTAGTAGCTAGGCTTAGGCTGGCTACCTTTATAGCGCGGATAAGGTTATCTACCGTGTTATCTGCGTATGTTACTATTACACCCCCCTAAAAGGGGTAATATAAATTAAAATTACCTAATAGTATTTGTTCTCCTTTGGCCTTTAGCAGCTCCAGTAACATATGGATACTACTATTCGTCTATTAGGGGTTATAGATATTATAAATCTGAATAGTCCGCTCGTAGCCATCTAGCTTAATTATATATATATTCGCTAAGTAGTATATAGGCGCTTACTTATATAAAAGTAGACCCTTATATTACCTACTCCCGTATATATTAAATGGTATAACTTTATAGTATATATTATATTTCCTTAGTCTCTCCGCTATAGCTTCTAGATAGCTAATAGATCTAGCTAGGGGTCTACCTACTCCACCTCTTATAGAAAGTAGAGTAATACGCCGTTCCTACTATTGTTAGTATTATACTATATAATTATAAGCGGTTTCTGGTGTCTTAATATAAAAGATCTATACTGGCCTCTAAGTTAGCTAAGTTAGTACCCTTTAGCGTCCGGTTGCTTTCTTATAACGTAGTTTTAGAGCCTTTAGATACCTCTCTCTAGATCTAGGCTTTTGCTTCTACCTCTACGTTAAACTCTATATTTAGTAGAGGCTCCTAAGTTACTAGGATTTAAATTAGGGCGTATATACTACCTTATAGCACTATTTAAAGTGTTAATTAAAGGGTCCTCTAACCCATTTCCTTTCTAAAAATAATTAAAAGTCTACGGCCAGCTAACCTTTTAGGGGACTTCCTCTACCTATATAGGGCTCTTCTATATAACCGTCTCCTTTAGCTTCCTTTTCTTAGCTTATTGCAAGGCCTCTTTAGTAGTAATCTTATACTGTAATTATAATTACTATCCGCTTATAGGCGCCTTATAGGTGCCTATATAGTATATTAGCGTAAAGGCCCTAATTGCTATAGCCTTCTCCTACTATATCTGCTTAACACTACACATCTTATTCCATGCCTTATAGTCTACTTTATAGTTAATACACTTTTTAGGTAAGTCTCTTATGCATTTACTAGTATTATATTACCTAGCGCAGCGTCCATATCGAGCCTCTTTCCTACAACTTTTAGCTATATAGTTAAAGCCTTAGTATTTAAAGCACTGCGTTACTAGGAACTTTATCTTATATTTTATAACTAGGTAGTAGTCTCCTCCTAGGAAGAGGCCTTAGTTAAATAGCGCATTTACTAACTCTTCTAACTATATACCCATAATAAGCAATAATTTAACCTTTTCTTCCGTTTAGACTCTTCCTGGCCTTTTCTACGCTAGCCTTTCTACTATAAGCCCCGCTATAGTATAGTTCTGCTCTATTATATCTTTTATTATCTACTTAGCCTCTAAGCCTTAGATAGTGAGGCTTATAGGTATTACATAGACCTTAATTAGTACTAGCGGTACAACTAGTGTAGCAGAGCGCCCTAGGACCTTTATCCACTCTATTTCTTACAGTAACCTATTTTTTACTTCTTTATCCGTAATATATGCCCTAATATTACCACTTTATAACTTCTTTATAGCCTATATCCTATAGGTATCTAGGGGTCCTACGGCCTAGAGCTTATATACTAAGACTTAACTATTCTACTTTAAGGTTTCCTTATGGTTAGCGGCATTACCTATATATATTATAATCTTATATACTTCTATAGGTTTATAGGCAACTTGTCTTATAGCTTGGGGCATTATAGGTATAGTGGCAGCGACGTGTACGTATAATAGCGGGCCTATAAATATCGGTCCGCTCTTTGTAGTTATTATTACGGCCTTTTTAAAGGCGCCAATATCTGTCCTAATTGCCTGTATATCTTAGGCGTATTGCTCCTAGGTTCCTTAGGTTTAGATAAGCTCCGCTAACGTAGTAAAGGCCATCTAAAGGGTTATAATCGCAGTAGTGAGGAAGGAGAGTATAGTAGTGCGCTCCTTATCTGCATTAAGAGATCGTTTCTATAGTACCTACTGGGTTTATTCTACGGGTTATATAGTTTATAAGACGCGTTCTTAAAAGGCGCGCTATTTAATTAGGGTAGTTAGGGTAGTTAGGGTTAGGGGTTTATTTATTTGTTATAATCCAGCTTTAGGGGCTGTATATTAGAAAACACTATATATACCTCTACTAACGCCGAATTAGGGTGTGTATTTTTAATGGGAAGGATTTCTATAGTCCTTTAGAGCTCGTAGGAGCTCTATTTGACTTGTTTTAACGGTTTCTTTAGCGAGCGATTATATTATATATTATCTCTACTTATATAGCAAAAAACGCGACTCTCTAAAACCTCTAAATTTAAAATTATATTAATAGCTATATAAACGACCGAGTCCTATTAAGTAAACATTATATAGGACTTACTAATCCTATTATAGCTATCTATAATAATACAAACTTTGCTATTTTAAAGGAACTGCTAAATTAAGGAATAAAGTTGGAAGTTAACCTAGTTGTTTTATTCTAACTAGTTAAAAATATAATTAAAATAAACCGTTCAATGTCCGTTCTCTTATTAAAAAGGAGTCTATTATACTAAAAAGCTCTTATTATAAGAGTCTGACTATTATACGAAATTTAGGTATTATATATTATATTAGGAATACTTATAGCTAAATACCTTGGTCCCTAGCCCGCCGCGTACCCTAAGCTATACCTAAATCCAGTCTCTATACCAAAAAAAGTCACTAGCTAATTCTATAAGAATTATACTATTGTTTACATAAAAGGCCTAAAAATTTCTCTATAGTTCATCCTCTTTAGCTAAATAATAAGTTACTTTAGCCTTTTCTGTATCTAGCTGCGCAACTTAGCGCGCAAGATCTTTAGTTACGCGCCTAAGACTCTTATAATTATATTTTATATTTAAGATTTTTAACTACTATATAGATTTAGTTTTTGCTACTTTAGTAAAGATGGGGCTTGTTCTACTAATATAATTATCGTTTACCTAACCTAGGCTAATAGGAGTATTATAATTATTATATATAGAAGCACTTAAAGTAGAGCCTAAGAGGTAGAGGGTCCCTACTTAGGAAGCATATAATTTAGCAGGTAGTTATAAAAACAATATTATTTAAGGAAGCGAGTTATATTACGCTATACGAATCAGCAGCATATATAGATAGTTCTAAGTTATAACCGTTAGCCGCTAACTAGCACGATCTATAAATATGTAGAAATGGCGTACTCCCTAGCTTCTCCCCTACCTAAAATACGTCTATACTACTACTAAGCCACTCTATAGAAGGTAGAAGAGCCTAGATTTCTATAGCTTAAAAACCTAAAGGCCCTCTAGACCTATAAAGTTGCTTAGATATACTAGCAGACTTAGTAGTATAACTATAATATAAGAGATAAGCGTAAAGATAATAACGGCAATAAAGATCTTACTTATAACTTCCTAGATAAACTGGGATATCTATATTTACGTTTTAGTTATATAGTATAAATATAGAGCGAACTAGACTTACGCGGTAAATATTTATAATTATAGGCACGGAAGAAGACAGTGCTATATATATTAGAGTGCCGTAGTTTACTCGCTAAAGCGGCTACCCGTACCGCTGTCGCGATCTACTTACCTCGTTACCGAGGTAAGTGCCGGCCAGCTAAACGAGTAGAGCCTACCTTAACGTTAGATTTGCCAAGACACCCAAATACTATCAATATTCTTATTATATATTATTAACGCCATAACTACTAAGTATATTCGCGTTGAAAATAAGATCTAGGAGGCTCTTAAAGAACTCTAAGAGTCTACCAAGCCCAATATTGCAGAGGCTGCGCGCCAACACGGTGTTCCTAAATCACGCCTCCGCGCTTGGTGGAAAGGACGTTAATTGCGTTGCGAGAGGCCTATAGTAGGTAGAAGGCTTACTAACGATTAAGACCTTGCTCTTTGTAGCTATATTAATCGCTTAGATTCTTTATATACCGCTACTCGAGTACTAATAACACGTTCTACAGTAAATTAGATTTTAAATTAAGCTAATGAAAATCTAGATCAGCCACCACCTCCTATTAGCTCTTACTTTGTTAAACGCTAGCTTAGCCGCCACCTAGAGTACTATAAGTGTAGGCAGAAGACAATAGAGCTTAAGCGCACAGCGATACACGAGCCGAAGGATATTAAGGCGTAGTTTTATTAATACCGCGACGTTATAATTAAGCATGCAGTTATGCTCACAGATATCTATAACTTTAATAAGTTAGAATTCCGCGTTAGTATTAGCAAGGACCAGTGGATTATTATAAGAGAGCCTTATTAAAAAGCTTATATCTTTACGGATACGAATCGCGAGCTAGTTATTATAATGGAAACAATAAGTGGTAACGGAGTTAATCTACTACCTATAATTATACTTGCGGGCGCATAGTTCCTCTACTAGTAGTTTAAGAATTTAGCCCTTCCTAACTACTATTTATTAGGCCTATTAGAAACAGACTATTTAAATGACGAATTAGCTTTTAATTAGCTTAAGTACTTTAGCGTATATAGCTCTTAGCGCCAGCTAGGTACATATAGGCTCCTAATTTTTAACGGCTACGGCTCTTACCTTACAAAGGAGTTTATTAAGTATTGCGACAATTAAAAGATTATACCATTTACCTTACCTTCGCATATAAGCCACCTTTTGCAGCCTCTTAATGTTATTGTATTTTAGCTATATAAACACCACTATAGTAAGGCAGTTGAGTAAGTGACATAAACAAGCTGCACCAACTTTAATAAAGTTGAATTCCTCTACGCAATTAAATTAATTTGTCGCTAAACGTTTAAATCGAGTACAATTAAATTAGCCTTCTGGCAGGCAGGCCTCGTTCCTTATAACCCCTAAATCGTCCTTAATTCTATACGCGCGGCGCGTCCTCCTGGGGGGGGGGGGGGGGGGGGGGGGGGGGGGGGGGGGGGGGGGGGGGGGGG
>Ga0307515_10003345_pt1 | contig 33882 bp, 1 predicted proteins | sample 17_EM_MG_FD_194513 | JGI IMG/M metagenome (GOLD analysis project Ga0307515, IMG submission 194513) | Populus trichocarpa ectomycorrhiza microbial communities from riparian zone in the Pacific Northwest, United States - 17_EM | ecosystem: Host-associated > Plants > Roots > Unclassified | place...
AAGGCAAATTATTGATATAAGCTAAGAATATTATTATTACTATAATAAGTAAAAAAAATAAGTAGTATAGCTAAAGAAAGAATAAAGATATTAATAAATCTTTATATAGACCTTATAGAATTAGCAAAAAAAGTATAAAAAAGAATAAAAAGGTACTATAACGCTAAGAGATCTAAGGGACTAGATCTTAAGGAGGGGGATAAAGTATAGCTACTATATAAAAATTTCAAGAGTTAATAACTAAGTAAAAAGTTAAACTACGTTAGACTAGGACCTTTTAAAATTATATAAAGGATTTTACTGGTTATATTTAAGTTAAACCTACTAGCTAAAATAAAGATCTACCCTATATAGTATACAGTTAAACCCCCTTAATACGATATGGGGCATATAACGATATCCTCTACATTACGATCTACACCCCTTTATCAAGCCTTTTTTGGTGTAATATTACGATAATCTGACTTTTGGCGATATCGTTAAGGTAGCTCTACCAAAATCGTTGTAACCAGATAAGATTTTGTATGGGGAGAGCCCTATTTAGCCCATATAGTAGGTGTCTTATACCCTTTTAGGGTGGTTAGCCTCCCCTTTTTCTGCTTATTAACGCATCACGTGACTATTTAGTATAACAATACTATTGGTATTACGATATGCTCGGCTGCCAAAACGGTATCGTATTAAAGAGGTTTTACTATATTATAATACTAGAGCTAGTATATAGGAATATTAGGCCACTAATTTATAAAGCAGATATATATAGAGGATAAGAGGAAGATAAATAGTAAGTTTTAAAGATTATTAGTTATAAGGATATTAATAATAAAATATAGTATAAGGTTAAGTAGATAGGCTATAATAAAACTACTTAGGAACTACTATGGAATTTGGGAAACGCTATAGGAAAGGTATAGGAGTATTAAAAAAAACGGGTTAGGTAATATTAAGAAGGAGCTAAAAATAAAAGGATTAGTTAAAGGTAATAGAGGAGCTAGATTATCTAAGGGATCTACTACTAATATATTAGTTGTTTCTGCCTTAACTTAATTAAAATCCTTTTTAGCCTTCTTAGCCTTAAGTTTAGATAGACCTAACTTTATTAAACGTAGCTCTTTTAAGCGTACCCTTTTATAAACCTTTATTAGATAGCTTAGGCGAGTATAAGTATTTAGTTAAGCTTTTAGAGCCTAAAACGCCTTATTAAAACGACGTTAAACTTTAGTAAGGGCCTTAGCTAGCTTACTCTCTAGTTTTTTGGCCACTACTAATACGTATAACCCTAGGATAGATTAGATAAGGAACTAGACGGTTATAAGGAATAATAAAAAATATATACTTAGCGTTAGAGACGGATTAAATATTATAGGACAATTATATATTTACTCGCATATACTTAGTATAGGAAGAAGATTAGTAACTAAACGGAGACGCGATTGTAATATATACTAACTTCTTCTCTATATAATAAGAATAGGATAGTATAACTTTACTAAGTAATAAAATAAACGTTACTAGCTAGTTATAACAATTAGACGTAAAAGATTTAATAGGAGGTATTAGGAATAATAAAGGTTATTAAATTAAAAACGGGAATGCTATACCTTTATTAGATAACTTAGAGATAGGAGATATCTTTAAGGATAAAGATAAAGAGGAGGGGGATAGTATTACGGACTTTATATTAGCAGTAGTATAACTACTAAAAATAGATATAAATGGGTTAGTTATAATAGTACGGGAGGCGCTAGAACTAATTAAGCTATAGGATAAAAGGTAGCTAAGTTATATAGCTAGTTATGTTATAAGTTTAGAATGTAGGAATATAGGAATATAGGAACGTAATGTACCGATGTACTAATATACTAATGTACTAAACCCTTTACTATGGAGAGGAGTTATATATTTAAGGACGTACGGTCTCTATAGATAGTTTTTCTTCTTTATAGTAAATCTTAGAATATAATTAGAGTTAATCTATTAAGCAACTACTCCACTAGTTATTATTACGTTGTTAACTTCTTATTTACCTATATACCTAGCCCATTAATAAGTCTACCGTAGTATTTCCTATAAGGCTTCATTACACCCTAAGAGGAGACGCGGCTCTTATAGCGGTTAGTTTATAGCTATATTACTACTTTAATAAACCTTTATTAAATATAGAAAGCTATAAAAATAAACAGCTACCTATCTCTATAGGAGGATAGCGTTAGGGAGTACCTAAAGACGGTATAGTAGAGGGACGCGCAGCGTAAAAAAGAGCAGTTTGCTAATAAGGGCAGAGATACCCTCCTTAACGGCTATACTAAGGATAAGTTCTAAAGTATTTGCTATAAGCTTTAGGCTAAAGGCGCCGCCTTATTCCTAAAGTGCTACTTTTATACACTTATTAATATCTTACTAAGCTACTATATATTTACATACGGTAGTAATAAATACTCCGCTAAAATCTTAAATCTATTTACCTTTAAGTTTAAAAGTAAAGGCCCTATACGCTATATACCCTTAATATTTACTATACGCGTAAGTAAGTAAAACTAGTCTAGCCGCCTTAAGACTATTAGGGCCCTATAGAATAAAAAGCCGCTTATTTATATGCTTAATAGGCTAGCCTTTTATTTCCTATATTACTAGGATTTTAGTATAGAGCTATTTCTAGACTTTAGTAGGCGCTTAGTATAGTATAATATACGCCTAATTAAAAGTGGTAGGGACCGTAAGGTGACTCTCTTATATAATTTATAGTAAGATTAGGTTGCAAAGGCCTTTTAATATATTAGCGTCTTTTTAAAGAAGAAGACGTATATTAGGTAGAGTATTAGCGTTAAAACGGTAGAGCTAAAGGGGGTTAGTAAGGACTAGATTTAGCACACTAGAAGGTAAAACCAAGAGTAAATAGTAGGCTATTACTTAAACTATCTCTTATAAGAGTTTATAAGGTTAATAGTAAAATACCCCTTATAGATAGGCTGCTTTAAAATCTGGTATATAGGTATTATGCCGCCTAATATACTACTATTAATAATATAGCACAAACTAGATAAATAGAAGGGCCGTTTTAGCCTATAGCTATACTAAATTAACAACCTTGCCGCTATATATTAGGCTATAAAGACGCACTTACTATAACTGCATTAGCGTAGGCGAGGCGCCTATAAAACGTAGTCGCCCCACACCTAATAATAGCAGAATTTAGTTCTATAGTTCTACTTTATTAAGAACTAGATACCTATCACATCCTGCTACTATTATTACGTTATTATATACCCTTAGGGCCTTAACGTCCTAATAGTTCTAAATTCTTATCCCTTTTTAGGGGTAGCGGTTTAGCAATACAGCGGTCTGCTAAGGCTGCGACTATATAGTAACAGCCCTCTATTAAAAAGACGACCTATAGTTATTAACTATATCGTAGCCTATTAACCTAATGGCGAGATACGGGCGTAATGTTAGCGTAGTATATAGAACCGAGTCTGGGGATTAGCCGTAGGACAATGTAGGTAAACTTACGTCCTAGATAGAACTAGAGGCTATAGGCGAGGACACTATATAAGAAGAAATATAATAACTAGGGAATGAGAAGCTACAACTCCTAGAGTAAGGAAAACTATAGTTACTTAGGGAGGAGGTAGAAATGCTAAGACGGCGTTAACGTGGTAAGGCGACGTTAACTCCTATTCTTAACCCAGATCTACCACCTTAAAGTATCCTATTAGAGTACTTAGACGGTAGCTTAATACATCTAAATTTTAAGTGAAAGGCTACTAATATAATGGGCGCTCCGTTAAAATAGGCTGTTAAAATAAAAAAGATTGCTTTATATTATGGTAAGACTATATAAGAGTACTAAGACTTCTATAATAGCTTAAAGCTAGCGTTTTACTTAGAGGCTAACGCCTTCGCGAATAAAGATACTAAAGTTGCGTTTACTATATAATATATAAAGGGGACTAATAGAACCATTTAGCTATAATATAAAGATAACTATTTAGATATATATTTTACCTTAAAGGAGCTAATAGAATTCCTACTCAATTAGATTAAAAGTCCTATTAATTAAGAACTTTATATAGCCCTAATATATATAAGGGCAATATAGCAAACTAATTAACCTATAAATGAGTTTACTGCTTACCTAACCTCCTTAGAAGCGTAAATTAACCCTCCTTATAATATTAAGCATCTAATAATATACCTATTCGCGAAGCTACGGCTAGAGCTACGGCTTACTATTACTAACTATTAGAAATTTCTATAAACTTAAGATTAGCTAGTTTCCTTAGCTGCCCTATTAAAGGAAAACTAGAAGAGTGTAAGCGCCCTATAGACTAGAAGTAATAGGCGCGCTATAAACTCAAATATAAAGATAACCCTATTAGGTAAATAGGGAGAGCAGACTCTAAAACTATTGCTAGCGACGCAATAGTGTGGTGGTGTAGATTGGACGTCGCCTACTGTCTTGGCATTTTCCTATATTTATAGAGCCTTTAGCTTCCTTCCTTCTTCCTTTTATTATAGATATCACGACCTACCGGAATACATTCTTTCCTTTCTTTTTACTGACTGCTTTCCTACTAATTAATTACAACTAATAACTAACTAACCGACCGACCAACAGACAGACAGCATTGTGACTTTCCTATCTAAGAGTGGTCGTACCCTCCCACAATAGTAGGGTAAAGTAATACCGCTAGGGGTTTAACTTAACCTAAGGGGAATTATAAAAATTGTAGTAAGCTAGGATATTAGTAGCAATAGTGCCTAGAGTAGTAATAGCAACAATAGCCACCTCCTAATAGTATAAGCGCTATCTCTACGCTAGGAAAAGGTAAGCGCCCTTAAAGTCCCTTATACCCTTAGGGTATAGGCTAGTACTAAATTTTAAGGAAGCTATTACTATTTTAGGAGAAGTCCTATTTAAGTAGACCTAAAAGGAGACCTTAGTAATACTTAATCTTAGCGCTAAAGTAAATATAATTAACTAGCGATTTACTATAGATGTAAGGTAAAGATATAGATAAGGAGTCCAATAATAGAACAATAGGTATATTGTATAGACAGAGACGAATCCTTAAGGGAAAAAGGAGGAGTCTGTGTATAAGGTAGGAAGGGTTTTCCCTAGGTATATATAGCGCACGTGCCTTACAGGCAAGTCACCTCTAGGTTACTCTAGGGTCGCCTATACCTTATAGCTATATAATTATCTACTTAGGTTTCACCTAATAATGCCCCCCCCTTTAAAAAGGGTTGTCCCTAATCCTTTATATACTTAAGCCTCAATAAAACCCTATAAAAAACCTTAGTAAGGAAAAAATTTAAAGGGGAAAGAGCGTTTTAATTTTGTATATAGAGAGACGGGTAGTATATATACGCGGCGCGAGGATATTAAGGAACTTTAACCAGCGGTTAAAGTTATCTAATTAGTTAGATCTAACTTACTAAAACTCCCCCGTATTTAACTAAGCTAATAGCGATTTTATATACCTGGTATAGAAAATCCTAATTAGTTTATTTAATAGGTAGAGCTAATAGAGCTTAATACTGTCGCCTAAATTTAGTAGACTAGAAATATTTTAAAAGCTTACTTATATAGGTAGGTCGCTAATACCTCGCGGGTTAGTTATAGGTTATTCGTATATAGCTAGATTTATAAACGGTAAGGCTATATACCTATTAAATCCGCCGCTAACCCTACTTTAGCCTTATACTATACCGGCGTTACGCTATATATACTTCGCGAGTAGGTTATAGATTACTTATATACAGCTAGGGTTAGGACGGTAAGGCTATATACTTATTAAATCCGCCGCTAACCTATACTTTAGCCTTACGCGTTATCTATATAGCATATACGTAGAATAGTATAAGTTATTAGTATAGGTTACCACTAGCGGGTTACTAGTAGGTTATAAACCCTAGTTAAATAAACCCTAGTTATAAACGGGCCTATTCTTTAATATATAAATAATCTACTTAGCTAGTATAGAGTAACGGACTAGGTCTAGGAAGGGTGCTTTTTAAATTAAGCTTTATTACTAGCATACGCCGTAGCCTTACCTATAAGTCACTAGCATTACTAGGTTATGTTTAAGTATAGCTTATATAGGATATTAATAATTCTTAAATTCTGTCTTATATTTCTATTTATTATACTTATTTAGCTATCCTAGCTATTTAATAAGGTACTATAGTTGTCTAGTATAATCCTAGTAGGCAATAATTGCTTTTACTTCCTAGCTGCCTTCCTTAAGCTCTTTTACTACTAGGGGTTAAAACCTAGGAAATAACCTATAAGGCTCTAGTAAGAAGATATAAAAGACTAGGTAGAGCTATACTATAGTAGGTAAGAGCTCTAGCTTATATACTTGCTGCCCTATACACTTTAGGATCTAAAATAATCCTATAAACCTACTATAACGGAACCTTGTAGTAAGTACTACAATAGGCTCGTTAATAGGCTAGGTGTGTAGGTAATGCAAATTAAAGTTAATAACGTAATAACAACTAGTGAAGTAGTTGCCTAATAAATTAACTCTAATTGTATTCTAAGAATTACTATAAGGAAGGAACTATCTAGGTAGGGATTAAGGGTCCTTAAATACACAACCGTACTCCTAAGAAATCCTCCTTATACGTAATATATATATACTCTATCTACTCTATTATAGATTCTATAGATTATATTATATAACCTTAGTTACTATTCCTTATTATATAGTTCTATTAGCTCTATCCTAAACCGTACCTAAATTAACTAACTAGCTTCTTTTAACTCTTCTCTAAGTAGTTATAATATTATATTTAAAGCGTCCGTAACACTATCTCCCCTCTTTTTATCTTCGTCTTTAAAGATTCTAAATATCTCTAAGTTATTTACTAGAGGTATAATATCTATCTAATTAATTTAGTTAATATTATTACTTATTATACCTAAAGCTTCTTCTTCTTCTTCAACTATTTATTATGCTCGCACTATTACTATAATATCGTTTTTAGGTAAAATTATACCATCTCTGTGTTCTCGCTGTTTAAAAGAGGGGTTAGTCTGTATTGCGTTAGCGAGTCCATCCTTATAACAACTGTCCTCTTACTTAAAGTATACTAAAGCAAATATTTATTTATTCTATAACGTTTACTCCGTTTCTAATACTAAATATATATAACCTATTACTCTTAATAGTTGTCTAGTTCCCTAATTAATTTATCTTAAGGTTTTATATTTAATCTACTGCTACGCAGCTAGATAATAAACTGTCTATTACTCTTACTAAATTGCGTTATTCTTAGGACGCTAAATAGGAGGCTGCCGATGCTTAGCAACGGGCCCTTAAGTCTCGCTTAGCGGCGTCTACTTGGTTAATTTGTCTTAAGAAGGTTTATAAAAAGGTACGTTTTAAGGAATAGAAATTTATAAAATAAGGTTTATAGGAACTTAGTAATAAAAGAACGGATTTTTTTTTAATAGAGAAGGAAACAGATCTAAGTAGTTCAGCAACTACTCTTCTTAGGTCCCCCTTAGGTAACTTATTTTTTAGCGATCCTTCTTTATTAATGCTGCCTAACCTAATTTCTTCCAATACTCCTATACCTTTCCTATAGCGTTCTTTAAGTTCTCTAATAGTTCCTAGGTAGTCTTATTATAGCCTATCTATTTAACTTTATACTATATTTTATTATTAATGTCCTTATAACTAATAATTTTTAAAACTTGCTATTTATCTTCTTCCTATCCTCTATACGTGTCTGCTTTATAAACTAGTGGCTTAATATTCCTATATATTAGCTCTAGTATCGCAATATACTATATAGGGTAGATTTTTATTCTAGCTAGTAGGTTTAGTTTAAACGTAACTAGTAAAATCCTCTAGATAATTTTAAAAGGTCCTAGTCTAACATAGTCTAATTTCTTACTTAGTTATTAACTCTTAAAATTTTTATATAGTAGCTATACTTTATCTCCCTCCTTAAGATCTGGTCCCTTAGATCTCTTAGCATTATAGTACCTTTTTATTCTCTTTTATACTTTCTTTACTAATTCTATAAGGTCTATATAAAGATTTATTAATATCTTTATTCTTTCTTTAGCTATGCTACTTATTTTCTTTACTTGCCGTAGTAATAATAATATTCTTAGCTTATATCTATAATTTGCCTTAAATAGTAATATGCCTATTCCTTCTTATGGTGTTACGTTATATACAAACTATATAACTAGTAATAGCAATACCTAATTATTTTATGCATAATTAATATAATGCCTTAGATACTATTCTAGCGTCTAATTTAGTCTTTCTATTTAACCGTCTGTTTGCGGATAATATGCGGTAGAAGTTGCTACTTAAACTCCTTACTCTACTAAGAATACCTCCTAAAATACTGCTATAAATCTTAGATCCCTATCCAATATAATATTACTTAGTACTCTATGTCTTATAAATACTTCCTTAACGTAAATTCTGGCGATATCTTCCGCTAAGATTTCTTCTATATAAGCTATAAAGTATCCCCACTTTATAAGCTTATCTACTATTACTAAAATCGTATTATAATCTTGTCCGGTAATAGGGTCTCTTAACTTTAGTAACTTATTAATAAAGTCCTATAATATAACCTCCTATAGTCTCTCTAGTATTTTAATAGGTTATAGCCCTCTATATAGCTTATGCCTTATTAATTTATTTCTTTAGTAATTTAAATATTTCTTTATAACTTTTCGTGCTAAGCCCTAGATTCTATTAATAATATATTCCTCTTAAAGTCTTAATACTAAGCCTATTGCTCCATTGTGTCCCTAAGTTATTCCCCTATAGAAATCTTCTACAAATTACTTTGCTATACTCCTTAGGATATACTTCACTTCCCAATTTTCATATATATTTATTTATGGGTCTTCTAACTATGCCTCTAGAATTCTTTATATCTAAGAGCTTTTTTTAGTAACTTATAAACTTTCTTTAATTTATTATCCTCTTAAGTTGCTATAATCTTTAGATAATTATACCTAATTAATCCATTTATGTCTTTTCGCAGTAAAGCCCCTAATGGCTTTTCATCATTTTATAGTTTAGCCTTTTAACTTAGGGCGTCTACTTATATTTTATTATCTGTACCCTTAGTATACTAAATCTTAAAATAATATTCTGTAAGCATCTCTGCCTATCTAACCTATCTTTAATTAAGTTCCTTTATTATTAGGAATCTTGTTAGGTTTTTATAATCCGTTTTAACTATAAATAGTTTCTCTATGCCTTATAAGAATGCTCTTTATTCCTTTAGTGCTATAACTATACCTAACAACTCCTTGTTATAGATATCGTAGTTTAACTCTAGTAGTGTTATCTTTCGACTATAATATACTACTAGGTGCTATCTATCTTAATATTTCTATATAAAGTATACCCCTAGTATAAAGTTTAATATATTTGTCTCTATAACCGTCTCTAGTCCCAGTTAATAGATTTTAAGAACTAGTTCCTGGGTAAATAACTTCTTAACTATCTTAAATAATTCTCGCTATTTCTCTCCCTATATCTATAGTTCTTCTTTCTTTATTAATCGCGTAAATGGTTTAATATTCTTTAACTATTACGCTATAAACCTCCTATAGTAATTGCAAAACCCTAAGAACAATCTCAATTGTATAATATTCTCTAGTTCTTGCCAATTTACTATAGCCTTAATTTTCTTTAGATCTATGCTAAGTTGGCCTAGTTTAATAATAAATCTAATAAAATCGGTCTTCCTTATAAAGAACTCGCATTTCTTAATTGCTACTAGCATCTATTCTTCTTATAGTCTCTTTAAAACCCATTTAACGTATTCCTTATATTCTTCCTTAATTATTAAGTAGATAATAATATTGTCGAGGTATACTATAATAAACTTATTAAGGTGTTCTCCTAATACACTATCAATACGCTTCTAAAACGTTACTAGTGCATTTATTAACCTAAATTACATAACTAATAGTTTATATAGTCCTTTCTTTAACCTAAAGGCTACCTTCTATTTATTGCCTTTCTTAATTCTAATCTAATGGTACGCCTATCTCAGATCTATCTTTATAAAGATTTACACGTTACCTATCCTGTCTTAGATCTCGCTAATTAAGGGTAAAGGATATTTATCCTTCCGCGTAATGCTGTTTAACTATCTATAGTTAATGCATAACCTAAGCTTTCTATTTTTCTTTAGCATAAATAGTACTAGGTAACCTGCTAATAACTGCAATAGTCTAATATATCCTTTTTATAAGTTTTTCTAGATAAATTCTTTAAGCGCTCTTAATTCTTCTTCTATAAGCTTATAGATTGGAAAGAACCTTAGACTTATTCCTGGTTTTAATTCTATTTTATAGTCCTATACTATATATTTTACTAGCTTTTCGCTTTCTAGGCTCCATAGTTTCTTACTATACTTATAGTATCTCTTTAGTATATAACTTAGGCCTCGCTTAGTCTCTTTATATATCGCTCTAACTTAGTACTATATTAACTTAGTTTGCCGTCGCATTTTACGGCATTAAGTATCCCTAATATTGACCTAACCTATAATCCAATTAATCCTTAGATTATACTCTTATAACCAAAACATACTTAATACTGCCTTATCCCGTCCTAATAGTAGGATATTAAAAGACATCTTAATTTATCTTCCTTTAATGGTTAGCTAGATAGGTCCTATTTTAAAACTAATAATCCCTCCTCTATAGGTTATTAGATCTCCTAAAATTATAACTAATAGGTAAGGTTACTCCTTCTGCCTATAAGGTAATCCTATTCTCTTAACCATTACTAATAAGATATAGTTCCGCATTACTTTACTATCTATTAGCGCTTTAAACTGTTAATTTCGCCATTTAACTTATAGATTTAGGTATTATCCTTAAATTCCTTTAAGGGTCTAAGGCTCTACTACTAGCTCCCTCTAGTCCTATAGGCCTTTACTTTTCCTAACTATTAGCTACTTAATCCTTATACACTTAGCTTACTTTTTAGCTAATACCTAGTTCGCTTTTTATCTTTAATATACTATAGACATGTATTCTTTAGGCATTCCTACCACTATTATCTATCTAAGTATTCTTCCGTAAGAAATCTTCCTAGTTAAAGCATTAAGTTTCCTTCCTTTTAGGCTTCTACTAGATGCTATCTATATATATATTTAGTATTCCTATACTAACGCTGATCTATTATCTAGTATATCCTTATAGGGTATTTCCGATTTTTTTCCTTTAGATTCTTATATATTTTGCATATATTATCTATATATACAATCCATAATAGCGTATAGTGTGCTAGATGCTTTAGGTTAACTCTTAACTCATCCTTATCTTTAAGTTTAAACCTTTATCGTGCTAATCTAAACGTTATAACTTTATTTACGGGTACTAAAATATATCGCTCGCTTTTCTAGTCCTCTAATTATTCCTCTAGATCCTTTAACGTTATAATTAAGGCTCCTTTAATATAAGTTATGGCCTTTTATATAATTGGGTAGTCCTAAATAACTTATTTATTTAACCATATATAGAAATCTTCCTACTTATTATTGTGTCGTTACCTATACCACTTTTAGTATAGCTACTAAAGTATATACGGCTTATCTGTAAGGAAGTATCTTCTTATTACTACATTGTAATAGCCTTTTATATGTCGTTCTTTAAACCTAATTAGGATTTCTAGATCCTCCTCGTTTTCTATTTTAGTAAGCCATTTGACTCTTAGTATGCCTGTCCTTAGCCTATTAGTAATTCTTTGTATTAGCGCTCTATCCCTTATACGTCCTAGCGTACTAAATCTCTTATCTAGTTTCTATTCTTGCTATACGATAATTTATTATTTAAACTCTTCTATAGTTTCTTTTAGTTTATATCTTACAGATAGATCCTTAAAGTCTTCTTACTTCTTAATCTTAGTATTAGTTTTTTAATCTTTAGGCTAAATACTTTATTCCCCTAGTAAATCTTCTAGGTCTATATACCTGTCTCCTAGTCTAACTGCCGTTTATACCGCAGATTCTCTTATTTCTTATTTCTTACTTATAGGTGTCCTTATTCGTACTCTAAATTCTTAGTCCCTTAGATTTTTTAATCCTAAGCTTACTTCTACTTTAAGCCTTACTTCAGCCTTAGTCCAACTAGGCTTGCTTAGTATTCTCATCTTATCTTAAGAGTCTTAAATCTCACTTATCTTATCTTAAGAGTCTTATGCCTTTAGGAAACTTCGTCCCGAGCTTATTTATATATTACCGAACTAAGCCGTTGCTCTACTCTATCGGTTATCGTCCATTATAGGTCCTTAAGCTTACCTTATCTCGTTTTAAGAATTTTAAGTCTTTAGCCTTTTGCCTTTATTGAGTGCCAAAGTAGCTCGCTATTCTACTTCTCTTACGTCTCGCGAAGCGATAGACGTCGTATTTAGTGGGATCTTAATCCCTACTAATGTTCCCTGTTCTGTAGTGGAATTATTCTTTACCTCTTATATAACATCTCTAAGGTCTACTCGTTTCTAGTAAACGGCCTTTATCGCCTTATTATTATAAAATATTTCGCCTATATTAAATTTATTATCCTTAATATCCGATCTGCGAACTAGTTTATTAGTTCCTTTATATTCCGCTAAATATAGCTCCTATAGCTAATAGCTTGCGCCGTACTTAGCGTCTTTATAAATTTAGTATATATTATTATAACAAAATGTAAAACTTTTAATTAAACATTCTTTTGTTCCTTATAGTATATTATTATCCCTTTATACGTATATATCGTCTATTAGTCTTATCCCTTTTACTATATAGTAACTCTAACTACTTCTATAGTCTCTAATATAATAACCCTATTTTCCGTAATTTATATAAGCTCCTTTCTTAAACTATTTTTCTTATTATAGAGTCTACCTAAACGTCTTCTGCTACTAAGATTCCTAGTTTAGCCTCTACTCCTTAGACCTTTAATTACTTAATTCTTATCCTCTAGGTTTTTATAGTTTCTTACTTTATCTCTTATAGGTTTTTTTAGTACCGCTTAGGTCTATTAACTCTGCGCCATACTATAGTTTTTAACTTAGCTTTAGTTATTGCGTATTTTACGCTTTATATAACTATAGAACTCTATCCTAGCCTCTCTTAGCCTATTCCCTTTAGTAAATCTAATTATTAATCTTAATCGCTTAGTCTATTAGTTCCCTTAGGGTTTCTATATCTTTTATTAAGATAATTACGTCCTAGACTTTAGCCTTAAGTCCTTATTTATACTATGCTATAAGCGCCTTATTATTCCACTTAACTTATATTACTAATGTTTGGAACTACGTTATATACTTAATTGCTAAGGTTCGTTGTATAATATCTTAAAGTTTTCTTTCTGCCGTAGTTACTACCTTTAGGTCTCTAAATATCTATATAAGTCGTTCCGCGAACCCTTCCTAACTTATAAATAGAAACCGCACTTCCTAATTAATAGTTGTTATGCCGTTTACTTATATTTCCGTAAGGTAAAACTTAAACTACTTAAGTACCCTTCCTAATAGGAATAGTCCCGCATATACTATTCGATCTATAGGTATTAGCAGCTTTACCCCTTTTTGCGTAACCTTAAAGTGCATTTATATAAGAAATCCTTTAAGCTTTAATCTTTCTCCTAAGTATCTTTTAATTGATAATAGCTTAATCTTTACTGCTTCTATCCCATTAATCCTATTTTCTAACGTCGCATTATTTTTTATTAGCTAGTTAACTATCTCTTATAGTTATCTAACCGTTATAGGTTACTATAAGTTAGTGTCTACTATACTAGTATCGTTACCTAACCTTAAAGTAGTTGCCGCCGTCAATAGCGTTATAGCTGCTGCTTTTAGTGGCATATTATTTAACTTTCTATATTTAATACCGTAACTAGGTAGTAATTGTATAACGGAACCTTATAGTAAGTACTATAATAGGCTTATTAATAGGCTAGGTGTATAGGTAATATAAATTAAAGTTAACAACGTAATAATAACTAGTGGAGTGGTTGCCTAATAGATTAACTCTAATTATATTCTAAGAATTATTATAAGGAAGGAACTATCTAGGTAGGAACTAAGGGTCCTTAAATACACAACCGTACTCCTAAAAAATCCTCCTTATACGTAATATACGTATACTTTATCTACTCTGTTATAGATTACGCAGATTCTATAGATTCTATAGATTATATTATGTGACCTTAGTTACTATTCCTCGTTACATAGTTCTATCAGCCCTATCCTAGACCATGCTTAAATTAACCAACTAGCTTCTTCCAACTCTTCTCTAAGTAGTTATAACATCGTATTTAAAGCGTCCGTAATACCTACTATTAAGCTTCTTATAAGGACGTTTTATATAGATATTCTTAGAAGAGAGTAGGACTTATTTACCAACGGCGAAATACTTAGCTAGATAGTGACGATTATAGTATTTTACTTAAAGCTATTAGGCGTATATTATTGACGCTGCCGCTACCTTATATATAAGGCGTAGGCGTTATAAATACATCTCTATAAGTTTGACATTTATTAACTTAGATCCCTTCCCACCTTACTAGGCGTCTTAGACGCCGTTTAAAACTCTATTTAGGATGTTTAGCAGCTAGCTATAGGCGAGCTTAATAGTGGAACGCTTTATTATAGTATAGACCTTAAAGTTATAGATAAAGGCTACTTCTTTAAGTAGGGAGGCCTAATTAAACTATTCCTAGTTTGTAAATATATATAGGTATACGTTAAGCTCCTAGTTCTAACGCTTTATCTAACTATCTATCTGTAAATAAAATGTGGTGTTAAGTTTACGTTAAACGCGGAGATAGTAATATATAGTGCTCTAGTACTCGCTTATAAATATACTACCCCTATTAAAGACGATATTATCTAGAGGCCCTATTTATATAAAAACTCTAAATAAGAGTTCTACGAGTTATGTAGTATTAATTATCTTATATACTAGATAGTAGCGCACTAGCTTTATAAAACGGAGTTATACTCTACGCTATTAGGAGTCTTAGACTCTAAAAAATCCGTAATAAAGTTAAGTAAATAATACCGCTAGGCTTAGGTAGGGACCTAAAGAGGCTGTAGTTTACTATAGGGTTTATAGTGGCGCAATTTAAAGCATTAGTAGGCATTATAATTATCTAGGTATCTATAGAGGTTCTAGGTAAGGCCGTTCTAAGTATACTTCTACGCAATTACCTTAAAAGTATGGTTGAAACTATAGTAGCCGCCTATAGAATTGTTATAATTCCGCTTAAGAATCTTCTGTTATAGTAGTATATAATTTAGTACCTAGACCTTATTATTTTGCCTTAGGAATCCTTAATTATTAAAGGTATAGTTCTTATTACTAGTAGGAACTTATTCTTAGGTTAACTAATTATATATAAAGCGTATAAAGGCGTCCCTTTTTTATACTCTATAAATAAAATTAATTAGTAACTTAGGGGAGTGTTCTATAAACGTCGTTTCGGCTAAGGCAGCTACTACTACCTCTTACTATAGCACAAGACTTTACGTAAAGTTAGTGCTAGCGAAGTAATATGCGATATATAGGTAACTTGCTAGGTTATTACGGGGGACTATAGCCTAGGCTAAGGGGTCTTCTCTAGGGTTAAGCGCCGTTAGGCTAGTTAAAGTAGTCTTAAAGAGAATAGTAAGACGCTCTAGTCCGCCGGCGCTAAGTTTACAAGGTTTACTTATATACTACACGCATGCTACTCGTTAGTATAGTATAGTAGCATTAGGGCCACCCACAAGGCCTATAACCCGCAACTTTTGCTATAGTATAGGCAGTATAGCATTAAGGAGTATCCTCTTACTACTATCTTTAAAGCCTTTAATATAATCTAGGCGCTAGAATAGTACGTTAATGGGATTTACTTTACCTAGCTTATATTTAATCTTAAACTTAAACTTAGCTAGTTCCTTAGTATACTAGGCCTAGCAAGTATATAAGCTCTTAGTAGTTATAAAGTACCTAAAATTATTATAATTATAGAGTACGCGCGTTATATACGCGGCGTATTTAAGATAATAGCGCCACGTTTTAAAGTATTGCACTATAGCGAGTAGTTCTTTATTATATATATTATACTATACTTTTAGGCTAGTAAGCTTTTAACTATAATAAGTAATTGGGTACTAGTAGAGTTAGTCTATAACGGGACTGTCCCGTTACAGTAAGGACGTCTCAGTAAAACACTCGACAATAGTGGAATTCTGTCGAAGCCTCTCGAAGCACGTGCACGTACCACGGCTACCCCTATATCTTGACCACGTCGACCCGAACCTGTTCTGTTCCTAGTCCGAACGTCTTATTACTTGCAAGGTCTATATAACTTAGCTCTTAATAGAATCTTATTTCCTTTGAAGCTGCCTTGAAGGCCTTGCCCCCTTACATTACGTTCGGACCGCATCACCATTAAAATGACACGAACTCGAACTTAAACTCGAACGACGGTGAACTCGAACTCGAACTCGAATTCGATTCGATACGACGGCTGTAAGCCGAACTCGACGACAAGCGCCGCGCCGATACGCCTGCGACACGACGGCTGGTACCCTACTACCACACGAACGACGGCTATAAGCCAATGACGCTGGTACCGTACTGCCCCTACGACCCCGATAACCCGTCGCGCCGATACGCCTACGACCCTGTCGCTTGCATCGTACTGCTACCCGAACTAACAAGCCTCGTGCTGATACGCCTACGAGCCGCACACGACTAGGTAGAGCCTCGCTCCCTAGACCCCCGAACCCGTCGCTTGTATCGTACTGCTGCCCGAACCGATAAGCCTCGTGCCGATATGCCTATGAGACGACCCGTCGTTTGCATCGTACTGCTATACGAATTGACAAGAACTCGTGCTAATACGCCTACAAGACGAACTAGACAACGACCGTGCCGTTACGCCTATGGAAGGACAATCCTTTTTAAACGAAACTAAGCTATGTATGCTCTGAAGAACGACCTCAGTTAATACTAAGACTAGTACTGCAATAAACAACGTTAATTAAGACTTAGCTATAGAAGCTACGATAAACAAAGTTAATTAATACTTAGATACTAGCTGCGATGAGCGACCCTAATTAATACTAAGCTATATAAGCTTTAATAAACGAAATTGATTAGGAACGGCCCTATTGCTAGTATTATACTACTACCTAAACCAATAAGCCTTGTGCTAATACGCCTACGAGCCGTATACAACTAGGTAGAGCCTTGCTCCCTAGACCCTTAAACCCGTCGCTTATATCGTACTACTACCTAAATTGATAAGCTTTATACCAATTTACCTACAGACCTTAAATATGACGGCTAGTATCTTACTGCTATACGAACTTAATACGACGACTTAAATTTAAACTCGAATTTGAACTCAAATATGACAACAAACATCGCGCTAATATGCCTGCGATACTCGAACACGAATTTAACCCTTACTCCGTACTGCTATAAACTAGTACTATATATAAACTAATCCTGTATATAAACCGACCCTATACACGTATACAAACCGACCCTACTATACCCTACTAGAGCCGAAATTTTTTCCTACCTACCTCCCCTATATATAATACAACATAATATAATATACAACACAAAGGGGAGCCCCTGGGGGGAGCCCCTAGGGGGGAGCCCTAGGGGGGGGTAAAGGGGTCGGCCTTAGGGGCTTAGCCTAGTAGAGGGGAACCTAGTATAAATATAAGGAAGCCGTAGAGCTACTAGAAGCGAGGGAAGGTCTTAAACAAGCTTTAGTATAAGCGTCTCCTATATAGTAAGGACGTAGCGGAACGCGGCGATAAAGGCTTAGTCTACTTTAGTTCTGCTAAGTAAGAGGACTAAACCGGCGGAGCCCGTATAGTGGAGAACGCAGGACGTATAGGAATAAGGCTGACATCTATAAGAATTTTTTTCTCTCTTTTATATGCCTTAAAGGAGCTCGAGTTTAAGAGGGGGGTACTATAACGGGACTGTCCTGTTACAGTAAGGACGTCTCGGTAAAACACTTAATAATAGTAGAATTCTGTCAAAGCCTCTTGAAGTACGTACATGTACTACGGCTACCCCTATATCTTAACCACGTCAACCTAAACCTGTTCTGTTCCTGGTCCGAACATCTTATTACTTATAAGGTCTATATAACTTAGCTCTTAATAGAATCTTATTTCCTTTAAAGCTGCCTTAAAGGCCTTGCCCTCTTATATAGTCTTTCTATTCTAAAGGCTATAAAAGTATACCGCTATAAGTATAATTAGAAGCGTTAGTAATTACTATTAAGGGTAGATTTAGGTTAAAGTAATAAAGTAGCGGAGCCTATATAAACGCAGCGCGTAGCTTATAAAACGCCTACTATATATTATTAGGCCAAGACTAAGGTTAATACTATTTAGTAAGCCCTTTTAACTTATACTTCTACTTCTTCTCCCTATCTAACCTTAAGTCGCAATGTGCCTATATAAGATATATATATAGGAAGTATACGGTATCTAAATAGTTCTAAATAAATTGCCTATAAAAGTTAGTAAAGCTAAGGAAGACCTAGATATCCCTATAGGACTTAGGCTTAGGCTATTCCTTAATAGATTTTACGCGGTTAGGGTCCTATAAGGGGATCTTATAAATAGAGGGCTATAAGGATATAATTATAGAACAGGATAGATTAGTAAGAGAGATAAATCCTTAAGGAGATAAGGCCTCTAAAATTATAGAAACTATATATTATGGGTATATACCTTTAGTATATAACCGGCAACCATCTAAGGGGCGTTTAGGGGTTATCCTAAAGGCAACCTAAGGTGTCCGCAATAATATCCCTTATATTACCTCCCCCCTTCTTACAGTCGGCCCCTAATTGCTATTACCCTATAGTAGGGAGATTATAAGGGCTTATCCCAGAAGGGGTTCGGAGAGATATTAGAGAGGTATTGGTATACTACTATATATTATCTATCTATCTAACCCCTACTTTAAACTCCTAAAAAACCTTAATAAGAAAAAAAATATAATTAGAGAAAAGATATAAGGATTGCTAGGAGACCTATTAGAAGCCTATTAAAAGTATATTAGTAACTACCTAGGCTAATATAGAGATTTTTATATAACTCTACTTTTAAGCCTTTATGCCGGTCTGTAATTAATTACAAGTATTATAGGTAATTTGGTATTCTAATATAGTTCCGTAAAATCTTTTAGTATAGGATTTAATATATAGAGCCTTAGCTTGCTGTTATTTTTAACTATTAAGATATAATCTATAATCGTTTTATATAATCGTCTATATTACTAACATATTATTCCTATATCTACCCTTAGGCTATTAAATACAGTTAAGGTATTAATTAATTAATTAAAGAGACTTATCTCCTAAGATTTAGTATATATGATTTTAAATCTAATAGTCTTGTGCCGTATATTTAGCGTAGCTCTACTACCTAGTAAATAGGAGGGATACTTTATAATAGCACCTATAGCTATTATACAATTATTAGGAACGTCTATAACGTTATTCTTTAATACTATAGTATTATTTTAGGTATAATTTAACCTATATACGTCTTTAATTGACGTCTAAATTGCCTTCCCCTAGCCGCGTACTTAGTTTTTTTTATAAGAAAGTAATAGTTAGATAATATATACTTATATTTCCTTCCTTCTAAATAATACTATTATAACGGAGTTACATTAGTAAGGTTACGGCTATTTACTAAAAGGGTATTAGATAGTAAAGTATAAGGACATCTTTACTTATTAAGCTACTCCTTTTCCTTAACACCTTACTTTCCTATTATTAACCTTCGTCCAATTTTGGACGTATCTTTAATATATTATTAAGATTTTCTTTTTTTCCATTAATAATTTAATATGCCTCTTTATTCTCCTGCTAACTACTCTTTTAAGTAGATTCTATAGCGTATCTTAGCCCTACCTTTATATATAGAACCCTAACGTTTGCTAACTCGTAACTAGTGCTGGTCCTACCTAAATAATTTTGCCTATATATCTTTAAAAGACTAGAAATCTAATAATAGGATTCTAAAGGCTTATAATAAGACATACTACGTTAAATCAAATACCTTTAGTCCTTGTAATTAATGCATACGTATTAAGAGTGGCAGTTGCGTTGGGGTAAGCTTTTCTATTCTTAATAGATTTCTATTGCTAACTTTAAGTTTTAATAGCCTGGGCCTAAGTGGCAACGTTCCTTTAATATCCTTAACTACTATATCGCCCGGGCTCTCTTTTATTCCAGCGTAAATACTAAATAACTTAGCCGAATTTAAGACTATGCTACGGCTATCTATACTGCCTATAATTCCTAGTAAGCTAGCTAGTAACGCCTAATATAAGAGTAAGGTTAGTATATTAAGGATAGGGTAAGGGATAGAGGTAATAAGAAGAAGGTTGCTGTCTACTATAGAAAGGAGTTTGCGTATACGCGTTAAGTTTTAAAAGAGTATAATATAATATGTTATTAGGTAGGTTACCCTTCGGGTACCTAGCGGATAGGTAATTAACAGTTGCTGTAGTAAGGTCTTGGTGGTTCTGGACTATACCAGCTAGTTAATATCTCTATTTATTTTAGGCTTAAGCGTATCTTTATTAACTATAAGTTTACGCTATAAGAGCTTTGTTGGTATTAGTTTGGACCTAATATTAGTATTAAGCGTTTAAAAGTCTCTGCTCTAGCTACACCTTATTATCCTACCCCTATTTTTATACCTACTTATATACCTACTAAGGGATCTAGATCCCATTCTTATTAGCTATTACTTAGTAGCCTAATAGATACTAATCCTACTCCTAATAATAAGATATAGTAGCTTTTTAGATTAGGCATTTGTGGTTTAGACTTTTAGGATTTATTCTTATATATAGTAGTAATTAAGGACCTTAATTAGGTACTTAGGAAGGCCTTAAAAGGCTTTTAGGAAGGGCTTAGGAGCTCTAAAAATAATATTCCTAGTATAGATTAATTAATAGGTATATAATTCTACCAAAATGCCCTATTAATTCTATGCTATATACGTAAAAAGGCTAAGGACTAGTTTTGCCTTAGGCTATAGTCCTAATCCTTATAGTTTCCGGAGCTTATCCGTTCTATATCCGATTTAACCTATTTACTCTTTTCACGAGCTTTCTTTATAGGTTATAATAACACTATAGTATTAGAGCGCTTTTTGCGATTTATAGATTGTGGACCTTAGTTTTAATATTCTTTTAGAATATCTTTATAATAATTAATGTAACCAACTACCGACACTGTGCTGAGACACAAGATCACCACTTGGAAGGCTCTAAGACAGCGTTAACGCCACCCTATATATTGATTGCAGATCAATATTACTTGCAGATCACTGTTCCCATTTCAGTTACCTATTACCCCATTATGTCTTATTCCCTCCACCTTCTTCATGTATATATAGAGGCTTTAGAGCTGCATTTACAATTAAGTCGTTTATTCAATCCTTTACACTGTAAAGCTTACAATTAAGGCAATCCTCTGGTTTCTATATAGAGTCCTTAATAGGCTTAGCCTAGCTATTTAACTTTAAATTAAAGCTTATTTTTAATAGACTTATAGTATAGTATAGCTTTAACCTCGTATTACTCGCCCACTACCTTAGGGTGTTTAATTAGGCCTAGACGGAAGTTCTTTTCTAGCGATAGTTTATGCTATAGCTCCAGTAGGTTTGTGTAAAACACTAGATGTATATAGGCTATAAATAGTAGTAGCTAAAGATAGTAGGCTAGCTTACTAATTTGTTTTTTAACTTAGAAGGGACCTAGGTATCTTATATTAAGCTTCTTTAATAGTTAACGGGTTTTAATATTGGTTAAACGTAATAGAACCTCGTCGCCTACTCCAAAATACTTATTCTAGTATTTGCGGTTATACTAGAGGATCTACTACTCTTAGGTATTCTATAGGCTCTACTTCGCATACTTTTATTACTTCTTCTATTTCCAGAGGTACCCTTATACTCTTTAGTAGATATCCTTAAACTTCCTAGTAGGATCCTATAATTAATTATACGGCCTTAGCTAGTGATTATTAGGTATACCATTAAACCTAAATAGTTAGACGCTATAGGCAATCTGGATTGGTGTATACTTATATAATATATATTGCTTTAAATTATAAGCGTACTCCGCGTACGTAAGTAGCTTACACTAGTTATCTTACTAGTAGTTTAAATATATTTATAGGTAAGACTCTAGTTCTTAGTTCTAGCGTTCCGTTTACCTATCCGTTTATAGGTAAAAAGCCATATTATAATAGTAATCTATCTTTAAATAGAAGTATAGATCTAACTAGTACTAACTTATAAAGACGCTGCCCCTATTAGTAATAATAGAATATAGCTAATCTACTTTAAGAAAGTATTTTTCCTTAATTAGGTTAGTAAGCGCTTATGCGTTAATTATCTTATTAATAGGAAGGTATTAAACGTACTTTAAAAACCTATTAATAAGTATAAGGACCGAATTGTATGTTTATCCTTAGCTATCTTTAGATAGCGGGAGATCCGTAATAAAGTCTATAGCGTAATATTACTATAGCTTACTAGTAGGGGGAACTGATTTAAGTAAACCCTATAGCTTATGCCTGCGGATCTTATATACTTAATACTTCTTATAATAGCTAATATACTCCCTTACTTCCTAATTAAGCCTTAGCTAATAGTATTTACGCTAAAGTAATTCTACTATCTTTACTTAACCATAGTGGCCGCCTAAAAGATCATTGTAATTCTTTATAAGAATCTTCTATTATAGATTTACTTCTTATAGCACCTAAACCTTACTACCTTTACATAGTAGGCCTATTAGGTCTAGTTCCCAATAGTAACACCTAGTAGCTTCCTTTCTATTACATTTCTGGTCTACTTCCGCATTAAGGATAGTATAGAAAGCGTCCCTTTATTATACCTTATAGATAAGATCCGTTAACCTTTTAAATAGTTCCTAAGTAAAAGCTATTTTATTCCGTACTGCTCTAAGTATAAGACTAGATAGTACTATAGATCTTATAACTCTTTAATATACATATATTAGGAAGGCCGCTATAAGGTTAAAGTCCTTTAATTATTACAGGGCTCCGAGTTCTAATTACTTTATAGCTTTGCTATTAGTTTAAGGGGATAGCTTAGCAATTAAAGATAGTATATTACTAGTTTCTAAGAATGTATTAGGGACGTCCTATCTAAGTATATTTAGACCCTTATTGGCAACGGACCAGGTACTAGCTAAAACGTTAGTGAAAACTAATAGGGCTTACACCGCCTAAGACTTAGTATATAGAGCTATAAGTGCTTAAGCATTTTATACCTAGAGCTTATTCTATAATATAAGGAGTAAGATATCTATTATCTGTTTTCCTTCTCCTGTTTTAAAGCCTTTAGTATAGTCTGGTCGTCGTGATAGTCTATTAGTAGGGTTGTTTTCCTCTAGCTTATATTTAATCTTAAAATTAAATTATATAAGCTTTTTTACCTATTTAGCTTATTAAGATATAAGCTCCTTTATAGTTATAAAGTAGCGTAGATTATAGTAATCTAAGAGTATACAAGTGGTATGGCTCGCGTGCTTAAGGTAATATTACCACTATTTAAAGCAGTTAACTATAGCCAGTAGTTCCTTATTGTGGGTATAATACCTAACTTTAGGTCCCTAGAATTTTTTACTATAAAATACTACTGGTCTCTAATAGAGCTAGGTAGCGTCTGGATGCCTATTAGGTTATAGTAGGATACTAATAAGGGCAAAATTTAATATATTAGTAATTATTATTAATAGCTAATTTAGGTTGAAATGCCGCAGTAATAAAGCTTCTATAAACTTTACGTAAAGTTCTTAGAAGGACTTTTAAACCTTTTTAGGCCATAACCATGGCTTATACCATTTAGTTAGTCCCTTCTTAGTTTTCTTCCTTACTGCCTTACTGCCTTTAAGCTTTTTACTCCTTAGGTTGGGTCTTAGAAAGCTTCCATAATATAGTTAAATAGGTATTAAATAACGTCCAAGTAGTTATAAATAAAGCGCCTATAGAAATTGGCAAAGCCTAGGAATACTTAAATATTCTAATAGCTCTTTAGCTCTGTCCACTCCTAGATTATCTATACCCGTACTAGGTCTATAACTATACCTATAGGCGTTATAATATAACCTAGGAACTTAACCTGCTTAGTATTAAAGATATACTTTAACGCCTTAATGTAGAGGCCCTAATTATCTAAATATTCTAGCACTTTGTGGACGTGTTACTCGTATTAATCCTTATCTTCTAAGTAGATTAAGATATTATCTAAATAGGCGATATATATATAGTTAGCTAGTCCCCCTAAGGCTTTATAAATATATAATTAGAATATTATAGGCGTATTAGCTAGCCCGAAAGGTATTACTAAATACTTAAAGTAGCCGTATTAAGTCTTAAAAGCGGTCTTCTACTTATCCCCTTCTTTAATATAGAGCCTATAATAGGCGTCTTATAAATCTAGCTTTATAAAAATCTTCACCCTAAATAGGTAATCTAGCATTTTACTAACTAGTAGTAGTAGGTAACGGTTCTTAATTGTAATCTTATTAAGACCGCGATAGTTTATATATAGCCTTATAGTTCCATCTAGTTTTAGGATAAAAAGAATTAGTATGCCTACTGGCGACTTACTAGGCCGGATCTACCCCTTTTCTAGTAACCTATTAAAGTACTCCTATAGGATCTTAAGCTCTTTACGCGAGAGGTTATAGATAGGAAGATTTGGCGGTTATTTACCTTCTTCTAGATTAATTATATAATTATACTCCAAGTTCTATAGTAGAACTTTAGCTCTCCTACTCAAAAATACCCTTAGTAAGTCCCTTAGGCCTTCTAGAATATTTAATAAATTAGGGTCGCGTTTATCCTCTATATTATTGTTAAATAGGTCCCGGAGCTCCTTTAAGATACTTATAAGCAGCGTTATACGCTATAGTGGTTACTTATATATAATTGCCACTATATATTATACCGTTTTATACAGTAGCTAATAAAGGGTAGGGAAATCCTTAACGCAGCGCTTAAGATGCCGTAGCATACTCTTTATATATTACTTAAGCTAGAGTAACCTATAACGGTTAAAGTATCTCATAAGATCCTTAAGATCGCCACCTCCCTATAATATCTTCACGACCTATCTAGTAGTTCCCTATAGGGTCTCTATTATAGATAGGTTATTACCTATACTAGGCTCTATACCTATCTTACTATTAAATAGGGGTTAGATTTAATACTCCTTTAGGTATAGAGCGTATACTATTTTACCTAGGGCTATATTCTCTAGGATGTCCTTTAGGCTTATTAGTAATATACGCCCTTCCAAATCTTTATTGTTCTACTATTTAAAGGCTCTAGTTTTAGAGCGTATTTTAAGACCTACTTTTATAAGCTAAGGGTATCTAAGAATAAGGTTATAACCTATAAAGTTAGCCGCCAAGAAGGGTTGCGGGCTAACTACCTTAGTGTGGTTATATATATCGGCTACTAACACTATAAGCTTATAGGCACTATATAGTTTAATCTAATGCTTATCTAGAAAGCCTATAATAGGTATCCACCACCTTTATAATAAGATAAGTTTATACTCTTTTACCAAATTATATTATATAAGATTAATTTTAGCGCCACTATTATATAGTGCTTAGAATTAACATACCTTACCTATAAAAAGTATTATTTCTAGCTTAATAGTAATACGGAGAGTATTTTCTTCTATATCTTACCCTAGTTATAGCTAAAAAAGGTCCGTAACTAGGGCTTTTCTTTTTTTTAAATTATTAGTGCAGTTATTACCCTGTTTATTTTTCTAATAGAATTTACCTTTAGAGTTTTCTCTTAACTTTTTAAAGTATTCCTATAAAGGTGCCGGATAGGTATTAAGTTGGCCCTAAAAGTCTTTCCCATTATTTAAGGTTCCTAACTTTAACCCTTTTAAAGTTTTTTTTTAAGAACGGCTTCTTTAAAGGTTAGGTCTGCCCTATATTATTACTAAAGTGCCTATACCTTTAGTAAACCCCTAGCTTCCTATTAAAAGAGGTCTAGTTTTTTACTATATCTTTAGCATTTAGAACTACTTATTTAAAATTCGTATATATAGTAATCCGCAACAGGGCTTCTACGCGCTTTATTTTATTATAAATTACTAGTTTAATTCTAGCCTAGATAAACCTAATCTTCTCCTTCTTATAGATACTACTGTCCTTATTTTTAAAGGGTTCTAAATCTATCTATTAAGTATAAGTTTCTATAAAGTTTATAAACTAACAGAAGTTATAGTGGTTAAGCTATGTTTTATTCCAGAATAGCTTTATATTATCGTATTATATAATATATAGATCTTAAGTCTATTTCTTTAGAAAGGTTTATAGCTATAGCTATATAGTAATTTACTCTTTATTAAGCTAATTAAGTGCAATCTAGTTTAGCGATCGGTCTTTAATCTTACTAATAATCCAGCGTATACGCTCTTTGGTATTATCTCGTATTATTAGCATCTTAAAGAAGTTCTTTACCTTATAAACCCAATTATCTAACTACTGGGCGTTAGGTCTATAGCGGAGTTTTAAACTATTAAAGGCCTTAGCTAGTTAGTCTATATCCTTTTTCTATTTATAGCGTAGATAGCTCTTTAAGTCTTTTATACCTTAGGTAGGTACTAGGTAGCTTTTAGGAAGCCCTTAGCCTTAGCTAGGTTATAAAAGATTTTATCTAGCCTAAATTAAGCTCTACTAAATCTAAACCTACCCCTAGAGGTTTCTAATATATTTATTAGTAGCTCCTTCCTATATAGCTTCTAAGAGCCTTACAGCAGCTTCCTAATATTTATCTTAAAGAATATTAGTTTAGGGCTCTTAACTTTCCGACCTCGGCCTTAGGGAAGCTCTAGCTATAGAGGTAGTATTAGTACTAATAGCTAGTATAGATTTCCCTACAAGGCTTAAGTCTTAAGTTAGTAGTTAGTTTAAATTACCTAAAGGGGTAGGCCCGCTTAGCTTGTAAGCAGTCTATATACTATTACTATGCCGATTATAAGCTAATAGTCTTCTAGGAGGGTTCTAGTTAGTTCCCTAGTTAGATGTATTAATATATTCCTCTAGCATTTCTAGCTTAAAGGAAGATCTTAGAGTTGCCTTTAGCGCTTAATCTTCTAATTAGCCTAGGTAGGGCTAAAGGGGTTCTAGCTACTTTCTAGTAGCGTTATAACCGTTATAAAGGGTGTCTACATTTTCCTTAGCGGTAACTATAGGTATATAAGAGTCTTTAAGCTTCTAGAGCATCTGGGTATTAGAGCTTATTCGGCTATCTTGCCTAGAGGGTTATATTATTGCAATCTCTCGCTATTAGAGGGACCTTTCTACCTTAGCATAACGGCTTTCTATAAGGTATCCGTGGAGTTTCCATTTAGGTTATCACGAGATTTTAAGGGAGGATAGTAGTTATAAATAAAAGATATAAACAAATAATCTAGTCCTTAAAGCCGACTACCCTTCTAAATAGAAGTAGGAAGGATTTAAATATAAGGGGATCTTATAGACAGGGAGCTATAAGGACACGATTATGGAACAGGATAGATTAGTAAAAGAGACGAATTCTTAAGGAGGTAAGGCCTTTAGGATTGTAAAGACTATATACTATAGGTATATGCCTCTAGTATATAACCGGCGACTATTTAAGGGGTGTCTAGGGGTTGTCCTAAGGGCAACCTAAGGTGTCCGCAATAATATCCCTTATAGGTCCATTATAATACCCCTAGGGGTAACGGTAAAGCCTAGGAACTTAACATTCTTAATATAAAAGATGCATTTTAATAGTTAGCGTATAGGCCCTAAGCGCAAAGCTATCGCAGTACCTACTTAATGTGCTTAACGTACTTATCCTTATTATTTAAGTAGATAAGAATATTATCTAGGTAAACTACGTAAATAGTATCTATTAGGGTTTCTAGAGCTTTATAAATATAGCTCTAGAATATTATAGGGGCGTTAGTAAGACTAAAGGGCATTACTAGGTACCTAGAGTAACTATTATGTATCTTAAATACGGTCTTCTATTTGTCTCCCTTTTTAATATAAATTATATAGTATGTATTATAAAGATCTAGCTTTATAAATATCTTTATATAGCTAAGCCTATTAAAGAGTTTGCTAACTAGCAGTAAGGGGTACTGATTCTTAATCGTAATCTTATTTAGGCGTCTATAGTTAACATATAGCCGCATTATACTATCTACTTTCGGCACAAAGAGGATAGGCGCTTTAGTAGGCGACTTACTAGGCCTAATCTAGCCCTTTTTAAGAGCACTGTCTAGGTATTCTTGTAAAATCTACAACTCTTTCTATAAGAGGTTGTAGAGGGGCATTTACAGTGGCGTCTTACCTTCTCCTAAGTCGATTATATAGTTATACTTAGAGTTCTATAGTAGTATACTTACTAGCTTATTAAAGAAGATATTAATTTCCTCCTTATATATATCTAGTAGGCCAGGGGCCATAGAGGTTAAAGCAACTATTATATAGTAGTATGCTTCCAAAAGCTAGTAGAGAGAAGGGTGCAGCTAATATATATTTTGTAAGTATATTTGTACTAAGAGTATATATAGCTCTACTGCAGTATACTTAATAGTTTTAGGGTTTTAATTACCTCCCCCTTATATATAGGTAATCTGCGCTAGCACCGGAGGGTTTATATAGGTACTCGCTACTAGTAATAGTAGGTCCTCTACTGTATTTATAACTAGTATCTCTATATCTAGAAAGTCTATATGGGTACTTACTGCTAGTAACAACAGGTCCTCTATTGTGTTTATAACTAACATAAAGAAGAAGTCTTCTGGCTATAGCGAATAGACTATTTTACCAGCCTTAATATCTACTAGGAGAGCGTTAAGGGTGACTATCTAAAGGCGTTTAGGGTCTAAAGTGCCCTAGATAAACTGTCTAGAATAGAAGCTAATTAATAGATCTGCTTTCGCGAGCCAATCCTATCTAAAAACTATAGACAATATCTTAATTAATAAGGTTAATTTAGTACCTATTATTATATAAAGTATATAGGCGGACTTCGCCCTAGGGCGTATTTATTATAATATATACCACAATACGTTTTTTCTCTCCCTCTATATTAGGCCCTAGTTGCAGTTAAAAGAGATACGCTACTAGGGCTTTAGGTTTTCTAAAGGCTAAGCTAACTTCTCTTTATTAGCCTACTTTTAGTATTCTTTATAGTGGCTACCTACGGTCCTTTAACTTATATATATAGCACTAGCATTTAAGGGGTCCCCTATGCCGTCCGGCTTTTAGGTAATCTCCCTAAAAGTTGACTTAAAGCGTCGCCCTTTTTAGGTTCTGTTCCTTAAACTTAACTCTATAAAGCCTATACTGCGACTACGCTTTATACGCAATAATTTACTACTACAACTTACGCGATTTTCCGCAAGCTTTATAGTATTAAGCAATTACTCTATATAGCGGATTTTATTAAAAAGGTCCTTAGCGGTTCTTACCCGTTAGGCGAAGTTCTGTCGGAAAAGCTCTGCTTATAGGTAGGCTGGAAAATATAAAAACTAAAAGTCTACCTATTATTTAGGATTAATAAAAGGGGTATATAAGAAGAGGTCCTCTAAGCCATATATACGGGCTAGGAAGATATTAAACCTCTAGTTCTCCTTTATAATAGCTATATAGTATATTATAGCGTTATTAAAGCGTCTTACTATAGGGTTCCTAATCTAGTCTTAGACTATAGTCTTAAACTTATCCTATAGTAAAGGACCCTTACCCTTAGTACCTAACTGGCAATAAACTAGTTAGGTAATTATCTTTTCTTTTATAAGACCTTTAATAGCCTAGCGCGTGCGTTACTTATAGTCATAGTTAGCGTTATTAACCTTAAATCGGTTCTTAACTGCGGCGATTTGCTAGTTAAAATGCTGTTAAGTAGTACCGCTAATATCGGGTAGTAGCTTCTTAACTAGGGCGCTAAGATTTAATTAGCGTATACATTTGCTACGTAACTTATGTTCTTTACTAAAGAGGTAATAAGAGGGCTTTATTAAATTAATAATACTCTATAAGTTAGCTATTTTCTTAGCTAGCTTATCTAGCTCCTTTATATTAGCGGTATTAGGTAGGACGCTAGTAACCTTACTAAGCTCCTATTAAGCCTAGGTATACAAGTTAAACTAGTCTTTAGCATTTATAGATATCTAATCATTTTAAGGTTTGGAAGGTGGCTTAAATACTACTAGTATACTTCTAGCGGTTTTGTCTATACTAGATCCTAAGGCGTTTTATAATTATATTACTAGCGTATTACTATTAGGTGCAGGCATCGATTTCTTTTTAGAGGCATTATAGAAAAATTAAACCAGCTATCCTCCCAAGGGGATTGGTAAGGATTTAAATGTAAGGTAAAGATGTGGATAGGGAGTCCAATAATAGAATAATAGGTATATTGTATAGACAGAGACAAATCCTTAAGGGAAAAAGGAGGAGTCTGTATACGAGGTAGGAAGGGTTTTCCCTAGGCATATATAGCGCACGTGCCTTGCGGGCAAGTTACCCCTAGGTTACTCTAAGGTCGCCTATACCTTACAGCTATATAACTATCTACTTAGGTTTTACCTAATAATAGAGTATAACTTTAAGATATTAAATATAGAATTGCTTACCTACTCCTAGTTAAATAAAACTTAGGTATATTACTATAAAGCCTATAAGGTACTACTATTCTTAAAGGACAGCTAGGGTAGGATTAGGGAAATAACCCTTATCTACTATAGAATAGCTAATATATCCCCTACTATTATCCTAGGTATACTAGGGTTAAAAAAGGCCTAACTTCTTATTAACTATAAGGTAAAGGTATAGCAATAGAAGCTAGATAGCTTGTCCCTATTACTATAAATCCTTAAAGGTTTTATAGAGCCTCTCTAGAGGGAATCTAGGGTCTTCGCCTTAGTAATTACTAGATTAATACCTAGTAAGTAAAATAACAGCAGCTTACTAGTTCTTCCCCTATAGTTAAAAGAAGTTAGCAATATCTTCTTATATAAGGAAGTAGGGAAGCTACCCTAATACTACTAGAGTAACTATACTATTAACCTAAAAGAGGGATAAGAGGTCCTATATAGACCGCTCTATAACCTTTTAGTTAAGAAGCTAAAGGTACTAAGGGAGTGCTTAAATAATGCCTTAGCTAAAGGCCAGATTTAACTGAGTACTAAACCTATAGGGGCACCTACCCTATTTATACCTAAAAAAGATAAAAAGCTATAGCTCTGTATAGACTATAGAGGCCTTAATAAGGTAATAATTAAGAATTGTCTTATACTACTATTAATTAGTAAAACCTTAGACCGCTTAGTAGGTTCTAAGATCTTTACTAAGTTAGACCTAATAAATATATATTACCGCCTTTATATCCATTAAGGCGATAAGTAAAAGACGGCGTTCTATACGCGTTACGGTTACTTTAAGTATTTAGTTTTACCTTTTAGGCTAATTAATAGACTAGTAACCTTTTAGGGCTATATTAATTAAGCCTTATTAGGACTAGTAGATATCTTTTATATAGTCTACCTTAATAATATTCCAATTTTCTCTAAAAATCTAGAGGAATACTAGCGCCACGTACTAGAATTGCTACGTAGGTTATAGCAATATTAACTATATGCAAACCTTAAGAAGTGCAGGTTTGGCATATAAAAGGTTAAGTTTTTAGGATATATTATTAGTCCTAAAGGCGTAGCAATAAATCCTAGCTAGGTAGAAGCTATTACTAAATAGGAGAGCCTTTAATCCTATAGGGATGTCTAGGTCTTCCTAGGTTTTACAAATTTCTATTACCGGTTTATCTATAAGTACTTTGCTATTATAAAGCCTATTACTAATCTCCTAAAGGGAGTAAAGAACGGCCGTAAAGCTAGGCCTTTTAGTTAGCTAGAAGAGGCGGAGTAGGTAATATACTAGCTTTATAACACCTTTATAACGGTGCCGCTTCTATAATATTATACGCTAGGCTTACTAACCTAGTTAAAGATTAATGCCTTAATATAAGGCCTAGTAGCTATTATATTATAGCTATTTAAAGACGGCCTTAGCATTTAATAGCCTTTTAGTTTAGGAAGCTTTTGCTAGTAGAGTGTAATTATAAAACCTATAATTAGGAGCTACTAGCTATTATAAAGGCTTTTAAGTATTAGAGATACTATATTAAGGGGCTATTAAGCCACCTAAAAGTGTTTATAGATTATAATAATTTAAAGGGTTTTATAAAAGTAAAAGCCCTTAATAGATAGCAAGCTAGATAGGCTATAGTATTAGCTGCCTATAACTTTATTATTAAGTATAGGGCAGGAAAAACAAACCCTATAAACGCGTCGTTAAAGCAACCCCTAGGCGTAGAGGGTCCGCTAAAAGAAGATACTATACTACTACTGCTCTAAAGGACTTTAGAAATATAGGGCTACTAACCTAAGGTAAAAGTTCTATTAGGTATATAGGAAAGTAAGCCTTTTATAGAGGTATTGTTTTTATAGCTATAAGCTAGTAACCTAACGGCGGTACGCCTAGGTAATGTAGTATTATGGTTTAACTAGGTAACCTATACGTATACCGTTAAGTAGCGTATAACAAGGACCTAAGTTAGAGAAGTAAGTACTTAAAAAAGTGCTTATAAGTCCAGTACGGAAATATTTATTAAGCTTATTAAAGAACTTTATACTATAAAAGCGCAGTAATAGCGTAGATACGGTAAGACGCCGTTAACGCACCCGCTTAAAGCTAGTATAGTAGTTTAATTCCGCCAAACTACTTTATTACCGCGGGAGGTTATATATACCCCTAGACCTAATAGTTTATATAAAGCTCCTATAGATCCACTACAATAATACCCTAGCTAGCTACTATAGTAAGAAAAAGACTCTATATTTACTCTTGTGTAAGTACTATTAGCTTAGTATAAATACGGATGTTATAAACTATATCTCTACCTACGATATATACCAACGTATATATACGCCTTCATATCGCCCTTATAGTAAGCTTTAAGCACTACCTTACCTAGAACAGCTATAGTAGGAGATTATAATAGACTTTATTATAGGCCTACCGCCTAGTAGATAAGGTAATAGGGTATATAACGCGATATATATAGTAGTTGACCGCTACACTAAGATAGCCTTATATCTGCTAATAGTAAAAACTATTACTATAACTAAACTTGCGGATCTCTTTCTTAATAAAGTAATACGCTATTTTAGAATCCCTAGAGGGATTATATTTAATTATAGCGGTATCTTTACTAGTAAGTTTTAGTTAGAGCTATACTTTACTATAAAGATAAAACGTAGGCTAAGTATAGCCTTTTATTTATAAACAGACGGGTAAATAGAACGCTAGAACTAAACCCTAAAGTATTACCTTTATATATTCTATAATAAAAAGTAAAGTAACTAGGTAGGCCTCTTATTACTAGCCAAATTTGACTATTTTATACCTACTATAGGTTTTACCTACGTTTAGAATATAAGGTTAAGGTAGATAATAGTAGTTCTATCCTAGCCGCCTCTAAGAGGATTAAAAGAATATCCCTTAAACGTAAAGCGCTAGTAAAATGCTAAAAAAGCGCTGCTAAGGCGCAGGCGAAATACTATAATTATTATTACTAATGTTAGGAAAAAATTTAGCAGCATTTTGCCAGCATTTTTAGCATTTCGCAGCATTTCGCAGTATTTAAAACAGACTATACGCATTAAGTAGCATCTAGGCAGCTATATATATATATTATATATAAAAATTTTATTTTTAGATAGATAATTGGAT
>Ga0307515_10003346_pt1 | contig 33874 bp, 40 predicted proteins | sample 17_EM_MG_FD_194513 | JGI IMG/M metagenome (GOLD analysis project Ga0307515, IMG submission 194513) | Populus trichocarpa ectomycorrhiza microbial communities from riparian zone in the Pacific Northwest, United States - 17_EM | ecosystem: Host-associated > Plants > Roots > Unclassified | place...
CCATCGACTGCTGGGGCTGGTCAGCCAACAGCGCCAAGCCACCGTGGAACCAGGCGAACAATCTTGCGGAAGCAATCCGTATGGCGTCCTTCGACTACGACAACGCTGGACGCCTGCTTTCACTGCCTGGAAGTTATCCAGACGCACGAGTGAAGTCGGTGTACCTGACGCAGGAACCACGACGTGTGCCGGACGATGCCGGATCGTTCGCGCATTACCAGTTCGACATGTATTGCGGATGGATCGAGATCCCGGCATGACACAGCGCTGGATACTCGTCGGCCTGGTGTCGAACGAAGCCATCAGCCGCAACGGCCTGGTCCTGGTGCACGACAACCCGGATGAGCTGGAGTGGCTGTTCTACGGAGTGAAAGTCAAACCGATCGGCGACAACTTCGGTTTGCCAACACTCCCGATTAGAGAACTTCCAGAGTTTGAGGGGGTGCACTGGCCCATCCGCCGTAGTGAGTTCCGCGACTACACAACAAGAACGCGAGAAAGGTAAACCATGAGCCTGACCGTAACCAACCTGATCCAGGGTCCGGCGCGGATGTACTACGGCGATGTCGGCGCGTCCGAGCCGCTGGCTTCCGCAGCCATGAACACCACGCCGCCCACGTCCTCGTGGAACGAGTTCGGCTTCACCACGGACGGCATCGCTGTCGCAGTCGAGATGGACTGGGAAGAGATGACCGCCGACCAGGTGCCGGATGTGCTCGGCTACCGCATGTCGAAGCGTGCGGCCAAGGTGACGACGACGGTTTCCGAACCGACGTTGGACAACCTGAAAATCATCATGAACGGCGGCACCATCACGTCGGGTTCCGGCGTCCGGCAGTACACGCCGGACAACAGCGACACGGCGTACCGGCCCACACCCAAGGCAATCCTCGTGGACGGCGACGCGCCGGACAGTGCTGCGGGTGCACGCAAGCGTCGGCGGGTCATCATCCGCAAGGCGGTCAACATCGGCAACATCGAGGAAGCCCGCAAGAAGGACGAGAAGGCGGGCTACGAAGTAGAACTCGCCGGGCTGTACGTGTCCGACACGATCGAGCCCTTCATCTACAACGACCAGACCTGATCCGACTTCATCCAGTGAAATCATGGGCCGTGGTTGCAGCAAGGACGTAGCCACGGCCCCGTTGTAAAAAGTTCAATACCAAGGAGACAGCAAGATGAGCGACATCAACGACATCAACAGCGCGACCACTGACGAGCCCGGCGTGAAGGATCTGCTGCGGGTCAAGAAAGCCAAGAAGAACAAGAAGATCGAGATGGAGCCGTTCGCCATCGTGGAAGGCGACGATGGTGAAGAGACCACCCTGTCGATCCCGAAGAAGGTCACGTCGCAGGTTGCGGTGAAGTACCTGCGCGACATCCGCAACGTCGGTGCGGAGGTTGCCATGTCCAACGCGATGTACTCGCTGCTGGGTGCGGAAACTCTGGAATTCATCGCCACCACCGAGCTGGAAGACGATGACGTGGTGGAGCGACTGATGGGGGAGGTTCGCACCCGGCTGATGGGGGCCATGGAGAAGATTCAGGGAAATGGCTGAGCCGAGCGGCGCAGATCCTTTGGGTCATCGATCATCTGGATGACTTGGAGTCCGACTTCCTCGCCATCTACCGCATCAAGGACTGGCGAAAGTTGGACGCCCCAAAGTTCTTCCGCTTGGCGTACCGGTGCAGTGCATACCCCGGAGTCATGTCCACCCTGATCCAGGCACAGCAGAACGAGAAGAACGGCGGCGGCAAGTACGCACCGATCGGGAACGGGCAACCGGCCAAGCACGTCGAGGCAACACAGGGCAACCTGAAGCACCATCCAGCGTTCGCCGGGGTGATTTCAAAGTATCAAGGAGACTGACGTGGCAGGCTTCGGCTTCCAGGTAGCTAAGGGCTTCGTCGATGTGGTGACGAAGGTCGACAAGAAGAACGTACGCAGGGAAGCCGATGGCATCGTCCGGGACATCAACGGGCGGCTGCACGATTCGGAGGGAAGGTTCCTCGCGTCGGGTTTCCTAGCGGGTAAGGGATTCAGTAGTGGCTTCGGCAAGGGGGCCACTACTGATGACCATCGCAGTCTGTTCAGCCGCGTACTGGGCAAGTCGATGCGGTTCGCGGGCAAAGCTGCGGGCAAGGTGTTCGGACTCGGCTTCAAAGTCGCAGCGATGGCAGCGTTGGCGAACACGGCGTCAAGCATCATCGCGCCGTTGCTACCGGCCATCGCACAGGTTGCCGGTGGGCTGGGCGCTCTATTGCCCGCTGCGGCGTTCACGGGTGCTCTGGCCATGGTCACCTTCAAGATGGCGTTGTCGGGCGTTGGTGACGCTCTCAGTGCCGGTTTGAAGGGTGACACCGAGGGACTGGCCAAGGCGATGGAGTCCATGTCGCCTGCGGGTCAGAAGGCGGTCAAGGCGATCCTCACGCTGAAGCCGCAACTGGACAAGTTGAAGCAGACGGTTCAGCAGAACTTCTTCGCACCGTTCGTCAACGGGTTGAAGCCGCTGTTGTCCACGTACTTCCCGCAACTGTCGGCACAGTTGACCGTCACGTCGTCGGACTTCGGCAACATGGTCGCGGGCATCATGAAGGTTCTCCAGACGCCTGCTGTCGTGGACAGCCTGTCTTTCAGTTTGATGAACGCAGGCGATGCCATCCACAACGTAGCGGCCGGTGTTCCTGGTCTGGTGGCTGGCTTCGTTCCACTGATTGAAGTCGGTTCGTCGTTCCTGCCTCAACTGACCGCTGGCTTCAGTGGGCTGACTTCCAAGTTCGCGGCCTTCATGACACAGGCAGCGGCATCGGGTCAGTTGAAGACCTTCATCCAGGGCGCGTTGGACATGATGAAGCAGTTGTTCACGTTCCTCGGACAGGTCGGCTCGATCTTCAGTTCCATCTTCGGTGCGATGCAGGCGAGTGGCGGCAACCTGCTCGGCACCATCGGAACGTTGGTGGGCCAGTTCGCTGCGTTCCTGAAGACAGCGCAGGGCGCGCAGATGTTGCAGTCCATCTTCGGTGTCCTAGCGCAGGCGGGTCAGTTGTTCGGGCAGGCGTTCGCTTTGATCCTGCCCATCGTCGCGCAACTGGTGACGGTGCTTGCAGGTCCATTCTCGGCAGTGTTGGCCATCGCTTCGAACTTGTTGTCCGCACTGGCTCCCACGATTGAAATGGTTGGAAACGTACTGACGAGCGCGCTTGCGGTGGTGCTGCCGGTCATCACCGACTTGCTTGCTGTACTCATGCCAGTCGTCGCACAGCTCGCCAGTGTGCTGGTGTCTGCGCTTGCCCCGGTAATCGGTGTCGTCGCGCAGGTGTTCGCCACACTGGTGCCGATCCTGACGCCGATCATCATGATGTTGGTGAACGCGTTGATGCCCATCATCACAGCGTTGTCGCCAGTAATCACCGTGCTCGCTGCGGTCATCGGGCAGATCCTCGGTACCGCACTTCAAGCCATCATGCCGCTGTTCCAAACGCTGCTGCCGGTTATCGCGCAACTGGTGACCACGCTGCTTCCCGCACTGATCCCCATCATCCAGTTGATCGGGTCTCTCTTCCAGGCGTTGATGCCAGCCATCATGCCGGTCATCTCGTTGCTGGCGGACAACGCGGCGAAGACGTTGCAGATGATCACTCCACTGTTGACGTTCGTCGCACAGGCCATCGCGTTCCTCATCACGAAGTTGATTGCGCTGATCGGTCCCATCGTCAGTGCGATCGGTTGGGTTGCCAACTTCTTCAACAAGATGAACGAGATGGGTGCCATCAAGGCGATGTTCGTTGGAGCACTCAACGCGATCCGCAGTGGTGTGTCCACGGCGATTGGATGGGTGAAGAGCTACATCGTGGCGAACATCAACGCGGTGAAGTCCACGTTCCTCGGCATCGTGTCCATCGTGTCCACGGTCATCGGGTTCTTCGCAAAGATCCAAGCGGGCATCGCGGCGAAGATCGCATCCATGATTGCGGCAGTGAAAGCCATCCCAGGCAAAATCAAGTCCGCACTCGGCAACCTCGGCAACCTGTTGCTGAACGCCGGTAAGCAGATCATCCAAGGTTTGATCTCCGGTGTGACCGGGATGATCGGCAAGTTGAAGGACAAGTTCAGCAGCATCACGAACATGATCCCGGACTGGAAGGGTCCGATGACCGTCGACATGCGCCTCCTGGAGCCTTCAGGCAAGGCGTTGATGGGCGGCCTGATGACAGGTGTGGCCAAGCAGGTTCCGGCCCTTCAGGGACAGCTACAGGGCATCACAGCAGGTATCCCCAACATGGTCGGCGGCACGACACCGCAGCCGGGTATGGCGGCATCGATGGGCGCGGTGACGATCCAACAGTTGGTGGTCCAGATCAACACGCCGCTGAACCTTAAGACGAAGGACGAGAAGCGCAAGTTTGCGGGCGAGATTTTCGACGCAGTTGAGTCGTACAAGAAGGAGTACCGCTGATGGCTTACGGGACAGTGACCATCGGTCGTCTTGTAGTCCGTGAAAATTTCGTGCTGCAAGACGCTGTCGATGCGAGCAACGGTGAACGGTCCATCTCGTTGTCCGGCGAGGAAGCGAGCCCACCACTCACGCTGGCCATACTGAAGCAGCGGGCCGAAGACATGATGGGTATGCGCGGGATGTTCCTGCCCGTGGTGTTCACGAACAAGACGGATCACAACGGGTACTACATGGTTGCCGACGTCAGTGCGGACATCACCAACTGGAACAACGACATCGCCAAGTTCGCGTGGACCATCAAGTTGCAACAGGTCGGCGCGGACAACAACGTCGATGTCGAATCCAGGTTGGGGAACATCGCGCGGCAGAACGACTTCAGCAACGTCGGTGAACGCTGGCACGCACCGAGCATCGGTCACTACGGCTACTACACGGGTGCCACACAGCCATCGCGTTTCAACCGGATCAGTTCAGACGGCACGGTCATCGTGTATCGCGGTGTGCCTGCTGTTAACCCACGATGGGGTTCAGCGGTCGGAAACTACATGGCTGGACGTTCGCGCATCGTGGTGACCGGTGTGGAGCGCAGTGGAACGAACCTGCCCATCGGTGCGCTGGATTGGGAAATCAACAACGGCCTGGTTCGCGTCACGCCGAACAACAACAGCACGGGCTACCTCAACGTGTCGTCGTGGTCTAGTGGCAGCAGCACATGGCAGACGAAGCTGTTCCGTGTCGGTGTCACGTCCGGCAACTTCATCCAGACAGTCGACGGCGCAACGGTTCTACGTAACGACGCGGAGATGGTGACGCTGCGGTTGACGAAAAACTTCGCCATCTTCGGCGAGGTGGGCCGGGCAACACTGGATCTCACCCTGCGGCGTGGAAGTCGTGTCGTGGAGGGATACCTGCAACGTGGCGACCAGGCGAACGAACTGAAGGTCACGCTGTTCACCGGAGAGAACTACACCAACTCAAGTTCGGGCTACGTGTACGCGACTTCCAACGATGTGAACGGGAACAAGTTCGTGATGGGTTCGGCACGCAACTTCACGCCGCACGCGTCTGGTGGTGTCGTTCGCAGCAACACGCGAGTTCTGGACTTCTTCATTGCAACTTCAGTTGGTGGAAGCGCGGCAGTGGACGGCGACCAGCCGGACGACCTGTATGCGCAGTACGTGTCTTCCTCTTCTGAATACACGATGGGGGTCCGTCGATGACGATCAGCGAAGTGAAGCAGGCGTTGGGATCGTGGTCCGTGCGCCTGCGTTCCGACACCCCCAGAGAGGCGCTGGACGCCCTAACGTACTTCGGGCACATCGCTGTACTACCTGGACGCCAAAGCATCGCCACGTTGGGCGACAACATGCTTGCTGCGGCACGGTACGTCGGAGTGCTGACCGGGCGAAGCGATGACGACGACATCGAGCTGACCGGCTCGGGTATGCCGTACTGGCTTGGAGATGGTGAAGACAAGGGTTACGTCATCGAGACGGCCATCAACTTCGCGGCCGAAACGTTCGCCAACACAGTGCGGGATCTGCTCCCGCCAAGTGTGGTCGAAGGGACTCTTCACGCAGTCGCCGGAACGTACACCGGACAGCATCAGTGGCAGACACCACGAACCGCGATTTCCTATGTCACGTCTAGCTTTGACGCTGAATGGAGGGTCAACGGTGACGGCACGCTGGACGCTGGCGAAGTCGAAGACCTGTATGTAACCGACCCTGTAACCATTCTTGTAAAGAAGAATGTAGGTCGAGACCTAACACTGAACGGCATCCAGGGCGACATGGCGCTTGCCACGGACGTCCAGGACTACACCACGCGCGTCGTGTTGCTGGCCGAAGGTGAAGGTGCGTCGATCGCAACCGGTGACGCTGATGCAGTGCTGGTGCCGTACAAGGATCTGTTCGGCAACGATGTCGTAATCACGCGCATGGTTTCCGAAAGTGAAACGAGCAACGGCAATGCCCATGCTCGTGCGCAGTTGGCTCTCAATAGGTTCAGCGGCAAGCGGCAGGCGGTAACCCTCAACGCCGACGAGTACGACATCAAGGGTGACTTCGTTGTCGGGGACTACGTGTACGTGTATGACCCGGATACTGGCTTTGTAGAACCTACAAACGAAGTCCAGTTCCGGGGAACCGTGCTGAACCCGATGGCGCTGCGGGTCATCGAGATGTCCTACCCCGTCGAAGCCGGTTGGACAGTGGCGTTCCGCGACATCGACGGCAACTGGTTCGACTTGTCGGACTACTACATCACTGAGTCCGGACAGTCCCAGATCGTCGTAGGCGACTTCAACCAGTCGTTGAGCGGTATCGGTAGCCAGCCGGTAGGTTCGCGTCCCAACGGGGATTCCAGCGTGCCTGACGCACCATCGCTGAACACACCCTTCACCACGACGAGCTACCAGAGCAGCAACGGCGAGACGAAGGCACGCATCCTGGTGTCGTGGGATCTGCCGCTGAACACCGACGGCAGCACGATCCTGGACGGTGACTACTACGAAATTCGTTACCGCGTAACAGGAACGACCGACTACCAGTACCAAAGTGTCGCGTTCGACCAGACGAATTACCTGTTGCAAGAACTCACATGCGGTGTCAGCTACGACATCAGTGTGCGCGCGGTTGACCTCAACGGGAACAAGGGTGCCTTCAGTACGACGGCGGCAACGGTGGCATCCAGCGACAGTGTCGCGCCGTCAACGCCCGCACCCCCAACGGTCGCCGGTTCCACGTTGCAGATCCAGGTTGCGCACTCGCTGGGTAAGTCAACAGGCGGCACGTTCAACCTGGAGTCCGATCTCCATCATCTGAATGTGCATGTAGGAACTTCAAGCGGGTTCACACCAAGCGCGGCGAACTACGTCGGTGCCATCGCAGCCAACGCGGGGAACCTGCTCCAGTCGGTAGCTGTGTTCGGGAACTTCCCCATTGCGGACGCGACAACGCGATGGGTGAAGGTCATCGCAGTTGATGCCAGTGGCAACGCGTCTGCTGCATCATCGGCGGCTTCGGTTACCGCAGTGCTGATCGACACGGCGAACATCGCAGACCTGGCTGTCACCAACGCGAAAATCAACGACCTGACGGTGTCGAAGATTACGGCGGGAACAATCTCGTCCAACTGGATTCTCGGCGCGAACATCAGCACGGCAACGTCGGGTGCGCGCGTCCAGTTGAAGCCGAGCGGTATGGAGGCGTACGACACCGGCGGCAACAAGACCGTCGACATCAAGTCTTCAGACGGTTCTGTGAACATCATCGGCGCGTTCCAAACCGGTGTCGCGGGACATCAGCGCATGGTGATGAACCCGGAAGAGCCGTGGTCGACGCTGTACTTCTACCCGTCCAGTGGTGGTGACTTCGCGTTCGTCAACTTCGTGGACCCTGGTAGTGGTGCGGCAGAAATCTTCGGATTCAACTCCGCACAGTTCACCAACTCCGTCACGGGCCATACCAACCGATCCAACATGCGGCTCGGTGCCCACATCAGCCTGTACCAGTACCGCTCGTCCACACAGGCCATCGAGGGTAACTACCTATATATGGACGAGAACCTTTGCTACCTGTCGCACCTGACGTCGGCTTCACCAGGTGTGTCGGATGCAACGCTTCGACTATCCGCAAACTCCGCAAGTCTTGTGGTGGACGGTGAGTCGTCGTTGCTGCTGTCGTCAACCGGCGCGCACCTGAGTGTCGATGGTGGCGGGCAACTTCGGATCGACAACAGCGTGGTGATGATCGCCGGTACGTGGCCGGGCTTCGTGTCGGCCGATCCGGATGATGCGTTGTTCGTGTGTGAGTTGCTGTTCTCCAGTGGCTCAAGTGGTGGCAGCGCAACGTACGGCGCAACGATGTCGTCAACGATGTCCCCTACGGTCACCATCCAGGACTCCAACAGTTGGAGTTTGGACAGCAGCACGTTCACCGGGTTCGCGTTCAGTTGGGCCGGTACGGGCAGCCACGAAGTTCACATCGCAAGTTGGAGGATTCCGTGAGCGACTACCAAATCTTCAATGTCGAATACCGCGATGACGTCGCGTCGGTGCCGGTCTACTGCATCGACTACACGAAGCCGGACGGCACACACCATCGGCACATCACCCCACCTGAAGCGCTGGCGTGGCGAGCTGCGGAGTACGACATCGACCCTGCGGACGTCGACACGCTGATCGACATCATCGTGCACGAGGTATTCATCCCCGATCCGACGAAGCCGTGGAACCGCAAGACCGATGCTGCTGTGAAGAAGGGGATGCTGCGCAAGGGTGGTGCTCCGGTAACCCTCGCCAACAGCACGTCGGCAGTGGAAGCACGTGAAGCACACATGGCCCGTATTGAGGAAGTGAAGAAGACACGGAACATCACGAAGGCTTCGGCTACCAAGTTGCAGGCGATGAAGAAGCCAGCCGACGCGGACGTGTTCGCTGTGATCCGCAAACGTGGAGTCGATCCCACAGTGGTCCAGTCGATGCGGGTTGAAGTTCAGAAGATGAAGTCCGCGTTGCTGAACGCGCCGCCTCCTGGTGCTGCACCCCAACCCAAGGGCGCAACTGGTCCTAGATAACCTCAGACACAGAACGCCCCACGGACTAAGGGAGAGTCATCCGTGGGGCGTTCGCTATGGGGCCTGATTCAGCCGTACAAAGTCGATCAGGCGTTGGCGGCACTCGTGGGTGGGGGACCGGGCTTCGGATCCTTAGCGGCCTTCTCGTCGGTTGCGGTGTCGATCAGGCTGGAATCGGGGCGGGGCTCGTCAACCTGAAGTCCAACGGGTTCGTCATCTTCGGGCGTCAGTGCGGTCACCTTCGCGTTGAGTTCCGCGATCTGCCCCACTGCGTTTTCCAGTGCGGTATCGAGCGCCAGGTTCTCTTCCTGGAGCCGCGACACCAGTTGCTTGTAGCGCTTGATGACACCAGCCGGATCGACATCGACGGTGATGTCCTGGCCGGTACGTGGTGCGGGTGCGTGCGAGTGACCGTGGTCGCCGGACATCAGTTGTTATCTCCACTCGTGCCGATGGAAACGTTCAGGTCTTCGCCGGTCAGTGCCGACAGCTTGGCGCGCAGCTCTGCAACCTCGTCCTGCAAGGTGTCGGCGGCGGCCTGAAGGTGCGCGTTCTCGTTGACGACGCGGCGGACGATGTTCATCCACTTCTCGTCGGCGTTGGCCATGATGGTGCGAAGGTCAATCTTGACTTCGCCATCGGGGTTCGGCATCGGTGTGTCTCCTTGTTTCAGTTGGTTAGTTTGGTTGCGATGGCACGGTATCGGTCCAGCACGTCGCTGGCGAAGACCTGTCGTTGCTGCGGGCCGAACGTGTAGTGCGACACCAGCGAGTTGCCGATGATGATGTTCGGGTGGTCGATCTGCTTCGGCTGGTGCACGCTGTGCCAGTTCTCTTCCTCGTCGGGACGAAGAACGCCGGGCTCGGGAAGCTTCGCGTACATGTCGCCACGTGATGCGAAGTACGACACCGAGAACTGCTGCCCTACGCGCAACGGCATGTCCTGGTACAGGTACACGTCCTGCGGCTTGCCGGATTCAATCTTGTCCAGAAGCAGGTTGTGAATCTTCACCGCGAAGTCGCCGTTGGCCCACCCCATCGAGTCCATGCAGAACGGCTCACCCACGACACCGAACTCCGTGGGGATGATGCCGCACTGCTGGAGGTACCACGACGTGATGGCGTTGTTCCAGCACAGGCCGAACAGCGCAACGGGATCGGGCATCTCGATGCGGGCGCGAACCAGGTTCTCGATGGCGTTGCTGTGGACGTACACCAAGTCGTCATCGAGCCGGACGTAGATGGTGTTCACGTCGGTCATGTACTGGTAGAAGTAGCCGGTGTTGCGCTGCTTCGGCGTACGGCGCGGCATGCCGTTGGGACGGTCCTTGGTCTTGATGAACTTGTGCGACTTGGCAAGGTTGTAGCCGTACCGCAGATCACCCACCTGATCCGGATCGGTGTTCAGGCACAGCCACCACTCATCGATGAGGCCGATCTCGTGATCCCGTCGCATGTATTCGGCCAGGATGCTGATCGTCTTCTCGCGTCCGTAGGGAGTCCAAGCGACCACCCTTTTGCCGTCGATCATCGGTTGCTCCCCTTGATTGGATGTTTTGAAAGGATGAGTTCGCGTGCCTTGTCGGTCAGGTCGAGACCGGCGTTGATGCTGTCCTGGTGCAACTGACCGGGGTGCATCACGTAGTAGTACGTCGGCTGGGTGACGACGCCGTAGTTCGTGAAGCCGTGTTTGAAGACCTCGATCCAGAAGGCCCAGTCTTCCTTGTAGCCGAACGAGCCGGGCAACGACACGTCCAGTGGGTAACCGCGAACCGTCGCCCACACATCGCGGGGAATCAGCGCGTAGTTCACCAACGGCGGGTAGACGAGGAAGTCCTCCAACACGACATCCGTGCGGGAAGCCTGAACCACGTTCTCGCCACCGACCTGTTGCGCGTAGGTGACAACCCAGTCCTTCCCCGTTTGAAGAAGTTGAACGCACCTGCTGATGCAGTCCAACCGGAGGAAGTCGTCGGCGTTCATCAGGAACACCGCATCGCAACCGTCGTTGAACGCCATACGCACAGCACGGTTCAGTGAGGCGGGCCAGCCGTAGCGAACCTTGTTACGGGCGAGCTGGTGATACCAGGAAGGCCGGTTCAGCAAGAACTCAAACGTGCCGTCGTCCGAAGCGTCATCGCAGATGTACGTCTTCACTGGATGAAGTTGCGCACCCAACGTCGTCAGGCAGTTCTCGATGTACGGCAGCACGTTGTACGCGGGGACAGCGACACCGATCTTCATCGCCCACCACCAAGCACACGTTCCCACTGCGGTGCGAGTGATTCGGCAACGAACTGTGTCGCCTGCACACGAGCACGTTCGCCCATCTCGCGCCGTGCGTCTTCATCTTCTACAAGCAGACGCATGTACTTGCCCCACTCGTGTTCCTGCTTGACAATGAAGCCCGTCTCGCCGTGACGAACGAAGTCGCGGTACGGACGGATGTCGCTGGCGATGATGGGGATACCGAGGAACGCAGCCTCCAGGGCCTTCGTAGCGCCCTTGGCGTGGGTGTAGGGGGACCGGTGGTAGGGCGCAAGCCAAACGTCGAAGTCGATGTACTTCAGGTACTCCAACGTGCCTGTCACGAAATCGGTCGCCATGAAGTCCGTCTTCAGGATCGGCTTCAGCACTTCACCGGGAACGCCGACCGTGTGCAGTACGACGTTCGCCTTGGTGCGATCGAGGAACCGTGCGATCTGTGGTGCCGCCATGCGCAGGCCGGGCATCGACCCCTTGGTGCACGCGTACCCCAACGTGATGTGCTCGTGCTGCGGACGCTGCCAGTTCAGAACTTCAGCAGGCAATCCGTTCGGGATCATCACCACGTTGGAGTTGTACGCGGACATCTGCTCGGCAAGAACATCGCTGCACGCCGTGACGACATCAGCGATCTGGATGTTCTCCATGATGTGTGCCTGTGTGTCGGTGCGATTGTAGAAGGTGAAAGACTCTTCAAACTCCGCGTCGATGTTGAAGTAGTCGTCATCCACGTCGTACACCAGCCGGTTGTTGCGCTTGGCAAGTTCGGCCCACATCTGCGAAGGGCCGTCCTTGGACACACGCTGACCCACGACCGTCGCGTCACGCACCCATGACGGCACGACCATCAGGCTGACTTCGCTGGTGTGATTCAGTTTGGACAACGCCGCCGAAGGCGTGTGCATCCGATAGAACGCACACCCTCCCTCGTCGGCAGCCCACCAGAACAACTTCATGCGTCGACACCACGAATGACACGCGGGCGGAAGTCCTTGTGCTGCCAATCGACAAGCCAGTTCTCGGCGTACCAACGAACCGTCTTGTAGATACCGGCGTCGAGCTGCGTCAGGTCACCGACCGACATGCCGATGTTCTCCAACGTGCTGGTGTCGGCGGTTACCTGCGCACCGGGGATCTCACCGGGACGCATCGGCAGATGAATCAGGCCGACTTCGTTGCCGCCGTTGAACTCCATCGCGTGCTTGATGACGAGCTGCGCGACCTCGTTGACGGTGTGGTGTTCAGCCGGACCACACTCGACCGGATCGTCAAGCACGGTGCCGTTCGCTGCGTACTCAAGCGCCTTCACCAACGCTTGCGCACCATCGCGTACGTGCACCATGTCGGACACCTGGTTGCCGTCGCCGTAGACCTCGATGTCCTGACCGGTCAGCGCACGGCACACGAACGCAGGCGTGATCTTCCGGACCTTGGCGGGACCGAACGGCGGGGCGACGGACTGACGTGGGCCGTACGCGTTCACCAGACGGACGACGTTGGCCTTCGTGCCGCGTTCCTTGTTGAACATCTTCACGAAGCGCTCGATGGTCGTCTTGCTGATCGAGTAACTGTTGTTCATCCAGTGGTTGCCGACACCGATGTAGACGCCGGGGATGTCGTACTGCGTGATGGACTCCAGGAAGTTAAGTCCACCCTCGATGTTCGTCTTCGTCGCGGGACGTGGGTTCTGGATGGTCTCCTGCGTACCGAGGCACGCGGCCAGATGGATGATGCCGTCTGTATGCGCGGCCAACTCAGCCATCGCAACTTCATCCCGCACATCACCGAGCATCACAGTCACGTGGTCGTATTCGGCGTACTTCGCGCTGATCTCGCGGGGAAGACGCCCCATGTGGTCGAACACCATGACGGAGTGACCACGTTCTACTGCTGTCTCGATGACGTGTCCGCCGATGAAACCAGCGCCGCCAGTGAGTCCGATCTTCATGTACGAATCTCCCGTTCGTATGGATTAACTTCAGAAGTTGAAACTGTGCACGACGGTCGCGTAGATGCCCTCCACTCCGGTGACGAGAGCGATGCCCCACAACATCCCCGTGAACATCGGCTTACGGATGCCAGCGATGAAGTGTGCCGTAAAGCCCTTCACCGGCGTCGCGCGATGACGAGCAAGACGCGGTACTTCAACGGTCTTCTCGTGGAGGATGGCTGCTGTGGTCATGGGGCTGTCCCTTCGTTGCGGACATCTAGGATGGGGCGTACGTACACCCTACTACGGAGTATGACTGAGGTGGCTCGATGACAGGCAGTGGCACGAAAGCCAGAGCAGTACGCGGTGTTACCGATGACAAGTGGAAGCGCTTCGGTCAAGCCGCTGAAGCAGCAGGTATCGACAGGTCGAAAGCGTTGCGGGACTTCATCGACTACTTCATCGGTGACGTCAGTGAACCACTGGAGCGACCGGGCACATGAAGAAGGGCACACCGGGGAGATGTGCCCTTCACCTTCAAACGCCGTCCGCGAACAGATTACGCGACGACCTTCCTTCGCTTCGACTTCAGGACACCCTTGGACGCACGAGCCTTCTTGCGGGCAAGTCGTTCCTTCATGCACGTACCGCAGTAGCGACGCGACTTGCCTTCGTCTGGATCAAATACATAGCGGGTGTTGGAGAAGGTGAACAGGTGCCCCTCGTCGCAGTGCGTACCGGTCTGCTCATCGCCGGACGGCAGCTTCATACGGCGGCGAAGTTCTGCGTACGTCATCAGGTCCAGGTGCGACGGACGAACACAGTTGACGTACATGCAGCCGTCCCCGAACAGGTGCCCCACCACGTGACGCCGACGAAGCCGTCTGTGGTTGATCTGCTCCCACAACCAGCGGGATGCACACCGGGACATGCCCTCCCACCAAATCTGCCCGTAGCCGTTCGTTGAGGCGGCACCGAGCCACAACCAGCAGCCGGACTCTTCGTCCTTTACGACGTTCGCGTTGACTTTCAGCAGCACGTACCGTCCAGCGGCGTTGTCGGAATTGAAGTTCTTGAAACGCGGGATCACGAACCCCTCGTTGCGGATACGACCACTCATCACCACACCCACTTTTCAGCGATGTAAGACAGCAGCATCAACGTTGCGATGGTGAAACCGATTGTCCGCTGGAGCCGAAGCTTGCGTGTTGCCGACATGCCGGGCTTGCGGATGGATTGCGTACGGGGCAACGGGAAGTCACCCTGCGGGGTACTGACCCACGTGCGTCCGTACATGTCGGTGCCGATGACGACACCCTGGGGTCCTTGGGGTTCTGAGCTAGCCTGTGCGTGCACCTTGTGTCTCCTTGGTGTGTAGGGGCGGGCGGACAAGCCGGTGTCGAATCGTTTGCCGCCCGTCCCGTTTACTCGGACGAACCGTCTTCAGTTGGTGAAGTTGCCCAGCCGACGTGGTTACGTCCGCCGGTCACAGGACTCTGGAGCTGAACTTCAACCTGTCCATTCGGATGTGCCTTCGCGTACAGGCCACCGAGGTAGGACTGACCGGGCTCAAGTTCAACTTCTTCAAACTCAGTCATGACGGTGGACTTCCACGTCACCAGACGCTCGACCTGTGCGGCGAACATCCGCAACGTGACTTCGTCCACCTGCTTCGTCGTGGCAAGCCAACCGGCATACCAACCGATCTGCCGGTCGTCCCACACATCCAGCTTGGACAACTCGACCAGTAGCTTGCGTTCGACGTCTTCCTTCGAACCCTGCTTCCACGGATCGGGTCCACGGAACTCGGGATCAGGTTTGGTCATCAGAAGCCCATCCGTGTTGCCTCGTCGTCGTTGAATCCAAGTGCCATGACGCGCGCTCGCCTTGCTACGTTGCGGCCGGTTGACTCATCGACCATCTGGTCGATGCCGGAACGTGGCGGCGGGAACTCTTCGCGGATGGCGGACATCTGTCCTTCAAGCAGGAAGCGCACATGACCGATCGCTGCTGAGTAGGCAACGAAGCGCTCAAGGTCCCAACCCTCTTCGTCCACTGCTTTCAAACGCTCGCTGTAAAACCGGATCTGCTCCACCAACGGCATGTCTTCCGGCGCTTCACAGAACGCTGCTTCAAAGATGCTGCCCTGAACTTCACCTTCGACAACCTGTACCGGGCTGGTTGCTTCGACCTCACGACGCTTCAACTTGCGGACTGCCATCACGCTCTCGCCTTCTCTCGTTGTTCTTCAATCCAGAACGATGCTTCGCCAAGTTCGTCTTCAGTGATGCCACGGTCGCGGAACCAGTTCAGATTGAAACCACCGGGGAACGTCTTCCAGTCGTGCAACCGTTGCTCGATGCTGCCCTTGCGTGGTTCGACCACGGGACGGACCGACATGTGTGTGCCGTTGCGCATCTCGGCTAGACGGGTTTTGAGCGCTTCAGCTTTCTCGGCTTCGTAAGCGGCACGGTCGAAGTAGTCGTCGTCTCTAAGTGGTCCTCCTGGGTGGTGACCTCACGCGCCCGCTGTGCGCCACGTACAGCCTTCTTGGGTACACCACCCTTGGACAGGGCAGGCTTGGCCACCTTGCGGGCGGGAGAGACCTTCTGAACGGGCGACGCTTCGGGGAAGCCAGCCTTCGCACGGGCCTGGTTGATGCGACCCATCTGCGCATCGGTGATCTCGCCCATCTTCACCAAGTTGAAAACCTGCTGTGCGGTCATGTTGACGAACCACGACATCGGCTTGGACTGCTTCGACACGCGGAGGTAGATGACGCCCTTGGTCTTGTCCACAACCTCAACGTCCGCAGGGGGACGGGGAATCTTCCTCACTCCCCTTCTGTGTGGTCGGGGAGTTGAAGGAGTTGCCTCGTTTACGGTGGTTGCGGAGTTAGGTTCGGTGGGAGTTGAGCCGGGGAGGGACAGAACGAAGTGACCGTCACGTCCACCGATACGGCGAGAGGAAACACGGAGGGTCTTACGTGCTGCTTCCAAGGTTCTCTTGCTCATACCTCGTTCGGTGGCAAGCTGCTCGATCTCCTTGGTGGGACGTTCACCGGAAGACAACTCTTCGACCAGAAGACGGATACCTTCATCGACCTTGCTGGACCGGCCTTCGTTGACGGCTGACTTCGGGGAACCGATGTCGAAAGCCAGTACGTGATCCTTCTTGATGTCCTCGTTCTCCTGTCCCCACTCGATGACACCGATGCGTTCGTTCCCTTCCGCTCCAACAGTGCGGTAGGTGAACGAAGCAGGCTTGGTTCCGATGTTGTACTTGTACGTAGTGACAACGAACGACGTCTCTTCGTCGGGCTCTTCCGGGTTACGGCCCAACAGGAACGCGATACGGGCGAAGGCGTCGATGCCAACGGAACCAACACCACGGAACATGGCGGACAAGTCAGTCTTCTGGTTCAGGTGACGCATCATCAGCATCGTGGCACCGATGTCCTGGATGAGTGTGAAGAAGGGTTGCAACACCTTCCGAACCTTGAACGTCGAAGCCAACTCGTCGGCAGCGTTGAAGATGTTCTCGATCGGGTCAACGACGATGTACCGAACCTTCTTCTTCCGGCAGTAGTCCGCCAGCTTGTCGAAGTCCGTCTTCCCGCTGAAGTCACGGATGATAGTCAGTCGGCTGTTGTCCCCTCCCGCACACTCAAACCGCTTGCGGATGGACTGCTCGGATTCTTCGGAGGTAATCCAAAGAACGTTCCGGCAAGCAAGCCTCTTCTTCTGTACTCCCTTCGCTCCCGGCATACGCCGTCCCGTGGTGGCCCTAGCCAACAAGTCACGGGCAACGGTGCTCTTACCGACATCAGGCATGCCCTGGACGATGACCATCTCCCCCTTGGGAAGACGATGGCCCCATGGTCCTGTGGGCTCGACGTAGTCCACGTCCCCACCCTTCGCTTCTAGGATTTCCACTGACGGCTCCCTTACAAGGTGCCTTGCTAGCTGTGACGAAGGTCAACTTACCCCAAGTCTGCAAACTCCGCAACAACCGTCAAGTTGGCAACTCCTTCAACTCCCTGGCTACACACGAACTGCGGGAGTTAGAAGCTGCGGACATGAAGAAGCCCCGTGGTTGTCACAGCTAGGCGGCTTGGCACCTTCGCATCCACGGGGCTTCTACGCTGGAGGGTAGAGGTAGGTCTCCAAGGTCACAAGTTGGGAGGTCAGTCGTGGTCAGCACACGCGGTGGGAAGTTTGGCTATGTTGCACGGTCGCGTCATGATGCGTACAGGGAACTTCGGGCCAAGGGCAACAGCAAGTCCAAGTCCGCAGCCATCGCCAACGAGGGGAGAACGTTCGCGGGACGTAGCTCGATGGCACGCAAGGCAGCTCGCACCCGCAGGCACCGCCGGTAGTTTCAGTCTGTAGAACATCCAAACCAAGGAGACACGATGCAGAAGTCCAAACAGCGGAAGAAGACGAACCACACGTTCCACCTGATCGCCTCGCTGTGCACCTGCGGGGTATGGGCCTTCACCGTCTGGCCGGTCGCGTGGGCATGGAACCGCTTCGGCCCGACGAGGGACGTCGTCCGCCACTACTGAACCGACGAACGATGCAAGGGGTGTCCACGAACACGGACACCCCTTCGTCATGTCTGGACTTCCTACATTCCATGTATCCATGTGTTCTCGTTACGTACGTGATGAACGTGTTGCTTCGTTGTTCTCATGACTTCGTCGACTTCTTCGACTTACATACTGTTGGACTGTTTGACTTACCTGGCGTTTTAGCGTCCGTAGATGCATGCGATTTGGCAACGGTAGGGACGCACGTACGTCACGAGACCGTTCGTGGGAACATCTCGTCACGGGCTCTCGTGAGCCGATGATGTAGCGTGTGCATACGCCGGGGCAAGAATGACTTCGGCACCCCTAAGAAACAGGGAGCTAGGCACATGCGATTCATCCAGGCAGTTGCAAGCGCGGATCAGGTGGACCAGGACGACGCTTCCGTCTTCCACCTGAACTTGGACCATGTACTCCGATTCAGCATCGACCACTTCGACATCAGGGCCGATGTCGCGGACGAGGACCAGCGGTACGTCATCGAGATGCAGACGGCGGAAGAAGCTCCCACCGAAGCGATGACGATGGACGAGCTGAAGATCGAGATGAACCGCTACAAGTATTTCGCCCCGATCACCTTCGACAACCCGTCAGTAGCGCTCGCCTGGCTGCTGAAGTCGAAGGACGCGCACGGTCCGGTCACGTGGTTCGGTGAGCACTACGAAGCGTTGCCATCCCACCGTCACTACTCCATCGAGGTACCGCTGTGGAAGGCGGGCGACTACCTCTTCACGGTGCAACTGAAGTACGGCGTCGTGGACAGTGACAACAACTGGCACGAGCGTGGCGCGGACGAGCAGGAGCACGAGCCGCTGACGGACGTGAAGTTCCACACCCGCAGCATCTTCATCCGTGGCAACGCTGATGAACTTGGTGAAGTCCAGAAGCGGGCAATGCGTGAACTGAAGGTGCTGGCGCAGCAGTGGGCGGATGAGGTTCAGGAACCGGTCAACGGCGGGTTGGTGTCCTTCACGTACACGGAGGACGAGAAGCAGCTTGGCGGTATGAGGTTCGGCGACATGCCGATGGTGCAAGTCAAGCCGTATCTGAAGTCGCGGCTTGAAATCAGCAACGGCACCACACAGGACAGCACCGTGTATCGCGGTGCTGCGAGCGTGATGGACGTCCGCGTCACCGGCGATTCCGTTCCGCACATCAGAGAGGATCACCCGTTGAAGTTGGAAGTTGCATGGAAAGACGGTCAACTGGTCGACGCGATGTCGGTCGTCAACGATCCGGCGCTGAAGGATGTGCTGCTGCAACTCACACCCGAACAACTGGCAGACACCATCGTCGGAATGTTGAAGGCAGAGCAGGATGCGCAGGGGCCAAGCAACGACCTGGAGCGCGCGATGCAGGTGCCGGTGAGCGAAGACGAGATCGGCCAGGACGAGTACGACCACGTTCAGAAGATCCTTGGCCGCAACGGGGTCACCAAGAACATCGTGCTGTCGAAGGCCGACGCGTTGACGTTCCTGAAAGTCATGCAGCGCGATGGACTGCCGGATGCCCTGGAGTTCGCACAGGACACCGTCAAGCCGGACGAGGATGAAGACGGCGTGACCGCGAAGGTCTAACGCCAACAGGTACTGGGTGGCTCGGTTACTGGGGAGTCCGAGCCACCCCACCCATTGAGATGTTCCATACGGCCGTTGGCGCGGCCGGTGATGCAAGGGATGAGGTTACCAAGGTGACTACGACGACGAGCTTTAACAGCGGGTTGGTAACCGCTGCCATCCAGCAGGCCGCTGCGAGTGGCATGACGATCCAGATCAGCGAGACGCAGGACGGCAAAACCGCCCTGACCCTTACCCCTGTCGGAGTGGAGGCTTCTAAGCCGTCTACGGGCCGTACAGCGGTCCGCAAGGTGACACGGCGGGGACTGGTCAAGGACAAGAACCGGGTAACGCGGGATCGGCGGCCGAACGAACTCACCGGACGGCAGTTGGAGATCAACGACTACATCAAGGCGAACCCCGGCGAGGATATCGACCAGATCACTGAAGGCAGCGGTGTCCCACGCGGAACCGTGCAGACGTACCTGCCGGTGTTGCTGCGGGCGATGCTCGTGCGGATGGATGAGAACTTCCGCTACCACCCGGTCATCAAGCCGGTGAAGCAGCGAGGCATGGCCAAGCGAGTGAAGAAGCGGAGTATGTAGAAACTGAAGACGCGAAGAAGCCCGGTCATCCCAAACGAGGGAGCCGGGCTTCTTGCTTTCAGAAGTTGAAAGACGGCGGGTCAGTCTTCCTTGTCGAGTTCGGCGCGAACCTTGTCATCGATGGACTTGTCACGGGGCGGAACCGGAACGCCACCCTCGTTGGTCGGCTGGTCGTCCAGGCCGGTGTGCATGCCGTCAGCCTCTTCGCGCAGACCCTCGTTGTGGCGTTTCTCGGCTTCGGTGGTGTGCTCGGGGTTCAGGTCGATGTCGGGGTTCTGCGGGTCGTTGCTACCCATGCCTGCTCCTTAGTCGTACGAACGGTTGGACATGCACGTTACCCAATCGCGGGACAACCAAACCTATCGACAGTCGGCGGGTAGTTGCGGGTACGGGTTCTGTTCGCGCTTCAGCTTGAAAGCGTTGGCGGCGTCGAGGAAACCTTGCATCGCAACCTGTGTGTCCCCACGGGACTTGGACGTCATGATGGCCGCGACCATCTCGGTCATCTTCTGCTGCTGTTCGCTACTGGCGTCGTTACGTGCGTTGAGTGCGTCGATCAGCGCGGTGTTGACGCGGTACTGGCAGTTCGTCTGCGCGCGTTGTTCGGATTGAAAGTAGAAGAGTTCGGCACCGAAGCTGATGGCGAGCACCAGCAGGCACACGCCCACCACGCGGGAGAACGGCACAGGATCGCCGTTGGAGCCCGGACGACGGCGGGACCAGAGGAACCCGACAACAACCCCCACGACGACGCAGACGGTGCCTACGGCGATCAGGATGTACCAACCCATCGTGTGTTCTCCCATCACTGTTGGATCGGCGGGAAAGTCATATCCATCATTGTCCCCGAACCAAGTTACTTCTTGGTGCTGTTCTCGTCGTCCTTCTTGTACGAAGCGGTGAGCGCACCGACGATCGCCATGAACGCGACGTTCAACTCAGGGGCAGGCTTGTAGTCGGTCACGGCGATAGGGGCGAGCATGTTGATGCCCCACACGATCGTGACCACGGCGATGAGGATGGTCCGGACCCGGTTGCTCACGTGCCCTCCAATACCGAGAGCCAAACTTGGTGTAATCGTTGCACGTGGGTACGACATTCTGATCTTCAACGCAGGGCGTACGTACACTTGGCGCAACGAAGGAGGACGGCATGTTGGTTCTGGCACGGCGTGTGGTCGACGAGGTCATCAGGCACGCGAGGGAAGAACACCCCTTGGAGGCGTGCGGCATCATCGCGGGCAAAATCCAGCCGGTACGTGTTGTGCGGATGGAGAACGACGAAGAGTCCGACACGCGGTTCACCTTCAACGGGCCGGAGCAGCTACGGGTGTGGAAGGACGTGGAGATTCGCGGGGAAAGAATCCACGTCGTCTATCACTCGCACACAGGGCGGGACGCATACCCCAGTGACATGGACCGGCGTTACCTGTGGATGGCGGGAATGGAAGTCATCCACCTGATCGCGGGAACAAACGATCCCCTGACAACAGAGTTCCGCGCATACAGGTTCCTCCCCGACATGGATACACAAGGACGATGCACGGTGGAAGAGGTTGAACTTCGCATCGATCAGGAAGCACTAGCGGCGTAGATCAAACAGTGTAAACTCCGCAACGTATGCAAACTGACACATCAAGGCTTGACTCATTACCGCTGACGCAAGACCACACCAAGGAGACATGGCATGGCAGTTGTGAAGAAGGCGGCGGTGAAGAAGCCTGTTCCGGGTACACGTACGTTTAAGCGTAAGGCGGGTACTGCGGGTAAGGGACACCAACTGACGAAGAGTCCCATCGTCGCGGAACAGGCCATCGACTGCTACGACCTGAAGTTGAAGGGTCTTTCAAACCGTGCAATCGGAGCGCAGTTGGGCATCAGTGAAGGCACGGTGCGCAGGCGTGTGGCGAAGCGGCTGGAGGAACGTGTCGCACCGAAGGTCGAGGAATACCGCACCATCATGTTCGACAGGTGCGAGCGGCTTCTGAACAAGTTGGATGACGCCATCGAGTGCGGCGACGAGAAGGCCGTTGGCGCATACGTGCGGGTGATGGAACGACAGGCGAAGTTGCTGGGCCTGGATGCAGCGCTTCAGGTGGAAGCCACTGTTGCGGATGTTGAAGCCGATCCGGAAGTCGTGGACCGCATCACGCAGGCGCGGAACAAGTCCACTGCAACACGTGCCGCGATGATTGCTGCCGCTGAAGTCAACGCTGCTGCGTCTGGACAAGATGAAGAGTGAACGCGGAAGAGTTCGACTTCGACAAGTATCTGGCGCAGTACGACCCTGTGCTGATCCGTAGGTCGTCGTCGTACCGGCGTGCGGTGACGTTTGACGAGCCACTGCTGTTCGCGTACATCTACCGCAAGAAAGCACTGTCGCAGGGGATTGGAGAAGTTACATTCGCTGACTTCCACCTGGATCTTGCGGAGTATGGCAAGACATGGATGGTGCCTAAGCAGTACAACGCGACGAAGGGCAACCGTGACATCTTCGTCGCACCACGGAACATGGGGAAGTCGACGTGGCTGCACAACATCCTGCCGTTGTGGGCAGCAGCACACGGACACATCCGCATCATCGCTGGATTCGCCAACGCAAGCGACCGCGCGAAGGAACGTTTCGGGAACTTCAAATCCCAACTCGACACCAACGAGCTACTTCGCAAGGACTACCCCGAACTAGTGACGCCGTTGATGCGCCGACGTGGCTTCAGCGTGGACGACACGCAACTGTCGTACCGCGCAGTCAGTGGCTTCGCCTTCAAAGCGTTTGGAGTTGATGGAGACGCGCTCGGTATGAACATCGACGACGAGCGGCCTGACCTCATCATCCTGGACGACATTGAAGAGGAGTACAGCGAAGAAGAGCGCAACAAGCGACTGGCGCGGATCAGAACTTCAATCCTTCCAATGGAGGACCGCGCACACGTCGTCATGGTTGGTACAACGTTGATGCCGAACAACCTCATCCACCAAGCAGTTAAGTCAGTGAAGTTCGGCGAGCACGTTGCATGGATTGAAGAAGAGCGGTTCCGTGTCCACCACTACAAGCCGATCCTGTTGCGGGACGACGCGAGCGAACGTAGCTGCTGGCCCGCCAGGTGGTCACTGGACACGTTGAAGGACATGCGGGGTACACGGGACTACCGGATGACGTGGGAGAACGATCCCATGGCGTTTGAAGGCCGCTACTGGCAGGACAGCGATTTCAAATACGGGTACCCCACGCCCATCGTCGGCAAGCTGATGTCGATCGACCCTGCTGTCACGACAACGAAGAAGTCGAACTTCACGGGCATTGCGGTGATTGGACTCAACCGGCTTACGAAACAGTGCATCGTCACGGACGCGGAGGAAGTCAAACTCGCGGGCGAACGACTGCGGGCACACGTACTGAAGAAGCTTGCTGCGGACCCGGAGATCAAAGCTGTCCTGATTGAAACTAATCAAGGCGGGGAGAACTGGGCCGCCATCCTGCATCACCTCCCCGTCAAACTTCAGTACAAACACCAGGGCGGGACAGGTAGCAACAAGCAGGTACGTGCGACACGCCTGCTGACGTACTACCAACGCGGTGCGGTACTTCATGCCGCTAAGTTGCACACGCTGGAAGAGCGCATGGTGGCGTACGACGGGCGCAAGAACGATGACCTCATCGACGCGGTAGGCACGGGCGTGGAGTGGCTGCTGTTCCCGTCGAGCAAGACGAAGAAGAACGAAACCGTCTACCAGGCATAGGAGTGACCGTGGCGATAACCAACTCAGACGTCGTGGCTTCGTACATGAAGTTCGACGCCGCTCAACCGAAGTACCGGACTGCGGAGTTGTTCTACGAAGGTGAGATCGGGCGCACGTTCGGAAGCGAGCGTGTGCAACTACTGATGGACCGCATGAACATCGGCAAAGTTGAGGACTTCAACTTCGCGTCCATCCCTGTCGACGCGGTGTGCAACAAGCTTCAGGTGACGACGGTCAGTTGTGCGACGTACGACGGCAAGCCGCACGAGCAGGCGCAGCAGATCATCAGCGAGGGGTGGAAGCGCAACAAGCTGAAGTTGGAGTCGTTCGCGTTGCACCAGGGCGCGTGCGAGTACGGCGACTACTTCGTTCTCGTGTGGCCGGTGTTCGACGCCGACAGCAAGAAGCCCATCGGGTTCGACTTCGTGCGTGAGTCCCCGCGCAACATGCGGCTGTTCTACGACGAGGATTCCAACTTCACCAAATCACACGCGATGAAGTGGTGGTGTGAGGGTGAAGGCGGGGACAAGTCCAAGCTCGTTCACTACATGACGCTGTACTACCGGGACCGCATCGAGTTCTGGTGCACCGAGGCGGGACAAGACCCGAAGTTGCCGCAGTCGTGGGTAAGTCGGCGGGAGGACGAACCCAATCCCTACGGACAGGTTCCCGTCTTCCACTTCCGCACATCCATGAGTGACAAGTACGGCCGCCCGGAACACATCAAGGCGTACGGACCACAGCGGTTCATCAACCACGTCATCTCCAACTTCAGCGTGACCATCGACTTCATGTCGTACCCGCAGCGGTATGCGCTGATGGACCCGAAGGGCGATGACCCGAATGTAAACAAGCAAGACCCGTTCGACCTGAACGACGCCGACGACGATCCCGAAGGCGAGGGACACGCACCCTTCAACGCCGACCCTGCTGCCATCTGGAAGTTGTTCGGCATGACGGGGGTGGGCCAGTTCAACCCTGCGGACCCGAGCAACTTCATCGAGCCGCTGGACCGTGCGGTCAAGTCCATGGCACAACTGACCGAGACGCCCTTCCACTACTTCGACCCGTCCGGTGACACTCCATCCGGTGAAAGCCTGCGTACCGCGAACGAACCGCTGTACGTGCGAGCCGAGCGACTGGAGATGTTGTTCGAAAGTGAATACCAGGACTCGCTGTCGTTCGCGCTGTCGTTCTTCGGGATTGAAGATGTTGCAATCGACGTGAAGTGGAAGGCCGTACGCATGGTGTCCGACGCCGAGGGGTGGACGGTCATCGCGCAGAAGGTGGCGCTCGGCGTGCCCCTGCGGCAATGCCTCCAGGAAGCCGGGTACGAAGACGAACTGGTCAACTCGTGGCTCAACCAGGGTAGCGACGTACAGCAGCGTCTAGGCGTGCTGAAGGGCATTGCCGATGTCATCGAGTCGCTGGGTGCATCCATGGCACTGGGCATCGTCGACACGGTGCAGGTGAAGAAGATCGTCGCGGATCTGATTGGTGAAGCTGTAGACGACGAGCCCAAGGACTGATCGTGGCCAAGACACTGCGCGAGAAGCACGACGAGCAAGCGCTGAACCACGAGCTTGCATCGGAGGCGTTTGTATCCGCTGAACTTCGCAAGGCAATCAGCAGTGTCGCGCGCCAGGCAACGAAGGCGTACGTGCAGGCGGCGGGAAGGATCACCCAGCCTCTCCCGCTGTCCGGCCGTATTCAGTTCGTCAACACCGTCATCGCTCTGCTTCGTGCGCTGAACCCCAACGTGAAGTCGCGGCTCATGAAGAGAGTTAAAGACGCGATGCGGATCGGTGCACAACAGGCGCAGGAGAGCATCGGCCGCAAGGTGACGGTCAACCCTCGTCCCAACCGTGCGCTGACGAAGGAGATCAACGCGGTTGACAAGAAAGCGAAGGAGGACATCGACGCGGCTATCAAGTTCCTCAAGTTGAAAGGCAAGCGGGTCACGTACCGCGACTTGACGAAGGCAATAGCCATGGCGACTTCATCCGCTGAAAGAGTGGACCGTGCAACAAGGTGGGCGACCAACAAGGGCGTCAACGATGGGGTCGCCGTTGTAGCCACTGCAATCGGTGCAAGCAGGTTGTGGGTTGCGGAAGTTGACGCGTGTCTGCACTGCCTCGCGTATGCCGGTGAAGTGGCCAAGCCGGGCAAGCCCTTCAAAGGCGGGCTCACGTTCGCGGACAAGCCACTGTCGTTGGAACCTGTAGACGGACCACCGTTGCACCCGAACTGTCGTTGCCGTACTCAGCCGTGGTTGGGTACCAAGACCGGCGGTGGACCGGGCGACCAGCCGGACTCGTTGAAGCGCGAGGCGCAGCGAATCGTGTTGAAGGGGTGGAGTGCCCACTCGTCCGAAAAAGCCCGCCTACGTGCTGCTGACAGGCTTATCCGCCATGCACCCAACTTGCCCAAGTCCGTCATCAAACGAGCACGTCAGGATGTGTCGCTGGGCAAGTTCTCAAGTCGCATCCCCTAGGGTGTACGTACAATGACCGCAAAGGACGCAAGCCCATGTGGGCACAGCAACAGGAGAGGGTCGAGATGACCAGCACACTTGCCGCCGTATTCCCGCAACACCCCATCACCGGAGTAACCGCCATCGGGTTCAGTTCCGAAGACGAGCCGATCTGGCCTGTGTTCGGTGGTGCCGAAGACGACGACACGGACGACGATGCCGATGATGACGCGGACGAAGAGGAAGAGGACGACGAAGACGACGCGGATACCGACTGGAAGAAGCGGGCCAAGGACGCGGAAGAGCGCGCACGCAAGGCCAACTACGAAGCGGGCGCACGACGCAAGCTGCTGAAGAAGCACGGCATCGATCCCCGCACCGGTGAGAAGCGCACGTCTGTAGAAGATGAAGACGACACGGACGACGACGAGATCGACACCACGAAGAAGAAGACCGGCGAGGGCATCAGCGAGAAAGACGTGAAGGTGCGCGTCAAGAAGGCGGTCAACGCCGCCGTCGCGGATACCAAGCTGGAGTTGCAGCCGGTACTGCACGCACTGGCCCGTCGTGTCGCGCTGGACGACAGCGGTGTTCTCCCGGAGTGGCGTGAACTGCTGTCGGAAAAGCTCGATGTCGAAGAACTGGACGTGGACGACGAGGGCAACATCACCGGCCTGGACGAGCAGTTGACCGACCTGAAGCGCCGGTTCCCCAAGTGCTTCGCCAAGAAGGGCCAGCGGGTCGGTTCCGGACGGGAGACCGGCGGTGCACGGGACCTGGACGGCGGCAAGAAGGGCACCGGCACCAACAACAAGAAGACGTGGGATCAGCAGATGGACGACATGATGACCGGCGCGTCCTGACGCATGGGCGTGGGTACAATCTGCTAGCTTTCGCAGTACGGCAATAGTGCGGGTCCGTGTGGACACCTCTCGCAAGAAGCACGCTCATGGAGCAGACAGCGTTTCAAGCCATGAAGTTTCGTGCGGGCGGAAGGGGTTCACATGACTCGCACTCTTGCTTTCCTGGAGACCCGTACATCGGGTGACTACCCGGAGGGTTCCAACGGCCACGTGCCGACCACTGCTCTTCTCGGCTACGGGAAGAACCACGAGCCGATCTACCAGGTCGCGGGTGGTGCCGTCTCCGACGCCAACATCACTGCCTGGATTCCGATGGAGTACGAAAGCGAAGCGGTTGTCCGCGTTCGCTCGGAGTCCGCCATCGAGGCCATCGGCTACAAGTACGTGATGACTTCCAAGACGAAGTCGATCCCGCGTTCCGGTGCAACCAAGTCCCACGTCGGCACGACCTACGTGGACGACGACAGCACCAACGACGAAGTGGTCATCACAGCGCGCCGGTTCAACGGCCGCATCTCGTTCGACCAGGACGACCTGTCGGACGCCAACTCGCGCATGAACGTCCGCCAGACCAAGGCGAACGACTGGGCGTCTTCGTACGCCGACCTGTTCGACAACTCATGCTTGGGTGTGTCGGCCGATCAGAACCTCACGATCGACGGCACCACGCACAACTACATCGCGCCCTTCAAGTCCGTCTACTACATCCTGCGGAACACCACGGACGTCGGTTTGGGCTACACGGCGGACGACAACTACCTCACGTGGGACGACGACCTCACCACCACGACTTCGGCGGGCAACCTCTACGACAAGCTGTCGCAGGCGATCGGCAAGCTGGAGCAGGGCAAGTTCTGGTCCAAGAACGACACCGTCATCATCGCGGCTCCCGGATGGCGCGAGCAGCTTCGTCTGCTCAAGGACGCGCAGGGTCAGCCGGTCTTCATCAACAACCGCGACGCCAGTGGTGGCACGCAGAACGACTACCTGATGGGCTACCCGGTCTACTGGTCGCGTGGTGCCAAGGTGGCCGGTAAGGCGACCGACGACCCGACCGGTGCCGACCTCATCTTCATCGCCAACAAGCGCTTCCTGGCGCGTGGTGACCGGGTGGGCGACAGCGGTTCGGCGGCTCCGGAGTCCAGCTTCGCGCTGGCCCGCCCGCAGGACGACACCGACGACGCGTCCATGAAGTTCCGTGTCCGGCGTGCGTTCGCTCTGACCCACCCGCGTGCGGCCGTGGTCATCCAGCGCGTCACCGACTGATCGAGGCAGCAACTACTGCAAGGCACATGAGGCCGGGCTCGGGAATCCCCCGGGTCCGGTCTCGTAGTTTAAGGAGATGAAGTCGTGGTTGCACGCAAGCCGGTCAAGAAGACTGCCGCAGCGAAGAAGACTATCCGGCCCTTCCAGAAGCCCGTAGCGGCTCCGGAAGACCTGGACCTAGACACGGATACCGAAGAGGAGTTTGAAGACGGTACGGACGACCTGGAGGGCACTGGCGACCCCTTCGCAGATGACGACGATGAGACGCTGGACCCTGACGAGGGTGATGAAGACCCGGACGCCGACGATGCGGTGCACAACTACGCGATGCGGGACTTCGTTCACAACGGCGTCTTCACCACGGAGTACGACGTGCCGACCGGAGGGTTCACCACGGAAGCACATCTCGGCTTCCTGAAGCGCGTGATTGCCGATGCGCAGTCGCTCGATCTGCATGCCCGCACCGCATCCGCCAATCGCATCAAGTTCAACCGGGACAAGACCAAGGTGACCTACGGCGTTTCCGTGCGGGAGAGCTGATGGTGCAACTGAACATCGTCGGGTACACGACCGGCGATCCACAGAAGGTGGACGTCACCGGCGACATCATGACCGGCAACCTGACCATCGAGGGGTCGGGCGGTAACAGCCGTGTCATCGCAATGGAGTCGTCGTTTTCAGGCGGTGAAAACACCACTGACAGCACGTCGCGTCTGATCCTGGAGTCGTACCAGCGGGCGCAGTTGACGGCCACCACGGGGCAACCAGGCCACTTCGGTGAAGTCATCCGTATCTACTCGCGGCGCTGGGACTCCAAGCAGATGATTGCTTGGTATGGACCGACTTCATACGACCCCACGACCCACCTCCCCGTTGGTAACGACACCGCGTGGTTCTGGATGGGTGCGCACTATGAGGCGAACGACCACGGTTCGGTACACGGTCACTGGTCTGTAGAAGTTCCAGACTCCAACGCGGAGTTGCAGACACGCTTCGACATGCGGATCTGGAATCCGGATACCGGCGAGTTCGGCATGGACGTCGGAGAGGCGACGTTCTACCAAACGCATCTCGACATCAACAACAACGGCGGCGTGCACTTCGACTACAACACCGGCGACATGGTGATGGGTCAAGGAACCAACCCCACGCCGACCAGCGTTGCGCGTCTTGATGTTCGCAATAACGGTGCCAAGGCGGCCATCTACGCCAGCACGACGGCTGACGGCACGGCGTCGACTGCTGTTGTCCGCGTTGAAACGTCGTCTGCTGCCAAGCGCGGTATCGACATGCGGGTTGTGGGCGACAACGTTTCGCGTGCACGACTGGATTCCAGTGGCACCAGTGGTTCGGGTGCGCTGACATTCGGAGACGGCACGGTTGCCGACGTACGGCTGTACCGCAGCGCTGTGGACGTGCTCTCCACGGATGACAGTTACGTCGTCGCTGTGCGGCAGACAGTGGGTTCCGCAACGCTGAACAGCCGCAAGTTCTACGTCGAAGATTCAGCCGGTACAACGCAGACGGCGCTCTTCAAAGTCACGGCAGCGGGTACGGCGTCGCAAGCTGTTGTCGCGGCTGAAGTCTTCGACACCACCAAGCGGGGCTTCGACTATCGCGTGACTGCGGACGGAACCTCGCGTTGGCGCGTGGGCATCAACGCCAACGGTTCTGGAGAACTTACATTCGGCAATGGCACACTGGCGGACACGAACCTGTACCGCGAGCAAGCCAACATGTTGAAGACCGACGACGTGTTCGTCATCAACAGCACCACGGGCGCATCGGCGTTGTCGTCGTTGGTGGGCGGATACGGCAACAGCGTCGCCTTCAAAGGTCTCGTGTTGCAGTCGTCTTACCCATCGGATGATATCGGTGGCGGGACAGACGGAACCGGGCGTCTGTATACCTTCCATTACCAGCGGGGTAACGCCTACAGCTTCGGTGAGTGGCACCGGGCCATGCTCATGCGCAGTGACGCGAAGGCCATGGACTCGATGTACCTGCCGATCCTCAATGGCAAAGTCGCGTTCAACGATGACCGCACACCAGCGTCGGGTGCTTCGTTCTCTCCCGCCTACTGGACCGGCGCGCACTTCGAAGCCAACGACCACGGCAGCATCCACGGTCACTGGGAACTGGAGATCCCGGACGAGAGTGGTGCGTTGCAAGGGCGTCTGGAAGTTCCCTACGTTGACCAGACGTTGACGGACGGGCTAGGTAACACCGTCTTCGGTATCGCGTACACGAACATCCGCACCAACCTTGCGGACTTCAGTGTTCGTGCGCAGTTGATGACGGCCGGTACGTACAGCGGGCAGGTAACCGCCTTGCGCATCGGTGGCAACAACACCGTCAACAAGGACATCAAGATGTCCATCAGCAGCGACATGAGCGACACCGGACGGCGCTGGGCCATTCGCGTCAACACCGACAGCGAAGTCGGTGGCGGCAACGTCGGTAGCAACTGGCAGCTCATCGCGTACGACAACAACGGCTCGCAGCTCGGGTCTTCAATCTCCGTAGACCGTGCAACGCGGAACACGACGTTTGGTGCCGCTGGTTCGCTCGGTGCACGCGTTGGTGTGTCGTGGGCTACGGGTCATGGCATCAGCGCGCAGCCGTCCATCTCGCCGGGCTCAAGCAGCGCGTACGACGCCACCATGACAGCAACGACGGACCGGGCCTACCAGTCGCGTGTTTCAGGGGATACAAGCTCGCGGCACGTCATCTACACCGATGGCAAGTTGGAGTGGGGAGACGGTACTTCGCGGGACACGAACCTGTACCGCATCGGTGCGAACCGTCTTGCCACGGACGACAGCTTCACCATCACTGCCGGGGAACTCTCGATCGGTGCCGGACTATCGGGCAACAGCGTCTTCAGTTACACCAACGCAAGTGCGACGAACAACGGGCTCAACCTCACCAACACCGCAAGTGCGGGAAACAGTGGTTCGCCACACGTCCGTATGGAATCCATCAACGTCGGGTCGCTGGCGTTCACATCCCGCATCACCGGGGACACGTCGTCACGCTTCCTGCAAACCGTCGCGGGCTCGATGCAGTGGGGGCCAGGTGGAAGCGCAAGCCGTGATGTGACTCTGTACCGCAACGCCGTGGGCCAACTGAAGACGGACACCGGTTTCACTGCGGCAAACGTCAGCATCGGTGCCGCACTGGATACCTCGCTGTTGTACGTCAGCGGTGACGGCACGACTTCGAACGTGAAGTTGGTGACTTCAGCGGAGACAAGCCCGAGCACTGCTGTTCTACGGATTGAAATCCCCACACCTGCAACGGCTTCGGTTTCGAAGCGTGGTTTCGACTACCGGGTTGCGAGCGACAGTGTGTCGCGGATCAGGTTCGACATGAACGGTGGACTTGACGCGGACGGCACAACGGTGTCGGCTTCAGGTTCGGGAACGCTGTGGTTCGGTGACGGTGCACTTGCGGACGTTAACTTGTACCGCAAGGGCGCGAACATCATGCGGACCGACGACAAGTTCGTCACGCTCGCTGGCCTTGGTATCGGCAACAGCACGGTGGCAACGTCGGCAGTCGGTGCACTGGCGCGCAAGATGCAGGTCTTCGACGCGGCGGGTAACTCGCTCGGTTTCGTTCCGATCTACACGAGCATCAGTTAGGAGGTTGCCATGTCTGAAGTTCTGCAAGGACAGGACATCACCATCACGGGCACGTTCCTGGAGTACGCGGGTGGCCCGCCTGCTCCGGTGTCCGCTGTGACCGTCACCATCACGTCATCGCTCACTGGTCTGGCGGTAGTGGGTCCGACCGCAACGGGCGTCCTGAACCTCGCTACGGGCGTCTACAGCTACACGTGGTCGGTACCCGAAGACCAGGCTGCCGGTGATTACGCCATCTCGTTCGACGCGACCGACGCGCAGGACGACGACGTTTCAACTTCTGGAACGTTTACAGTCCGGCTCTTCACGGACGAGACGTGGGCAACCATCCTGGATGTTTCGCGGTACACGGGCGTTGCTGTCGAAGAAACGGATCTCTTCCAAGCGCAAGCCATCATCGAGTTGTTCAGTGGTACGACGATCCTGGCTTCGCACGGCGAGATGATCACGACGCGGAACCTTCGGCTGCTTCGCATGGCGGTGTCGTACGAAGCGGTGTTCCTGAAGGACCACCCTGGCTTGTTCACGGACGCCGACGTCGAGAACTATTCGCAAGACGGCTCCAGTGCCACGTACAGCCACGTGAACGCCGCCCTGCTAGCTCCACTGGCAAAGCGTTGTCTCGACCGCTTGTCGTGGAAGCTGGAGCCCCTACGTGCCCTGCCTCGCAACCGGCGTGCCGGGATCGACATGGGCATCACGTCCAGCATCATGGACACCGAGGCGGGCGACAAATACTTGGTGTGGGAGACGATGTGAGGACCACGACGACGATCAGCGTTTATCGCGGGACAACGACCAACGACTACGAAGACGTGGTTGCGTTGAACGATGAGACAACGCTGGTCGCGTCCGGTGTGCTCGCCAGCATCATCGAGCAATCGCGCCGGGTCTTCACTCCCGTCAGTGACCCCGCGATGGACACCCGTGTCGTCAGGTATTGCACCGGCCGTATCCGAACCGGTGTCGACCTGCGCAACGACGACCGCGTGAAAGACGAGCGCACCGGTACGATCTACATCGTGGAGGGGATGCGACAACCATCCTCACCAGTACGCACCAACGAAATCGTCTTCGACATGAAAGTCATAGCAAGTTAAACAACTGAAGATGCGGTCTTATGCGGGACAACCGTTCGGCCGCACCCTCACTTCCACGCTGACGAAGCAGGAGGTAACCGTGGCGTACGCCGTAATCATGGCGGGCGGCTGGTCGGAGAAGATCGACCTTGCTGTCGAGAAGAACATGCTGCGTCCAGTGGCGGAAGCAATCCTGGACGACATGAAGCGCGGTTGCCCCAAGGACACGTGGGAGCTGCACAACTCGCTGGGTATGGCTATCCGGGGAAACGTCGCACGGATCGGTTCGACTCTCGACCGGTCCGTCTTCACCGAGATGGGTACCAAGCCGCACATCATCCGCAGTCATGGGAACTATCCCCTGCGGAACAAGGCAACCGGCGAGGTCTTCGGCCGCGTGGTCCACCACCCTGGTACTCCTGCGGAACCGTTCATGCGTCGTGCCCTCTACCGCAGAAGGAGTGGCTGACATGACGCTTGCATTGCACCCCAACAACGAGATGGTCGCCGTGGCGTGGATCAAAGCCATGCTGGACATCACTTCAGTAGCTACAACGCTGCCGGACAAAGAGTCATGGGGCGAAGACGGCTTCGTCCAGGTGTCCAACGTCGGCGGCGAGAGCAACATCTACGTCCCCATGCGGGAACCGATCCTGTCCATCGACTGCTGGGGCTGGTCAGCCAACAGCGCCAAGCCAGCGTGGAACCAGGCGAACAATCTTGCGGAAGCAATCCGTATGGCGTCCTTCGACTACGACAACGCTGGACGCCTGCTTTCACTGCCTGGAAGTTATCCAGACGCACGAGTGAAGTCGGTGTACCTGA
>Ga0307515_10003347_pt1 | contig 33859 bp, 27 predicted proteins | sample 17_EM_MG_FD_194513 | JGI IMG/M metagenome (GOLD analysis project Ga0307515, IMG submission 194513) | Populus trichocarpa ectomycorrhiza microbial communities from riparian zone in the Pacific Northwest, United States - 17_EM | ecosystem: Host-associated > Plants > Roots > Unclassified | place...
CGCAAGTCGGGCCCTGGTCGCAGTCGGACCAGGGCCCGACTCAATCAGCCGGCGGCGAGGGCGGCCGTCGGCGTCAGCCGGGACGCGCGGACCGACGGGTAGACGCCGGCGATCATGCCGACCACGACCGCGCCGCCAAGACCGGCGAGGGTCGAGGAGAGCGGGACCACAATCGGCCAATTCTGGTACGCGGCGTAGCCGGCCGTGGCGAGCAGCCCCAGGGTGGTCCCGGCGATCCCGCCCAGCGTGGCGAGCGCCACCGACTCGGTGAGGAACTGGCCGCGGATCTGGCCCCGGCTCGCACCCAGCGCCCGCCGCAGGCCGATCTCCGAGCGGCGTTCCAGCACCGAGATGACCATCGTGTTGGCCACCCCGATCCCGCCGACCAGCAGCGCCACCCCGGCCAGCGCGAGGAACAGCGACGAGAAGGTGTTCTCGGTGGCCCGCTTGGCGGCGAGGGCGTCGGACGGGCGGCTGACCTGGACGTCCCCCGGCCGCTCCGGATTGACGGTCTCCGGCAGCACCGAGCGCACCGCCTCGATCGCCGACTCTCGGGACTGCACGTAGAGCACGGTGGGGTGGCCGTCGAAGCCGAGTTGGCTGCGGGCCGACTCCCAGCCGACCAGCGCCGCCCGGTCGATCTCCGGCAGCAGCGGGTTGGCGGCGAGAATGCCGACGACGGTGAACCACCGGTCGCCGATCATCAACTGCGGGCCGGCCCCGCCGACGGGACGTACGTCGGCAACGCCGAGCCGGGCCGCCGCGACCGCGCCGAGCACCACCGCCGGGAACTTCGCGGTGACCGGGGTGAGCCAGTGGCCCTGCTGCACCCGCGCGTTGATGACCGGGAGCAGATCGAGCCGGCTGGCCAGCACGGTGAGGCCGGAGCCGTCGCTCGGGTCGGTCAGGTCGGAGCGGCGTACCACCGCGTGCGTGTTGGCGACCGCGCTGGCCCGGATCACCGGGCCGATCCGGCCGACCATGCCGACCGAGGCCTCGGGCAGCAGCACCGGCGGATTCTGGTCGGGCAGGGCGGTGGCCTGCAGCATGTTGGTGCCCAGGGCGGAAAGCTCGCGCATCAGGCTGGCCTGGCTCGACGCGGGGATGCCGGTGACCACGATCATCGTGGCGATCCCGATGGCGATGCCGAGCGCCGACAGCGCGGCCCGGGTCTTGCGGGTACGGATGCCGACCAGGCCCAGGCCGAGCAGGTCAAACGGGGCCAGCCGGACCGGGCGGGTGGCGGCGGACGCCGAGCGTGAAGTACCGCTGACCGGGGTCATCGGGCCGGCCCGGAATCGGCGACCAGGCGGCCGTCCAGGATCTCGACCCGGCGCGGCAGCCGGGCCGCGATGTCCCGGTCGTGGGTGATGATCGCGATGGTCGTGCCCTCCTCGTGCAGCCGGTACAGCAGGTCCAGCACCGCCTGGCCGTTGCGGGTGTCCAGGGCGCCGGTCGGCTCGTCGGCGAGCACCAGCGCGGGCCGGTTGACCAGGGCGCGGGCGATCGCCACCCGCTGCCGCTCGCCGCCGGAGAGCTGGTTCGGCAGGTGCGAGACCCGGTGCCGCAGGCCGACCCGGGCCAGCGCGTCGAGCGCCAGCGGCAGCCGGCGCCGGCGCGGCACCCCGGCGTAGAGCAGCCCGGTGGCGACGTTCTCCGCGGCGCTGAGCCCGTCGGTCAGGTGGAACTGCTGGAACACGAAGCCCAGCCACCGGCCGCGCAGCGCGGACAGCCGCCGGTCGGAGAGCCGGGCGATGTCCAGGCCGCCGATCTCCACCGTCCCGGACGTCGGGCGGTCCAGCGTGCCCATGATGTTGAGCAGGGTCGACTTGCCGGAGCCGGACGGTCCGACGATGGCCAGCAGTTCCCCCGCGGCGATGTCGAGCGACACCCCGGCGAGCGCGGTGACCCCGCCGGGATAGACCATCGCGGCCTCCCGGACGGCGAGCACGGTCACGAGGTGGTCACCACGTTCGTGCCCTCGGCGAGGCCGTCGCCGGTCACCTCGACCAGGCCCTTGGCGAACAGGCCGGTCTCGACCGCGACGAGACCGCCGCCGGCGATCTGCACGGCGTAGCCGCCCTCGCTGAGCGCCACGAGCGCGCCGATCGGCACGGCCAGCACGCCCTTGCGGGTCTCGGCGGCGAAGGTCACCTGCACCTCGGCCGCGTCGAGGCGGGCCACGGTGTTCGCATCGTCGACGGTGACCGTGACGGCCAGCTTCGGGGTCGCGTTCGGGTCCCCGGCCTCGCCGTTTCCGCTCTGCACGACCCTGCCGACGGCGACGACCTCGCCCGGAACCGACTTGTCGTCGGGCAGCACGACCGTGACCCGGTCGCCCTGCTCGATCGCGCCGGCCTGCGCCAACTCGGCCGTCACGGTGATCACCTTCGCGGTGGTCGTGACGGACATCAGCGGCGCGGCGGCGCTGTCGCCAAGCTGGGCGGTGACGGAGTCGACCCGTACCGCGCTGGGCAGCACCGCCACGTCGCCGACGCCGATCCGGCCGGTCACCGGCAGCGCGGTGTCCTGCTGCCAATTCTTGATCGCCGCGATCAGGGACCTGGTGAGCACCCCCTCGCCCTTGCGCACGGTGACCCGGGTCGTCACCGTCCCCGGCGGTGCTGCGGAGGCACTGGGGGTCGGGGAAGGAGGCGCAGGCCTGGTCCGGGTGACTGTCTCGCCCGCGCCGGGTTGGGTGCCGATCGAGTAGCCCAGCGCCTTCAGATTGGTGGCGATGATCCGCACGTCCCGGCCGGCCGTGCCGGTCTCCTGGAGGGTGCGAAACAGCGGCATGCCGCCGTAGAACAGGGGCACCGGCTGGTCGTCGACCCGGAATAGCTGCTTTCCGCGCTTGACCGACGAGCCCGGCTTCGGCAGCCAGGTGACGATGCCGTCCCGGCCGCCCTTCACCTGGCGTGCAGTGCCGTAGCCGAGCGTGCCCGGCAGCGACTCGGCGGTGGACATGTCGGTCTTGACGATCGCCGCGGACTCCACCGCGATCGGCGCGTCCGCGGACCGTTCCGGGGCTTCGTGGCGGCCGTACCAGCGGATGCCGCTGTCGACGAGCAGCGCCAGCACGGCCAGCACGGCCAGCACAACGAGCCCACGGCCGAGCCGGCGCGCCGACGCCGGGGGAGGTGCCGGGGGAGGCTCGGAGAGCACGATCAGCTCGGTCTCGGCGTCCGACGGCCTCACCACCCGGCCGCCCCCAGATCACGCCGGCCGCAAAGGTCGAGGATGTACACAGGCATGGGGGCGATCTTGGCGAATCAATATTAGAACAATGTCAGGTCTGGCCGGGACCGCCGAGATCGGTGCGCCGCCGACCTATAGTCGGCCGCGTGTGTGCAGACGTGCTGGTGGCCGAGGACGACGAGCGGCAAGCGGAGGTGCTGCGCCGGTACCTGGAGGCGGCGGGCCACCACGCGTTCGTGGTGCACGACGGCGTGGCCGCCCTCGACCGGCTCCGGCGGCACCAGCCGGACCTGCTGATCCTGGACGTGATGATGCCGCGCCTGGACGGCCTGGACGTGTGCCGGGTGTTGCGGCAGGAATCCGACGTGCTGGTGCTGATGCTGACCGCCCGGTCCAGCGAGGATGACCTGCTGCTCGGCCTCGACCTGGGCGCCGACGACTACCTGGTCAAGCCGTACAGCCCGCGGGAATTGATGGCCCGGGTGCGTACGCTGCTGCGCCGGGTCCAGCGGGCGGCGGCGCCGGTCCCGGCCGTACGCCTGGTGGGTCGGCTCGGCGTCGACCCGCAGCGGCGCGAGGTGACCGCCGACGGGACGCCGATCGAGTGCACCCGCGGCGAGTTCGCCATCCTGGCCGCCATGGCCGAGCAGCCCGACCGGGTCTTCACCCGTGGTCAGTTGCTGGAGCACACCCGCGGCCTGGACCGCGACTCCACCGAGCGGACCATCGACGTACACGTGATGAACCTGCGCCGCAAGATCGAGCCGGATCCGCGCCGCCCCACCCACCTGCTGACCGTGTACGGCGTCGGCTACAAGCTGACCGGTGGGGGTGGTTGATGCGGCCGCGGCGGGTGCCGTTGCGCCGCAGCCTGGTGGCGCGGCTGCTGGCCACCTCGATTCTGGTGGCGGTCTGCGCGATCGTGGCGACCGCCTGGCTCGCGGCGCAGTCCACCACCCGGGCGATTCAGCAGGAGCAGGGCCGCTCGCTCGCCGACGACAAGAGCGTCTACGACGCGCTGGTCGGCTACGCCGCCAACCACAAGGACTGGTCCGGCGTCGCGCCGGTCATCGCCGAGCGGGCTCGCAAGCTGGACCGCCGGATCACGCTGATGACGGAGGATCGGCAGCCGATCGCCGACTCCGGGCCGGGACCGTCGTTGCAGGCGGCCCGGCCGTCGGCGACCGTCGACCCGCTGCATGTCGATCTGGGCCTTACCGGCGGCACGGACCGGATCGATCGGCGGGTGGTCGGGCCGTACCGGCTGACCGCCAAGGAGCGGCAAGACCTGCGGCAATTTGCCACCGTGCAGATCGACTGCATGGCCAACAGCAATGTGACCGGCGAGATCGTGGACGGCCCGGCCGGCCGGCCGTATGTGCGGGTGGTGGGCGCCGACCCCGTGGGAATACAGGGGCATTGCCTGCAGAAGGGCCTGCAACTGCCGATGCCGACGGAAGAGAAGCCGATCAAGGCGCTCACCAAGCAGGTTGCTCGATGTCTGGGCAGCGTCGACGAGATCAAGGTCTGGATGAATCCCGACTTCACGGCCGAGGCCTCCCCGGCCGAGAAGGTCCGCGACCCGGCCGCCTGGAACAAGCGGGTGCGGACCTGCATCGAGAAGTCACGGCAGAGCCAACTGCGGCCGTACACCGCCCCGCCGGCGCTGCTGTTCGTCACCGATCCGGCGAAGGACGCCGCGCAGCCGGTCTTCAACCTGTCGCGGGCCAACGCGGTTCGGATCGCGTCGGTCACCGGCGCCGTGCTGGTCCTCGCGATCCTGATCACCGTGCTGGTCGGGCTGCGGCTGGTGCGGCCATTGCGGGTGCTGACCGAGGCGGCCCGGCAGCCCGTCGAGCTGCAGGTGCGGGCGCCGGTCACCACCCACGACGAGATCGGCTACCTGGCCACCGCCCTGAACGACCTGGCGGAACGCCGGGAGCGTACCGAGCAGCAGCGCAAGGCGATGGTCAGCGACGTCGCGCACGAGTTGCGCACCCCGTTGACGAACATCCGTAGCTGGCTGGAGGCGGCGCAGGACGGCCTGGCCCCGGTCGACCCGCAACTGCTCGACCTGCTGCTGGACGAGGCCCTGCAGTTGCAGCACATCATCGACGACCTGCGCGACCTGGCCGCGGCCGACGCCGGCAGCCTGCGCATCCATCCCGAGCCGGTGTACGTCCGGGACGCGATGGAACAGGTGGCGGACGCGCACCGCGGCGCCGCCGAGACCGCCGGGGTGGGGCTGCGCACCGATTGCGGCGCCGACCCGGAGGTGAGCGCCGATCCCGTACGGCTGCGTCAACTCGTCGGCAACCTGGTCTCCAACGCCGTGCGGCACACGCCCTCCGGCGGCACGGTCACCATCCGCACCGGTGTCGCCGCGGGCCGGCTCAGCATCGAGGTGATCGACACCGGCATCGGGATCGCGGCGGCGGACCTGCCCAAGGTGTTCGACCGGTTCTGGCGCGCGGACGGCTCCCGGACCCGCAGCACGGGCGGCAGCGGGCTCGGGCTGGCCATCGCCCGCAAGCTCACCGAGGCGCACGGCGGCGGCATCGCGGTGGCCAGCCGCCTCGGCGCCGGCACGACCTTCACGGTGGACCTGCCCACCCGCCAGGCCTGACGGCTCGGGGCAGGACCAGCAGCAGACGTTGGGTGTCGCTCGCGCCGGGCGCGCCGGCGCCGGCCGGATCGGCGAGGTCGGCCGCCAGGCCATCCCGGTTGACGAGCCGATAGCCGCCGTCGTTGAGCGCCTCGATCCGCCATTGGGACGCGGCGGTTGCCTCGCCGACGGCACCGAGCGCCAACCGCGGGGCACCGCCGGACGCGGTCACGACCGTGACGGGCCGGCCGTACCGCTGGTTGATGACCTGGTAGTAGCCCTCGACGGTGTGCGTGAACCGCCAAAGTCGGCAACCGCTGCCCCGCCCGACCACGAGGCGGCCGGCGTGCGCGTTGCCGCACCCGGCGACGTCGAGAACGCGCCGGCCGGAGGTGTCCGCGAGCAGGAGGTCACCGACCGGATCCAGCCGGAACTGCTGACAGGCGTTGCCCAGCCAGGCGTACATCTGCACGGGTGCGCCGACGCCGCCGCAGCCGGCGGCCTCCAGCACCCGGCCGGCCAGCTTGTTCTCGATCCGGGACCAGCCGCCGTCCGTGGGAACGAGCCGGAACTTCTGGCAGTCGTTGGCCAGCCAGCCCCACTGCGCGACCCGCGCGCCGTCGGTGTTGATGCAGGCGGCGACCTCGGCGACCTTGTTGCTGTGCCGGTTCAGTATCGCGGCGTAGCCGTCGCCGCTGTCGTCCATCCGCCACTGCTGGCAGGGGCTCGCCGAGGGGCCGCCGATGCGCAGGTCGGCGCCCTCATACCCGCAGGTCGGATTGTCGATGACCGCGCCGTTGGCCCGGTTGACCACGGTGAAGTACGCGTCGCCGCGGCCGACTCGGCTGCTGCCGGACAGCGGGTCACCGAGGCTGGGCCAGCCGCCCGACCAGGCGATGCGGCGCACGGACTGTTTCGGCCGGCCCTCGTCCGCGGCGTCGTAGTAGTGGTGGACGTACCAGTCTCCGAAGACATCTCCGCCTCCCGGGCCACGGAACTCGTTGTATCCGCGCAGGAGTTCGGTGCCGCCGCCGGTCAGCAGCGCGACTCCGTCCCGGTCGACGTACGGCCCGGTGATGGCGGTGGACCGGCCGACGACGACCCGGTAGTCGCTGTTGATGCCGCGGCAGCAGTAGTCCAGGCTCGTGAACAGGTAGTAATACCCGCCGCGGCGCAGGATCGACGGACCCTCGATCGAGGCACCGCCGCGCGACGCCAGCGGGTAGAGCGTCGGATCGTCGCCCGCGGGAAGCCCGGTGGCCCGATCGAGCCGGCGCAGCTTGACACCGTCCCAGAACGAGCCGAACGACAACCACGGCCGGCCGTCCGCGTCCAGGACCGCATCCGGATCGATGGCGTTGAACGTGTCCGTCGATCGCGACCGCACCACCAGGCCGCGGTCGACCCAGCCGTAGGCCGCGCTGTCCGGATCGAGCGTCCGGGCGGTGGCCAGGCCGATGACCGAGTCGTTGCGCCCGAACGACGATGCCGAGTAGTACAGGTGGTACTCGCCGTCGAAGAACGAGAGATCGGGCGCCCACAAATCGGCCGGCGTCCGGCCCAACTCGCGCGCGATCCACGCGGGCGGCTCGGCGAAGACCGGCGCGATGGGTGCCCAGTGCAGCAGATCGGTCGACCGGCTCGTCGGCAGGTACGAACCAGTGCCGACGCTGTAGTAGTACCGGCCCTGCTTGACGATCGTCGGATCGTGCGCCACCGGGTCTGCCGCGATGCGCCCCGCACCCTTGACCCCTGCCGCGGCCGGCGCGGCTACCAACGCGAGCGCCAGCATCGCGACCAGAGCCAAATACCGCGGTACGCGCATCGCAGACCTCCGCCGTCGGGCCGCCAAGTATTGACACCGATGATTCTCGGCTATGCACGTCGGAGGGGCGATAGGGCCGGCCACAACATTTCTTGTACTTGCGCTGCGAGCCACACCAGCGGGCCCGGACCGCAGCGGATGCGGTCCGGGCCGGACTATTGCGACAGTGTTATTGCGACAGTGCTTGGATGATCGACCGGTAGCGGGCCGCCGCGTTGGGGTTGGTGTCCGTTGGGTAGACGTTGCAGAGGCAGTAGGGGTCCGCCTCGTTGAAGACCGAGACGAAGGCGATCGAGCCCGGCGTCGTGGTGTTCTTGCTCGCCAGCCAGTTGTAGACATAGGTGAAGTAGGCCGGGTTGTCGCCGCCGGAGTCCGGGGATCTGCTGTAGACGCTGAACTCGGCGATCGCGAACGGCAGGCCCTTCGACCGGGCGAAGTTGTACCACCAGTTCCACCCGTACTGCTTGGTGAAGTGGTTGTCGGCGTTGCCGTCGGAGTTGTACGCCGGATACCAGTCGTAGGCGTCCAACGCGATCACGTCGACCTTGCCGTCCACGAACAGCGTGGAGGCGTCCTCGACGAAGGGCTCGTCCTCGTCGTAGCCGCTGGTGCCCTCGTTCGGGTTGAAGACGATCTTCAGGCCCGGCGCGGTCGCCTTGAGCAGCGTCGCCGCCCGCGAGAACTGGTTCCGCCAGGCCGCTTCCTGACCCGCCTTGGCCTTGGAGAATTCGCAGCAGTTCATCTCCCAGCCCAACCGCACATAGGCGTTCGGGTCGGCCTCGGCGATGCCCTGCGCCAACTCGCTCCAGTTGGCGTCGGTGCCCAGGTCGTTGTCTTGCGTCCACAGCGGGATCGAGACGATGAGATCGTCGCGGCCGGCGCTGAAGCTGCTCGGGATGCTCTGGGTCCACCAGGTGCTCAGCAGGTTGTTCCAGGCCTCGCGGGCCGGGAAGACGACGATGTTGTCCACCGGACGACCCCGCCAGTTCGCGAAGGCCGCCGCGTTGTCCCCGTCGTGCATGAAGTAGCCGCCGTCGGACCAGGGCAGGCCCGACGCGTGCGGGCTGCTGGTGTCGCTGGCCACCTCGGCGCGGTCGAAGGTGATCGAGTTGCCGCCGCTGGAGGCGGGGTTTTTCCGGTTGGTCATGGTGAGGACCAGAGTGTGGCTGCCCTCGGTGAGGGTGGGTGAGGAGTAGACCTCGACGGTGGTCGCGGTGACTTCCGCGGCGTAGTAGTCGACGTCGACCGCGGTGCCGCCGTCGATGGCCGCGGTGGCGATGTAGGCCCAGGGCTCCTTGACGCCGAAGAGTTTGATCTGGTGTCCGGAGAATCGCACCGTGGCGGACGAGCCTGCGGTGGATGTCCACTGGAAGCTGTTGTCTGGTGCTTTCGTGCAGTTGCCGCTGCACGGGCTCCAGCCGGCGGAGAACTGGACCTGCCCGACGCCGGTGCCCTGCGCGGTGTCCTGGATCGTCGTCGTGGCAACGGCTGCCTCGGCGTTTTGTTGGACGGCTAATACGCTACTGAAGGTCAGTGCCAGTGCGCCGACTAGCGCCACCCAACCAAGTCGCTTCACTCATTTCCTCCCGTGCCCCGTTGTCCTGCTCTGCTCTTGCTTCGCCAGCAAGATACGGGAACGGCGCGGGAGATTTTGCCCCGTAGTGTGCCGGGACGGTGCGAAGTGGTCAGTCGTGGCTGGTCAGCTTCCAGTAGCGAGACTTGGTCACAGTGCTGGCGTCCGGCTTGTAGAACGGCGGCGTCAGCGACAGGTGCGGCCGTTCCCAGGCGATGTTCTCGCGGATCACCCGGGCCGGGGTGCCGACGGCGATGCAGTTGTTGGGCACGCGTCCCTTCAGCAGGCTGCCGAAGCCCAGCACCGAGCCGTCGCCGATGGCGGCGCCGCCGAGCAGGACGGCACGCTTGGCGATCCAGACGTGGTTGCCGATGGTGATGTCCTTGGCGGGGTTGATCCGCTTCCCGGTGCTGACGTCGAAGATCGGGTGGGCGTCCTCGGTGCGGATCTCGTTCTCGCTGGCGAGCATGACGTCGTCGCCGATGGTGATGGTGGCGCCCTCCAGGGCGGTGATGGTGCAGGTCTTCGTGGTCGACACGCTGGCGCCGATCCGGATCTTGGCATCCTGGCCGAGCCGGATCCAGGCCATCAAGGGCGGCACCCGGCCGTGCGGGCCGATCTCCAGGGTGGCGTTGCTGCAATCGAATTCCACGTGCAGCCAGCCGATCCGGGCCTGTGGCGACACCTTGAGCGTGTTGTTGTCGCCCCGGAAATTAATCTTGATGTTGTGGTCGGTGGTGGTGCCATGAACGATCGTATTGCCGTGCTCGTCGCGGTAATCGGATAGGGCCGTAACGGTCAACATGATCTGCGATTTCCTCTTGTTGTCCGTTGCTCTCGGGGGTCATGTGCGCATTGGCGAACACGATATCCCGCGGTGCCGGGGTCCGCATGATCACCGACCGCCCGGCACCCGGCCCCAGGCCTGGAAGAGGGTGGCGTGCAGGACGATGGTGTCGGGTCGGTTCAGGTGGTCGCGGAGTTCCGCGAGGCAGCGGTCGAGTTCCGCCGCGGCGATGAGGCCCTGCTCCAGCAGCGCGTCCCGGCAGCCTTCGGCGCGGGACACCATCAGCGTCTGGTACGGGTCGCCCTGCTGGAAGACCCGGGCGGCCGCGTGCACGCCGATGTCGGTCAGGCCGTGGCTGCGCAGCAGCCGCGGCAGGCGTCGCCCGATCCGCACGTCCATCCCGTTGAGCCGCCACAACTCCGCGATCACCGCGACGATCCGGTCCCAGGCCGGGTGCGCCGGCTCGCAGATCCGCGAGATCCAGTCGACGTCCTGGACGGCGACGGTGCCGCCGGGCCGCACCAGGGCCACCATCTCGGTGAGCACGGCGTCGGCGTCGGGCACGTTCATCAGGACGAGCCGGGTGTGTGCGAGGTCGAACGAGGCGCGCGGCAACCCGGTGTCGGCGGCGTCGGCGGCGAGCAACTCCACGTTCGCCAGTCCGCGTTCCGCGACGGTTTCGGCCGCGAGTTCGAGCATCCGGGGTTCGGCGTCGAGCCCGAGCACCGTGCCGTGCGGGCCGACCCGGTCGGTCATCAGGTCCAGCACACCCAGCGGTCCGCAGCCCACGTCGAGGGCGCGGTCGCCGGCGGCGAGGCCGGCGTGGTCGAGCAGGTATGCGGCCTCGGGGCGAAACATCTCACCTTGAAAGAGCAGGCGTTGCCGTTCGTCGGCGCTGGCACCGAGAAGATAGGTGTTGCTCATGTGTCCGTACTCCCTCTGGTGAATGGCTGGGGCGGAGGCGGTTAGTGCAGGGCGACGGCGATGTTCTGCGCGGCGCCGTGGCGTTCCACGCTCACCACCCCGTCCGCGCCGTCGGTGAAGTACCGGGCCAGGCAGCCGCCGGGGCGTCCGCCGATGACGAACGGGCCGAGCACCGGTGCCACCTGGCCCGTGCCGACCCGGCCGTCGTCGTAGCGGACCGACATCGGGTAGCGCAGCGACTCGACGCGTTCCTGGGCGACGCTGTTGCCGTCGCGGACGGCGGTCCGTACCGCGGTGTGCCAGGCGGCGGCGTCGGTGTCGCGGCCCATCAGGACGTCCTCGCCCTTCATGCCGGTGGCGCCCTTGAGCAGGAACCGCTCGGGCCGAGCCAGGAGCAGTTCGTCCAGCCGGTAGGTGGCGCCCCGGTACTCGACGTCGCGGTCGCCGACGACGCGCGTCCAGGGCAGGTAGCGGGCGATGAGGGCCCGGTCGGCGTCGCTCATGCCGGGCTGGCCCTCGGAGGCGACGCCGAGCAGTTTCTTGTTGAACAGCAGCGACGAGGTCTCCGAGGAGATGAGCTGGCAGCCGGCCTCGAGGGCCTGGCCGACCGGCGCCCAGTTCACGCCGAGTTCGCCCCATTCCTGCACGGTGAAGTGGCGCAACCCGATCGGGTACCGCAGCCGACCGTCGGGGGCCATGATGCCGTTCATCAGGTCGGTCGGCTCGAAGAACGCGGCCCGCAGGCCGCGGCTGCGCAGGTAGTCGACCTCCACGTCGAAGTAGCGGGTGCTGGACACGCCGCGGACGAGGTCGGCGACGCTGCCGAGCAGTACCACGGACCGGTCGGTGCCTTCGCGCTCGGCCATCCGGGAGAACATGTCGGCCCGGGCGGCGAACGGCCGGTACGCCGACACGGGCTGCCCGGCGTAGATGACGTCGACCCAGGTGTCGGCGAGCAGCTGGGTCTGCACCGCGGCGCCGACGCCACCGCCCGCGTTGTACTCAATGAACTTGATCCCGTCCGGGGTGACGAATCCGTCGGGCCGGGCGATGGACGTCGCGTAGCGCCACTCCCAGGCCTCGTCGGCGGTGAACAGTGGGGTGGTGGCGGGGTCCACCCCGAGCGCGGCAAGTCGTTCGGTGCGGTCGCGGCCGAGCCGGCGGGCGACCCGGACCAGCGCGTCGAGGACGGCGGCCGCCGCGGTGTGCAGTTCGGTGTAGACGGGCCGGGGCAGCAGGACCGGGTGCAGGGAGATCGGTGTCGGCGGGAACGGTACTTCCCGCATGCCCCACAGCAGTTGTTCGCGTACCGTCTCCGGCTCGCCGATGGTCAGCGGCAGGGCGGGCACGGTTCGTGACGTGGTCATGGGTCGATGATGGGTTCGCGCCGTGCAGCGTCGGTGTAGCGCGGTTGTAGCGTGATGATGTGACGATGTTGGACGACCAGGTTGTGACGCTGCGCTCAGCGGTCTCGCGGTTCCGGTCCACTCTCGACGGGCTGACCGAGGACGACGTCCGGGCCGCCTCGTCGCTGCCCGGCTGGACCCGCGGGCACGTGCTCACGCACGTCGCGCGCTCCGCGGATTCGCGCCGCAGGTTGTTGCGCGCGGCGCGCGCCGGCGAGGTCGGCCGGCAGTATTCGGACGAGCAGACCCGGGCCCGCGAGATCGACGACGGGGTGCGACGGCCCGCCGCGGTGATCCGCGAGGACACCGCCGACGCGCTGGACCGGCTGCTCGCCGCGATCGTCGATTTCCCGGCCGACCGGTGGGCGGCGCCCGGGCACTGGCTCGGCGTCGGACAGCGACCGGTACGGCGGGTGGTGCCCAGCATGCGCCGGGAACTCGAGTACCACCACGTCGACCTCGCCGCCGGGTATGCGCCGGACGACTGGCCGCCCGACTTCGTCACCGAGCAACTCGACGAGCTGACCACGAAGTTCACCCGGCGCCCGGAGGCGCCCGCGGTCACCCTGCGGCTGCCGGGCACGCTGCTGCGGATCGGCGACGGCGGTGCGGTCACCGTCGAGGGGGAACCGGCTCAGGTGCTCGCCTGGTTGAGCGGTCGCGCCTCGGGCGAGCGGCTGCGCACCCGACCGCCGGGCAAGCTGCCCGCCGTGCCCGCGATGTCCTGAGTCTCAGTGCGGGGGAACGGTGAACACGGCATAGCGGATCTCGCTGGTACGCCCGCCGTGGCCGTCGTCGAGCCACAGGTCGCCGGGGCCGGGCAGCATCTCGCTGACCGTGACGTCCGCGTCCGGGGGCAGGGCACTGGCCATCCGGGTGAGTTGGCGCACCAGCAGCGGACTGTCCAGGTCGCAGTAGACCGGCTTGGGCTCGCCGGCACAGCGCAGGTAGACGTGCCGAGGCAGATCAAGATCGACCCGCAGTTGCTGTACGCGCAGGAACGCGCCCGGTTCCTCGCCGACGGTGCCGGCCGCGATCTTCCCGGCCGGCAGCCGCCAGAACTCGCGCTGCAGGACGACGTCGCCGACCCGGATGCGCGGCACGTGCGGGTGTCCGGTGCCGTGCACCGCGGCGCCCTCCGTGTCGGCCGGGAAGCCGAAGACGGCGAACGGATTGCGTCGCAGCATGGGCCAGGCATGCGGGGCGATGACCAGCCGCAGGTCGGATCCGGACGGGCCACGCAGGCGGAGCCGGCCGCCGTCGTGGTGCACGCTGAGGTCGCCGAGGCGCAGGCGCTGCTGCTCCGCCCGGCCCGAACGGCCGAAGGCCTCGATGTCCAGGCAGTCCAGGTCGATCCGGGGGAACGTCTTGTTCAGGTGGTACTGGGTGACGTCGGCGAGTTGTTCGCCGGGTTCGAGCAGCCCGGCGTACAGGTCGATCAGTTCGCGCCGGTAGTGCGGGAACGCGGCGTCGACGAACGGGGCGATCGATCCGTGGCTGAGGTGGTCCTCCATGGCGTGCAGATCGCCGATCACCAGCCGGAAGCGGCCGGCGGCGAGGTCGGCGTGCGACGCGGCGGCGACCATGAGATCGGGGTTGCAGACGGCCGGCTCGGCCACCCCGTAGCGCTGCACGAGGTCGGCGACCGCGGCCCGGTCCACCACGTGCTCGTGTCCGAGCCCGCCGTCGGCCGGCAGCAGGGCGGCCTCGAGGGCGTCCGCGATCTCGCCGACCCTGGTCTCCGCCGTCCGGTAGCGGGGTTCGAGCAGGTCGAGATCGGCCAGGTACGCGGCGAGGTAGTGGGTGGCCGGTACCGCTTGCGAGCCGAACCGGTGGGCGAACCAGCCGGCGAGCAGTTCCCGTTCGAGGCGCAGCCGCCACCGCGGGCGCAGCAGGAACATGTCGTAGAGCAGGCCGAGTTCGTCGCGCATCCGGTCGGTCAGGGGCGGCCCGATGGTCAGGCCGTCGGGGGTGCAGAGACAGTGTTCGTGGAAGACGCTGCGGTCGCTGTAGAAGCCTCCTCGGCGTCGGGCGGCCTGGTCGCCGGTGACCGCGGTGAACAGGTCCTTGAGCTCGGTCAGGGCGTCGGGCCGGCGGGCCGGCGCCGCGTGGGCGAGGGCGTCGACCGCGGCGGTGACCTGCGCGCAGATCCGGCGGGCCGGGTGCTGCTCGGCCAGGCCGGCGACGAGATCGGTGAGGCCGGCGAGGGAGTCCTCGTCGCCGTACGGCAGTTCTGGGCCCGGCAGCACGGCCCCGAAGCAGGTCAGGCGGTCGAGCAGCGCGGCCGGGTCGGCCTCGGGTCGCAGCCCGGCGACGGTGTCGGAGATCTGCCGCCAGGTCGCCGTGCCATCGCACAGCCCGTACAGCAGGCGTTCGTCGCCGGTGAGCACGACCGGCGCTGCGGCGCGCACGGCGTCTCGCACGTCCGTGCTCAGCAGGGCCTGATCGATCCTCACCACGTGCAGTACGGCACCGTCGAGGTATGCGCCGGGGGACCGGCGTGGCCGCACCAGGTCCCGGACGGCGGAGTCGCGTGCCAGCGACCGGGCGATCGCCTCGGCCGCCCAGCGGGACAGCATCGGGTGGCGGGTCAGTCCGGTCGGTGACCAGGGCACGCCGGGCCGCTCGTCGGTGAGCCGGGCGGTGGCCAGCGGGCCGAAGTGGCTGGTGGTGTCGTTCTTGGCGCAGACCCGTTGCAGGTAACGCGCCAGGGTAGCCACGTTGTTGCGGTCCTGCTTGCGCGGCGGCCGGGTGTCCAGGCCGGGGTCATCGATCCAGCGGATCAGCCGGGGATGGGCCTCCTCGTTGGACACCAGCAGCATGTCGCGCAGCGCCGGCGTCTCGCGGAAGAGTTGGACGAGGCTCCGGCCGGTCGTCTGGCACGCGTCGGTGTAGGCGTCCTGCAGTGCGGCCGTGGCCAGGTCCCGCTGCCGCACGGCGGCGGTGAACTCGGCCAGCAGGGCCGCGAACTCTGCCGTCGGCTGTTCCGGGCGGGCCGAGTACGCGCGACCGCGGCGCAGCGCACGCAGCACGGCGTGGTCGGCCGCGTTGCCGGCCGCGGAGCGCAGCCCGGGATCCTGGGCTCGGACGGCGAACCGGGCGAGGTCGCCATCGGTGCGCAGCCGTTCCAGGGCGACCGCCGTGACCGCGGTGTCGGTGAGCCGGTCGAGCCAGCCGAACGGGAAGCCGGCGAGGCGCAGCACGGCGACGGAGGCGGGACGCCAGGCCAGCACCTCGAGGGCGGCGCCAGTGTCGAAGAATGTGCTCACCGGGTCTCTCCCACCGGTTGGGCGCTGGCGGCCTCGACGGCGGCCACTCGGTCCTTGTTGCGCATCGCCCAGTCGGCGAGGACCCGGGTCGGTGCCACCGCGAGCGCGAGGATGGCGCCGAGGATGAGCCATCCGGTGCCGGCGAGCCCGATCACCAGGGTGGTGACCACGGCCGGACCCAGGGCCACGGCGATGGCCTCGGTGCTGGCCTGGACGCCCTGGTATTGACCCTCGGCGTCGCGGGCCATGAGGCCCAGCGACAGGGCCCAGCGCGAGGAGACGTAGTACAGCTCGCCGAGCACGTGGGCGCCGACGCCCAGCACGATGATCACGGTCGCGGCGACCGACGACGTGGGCCAGGCCGCGAGGGCGAACACCACGCAGCTCAGGGCCAGCGCCGCGCCGGAGACGCGTGCCGAGCGCACCGCCCGCGGGATGCCGTTGCCCTGCTTGGCCACCTGCACCTGGAACAGCGCGATGAAGATCGAGCTGAGCGCGACGGCCAGGGCCGCCGTCCACGTTCCGGCGGAGGTGTGCGCGGCGATCCACAGCGGCAGGCCGCTGGACAGCATCGCCCAGCAGAACGCGAGCACCGCGGTCGACATCATGATCGAGACGTACGGCAGGTCGCGGATCGCCTGGGTGCTGCCGCGCCGGCGCTCGACCGGTACGGGCGGCACGTGCGGGACCTGAACGGTGATGAACGCGGTGGCGAGGAACGTCGTCGCGTTCAGCAGCACCGCCGCCACGAAGATCCATTTCTGGTCCACGCTGAGCACGACGGCGGCCACCCCGGCGCCGGCGGCATAGGCGATGTGCTGCACGACGCGAGACTGGGCCAGCACCCGCAGCCGGGCCTCGGTGGGCATCAGGCCGTAGACGAGCGACACCCGGATGCCGGCACCGGAACTCTGTACGGCGGTGAAGCAGATGGTCACCAGCAACAGCGACCAGAAGCCGCCCACCAGCGCGTAGGAGGCCATCGCGAGCCCGCGCAGGACGATGACGGTGCCGAGTACCTCGCGCGGCCCGCGGCGGTCCGCGAGCACACCGGCGGGGGTGGCGGCCAGCAGGCCGATGGCGCCGCCGAGACCGACCGCCAGGCCCATCTGTTCGGCCGGCACACCCTGGATGCGGGTGAAGAAGATCGCCCAGATGCTGAACCACAGGCCGTCGCCGAAGCCGTTGACGCCCTGGGCGGTCAGCAGCCGCACGACGATCGCGCGTTGACTCATATTCACTCTCTCCATGCTGCCGAGCACGGAGATCGGACCGCTTCCGACGGAGGAGACACCGCACTACTACTTAGGTCGTAGTGAGTCGATCCGCCTTTCGTAATGAATCAACCGTTCGATCGATTGCGGTCTTCTCCCGGGATCTGTTGTCGGCCTACAGTCCCGGGTATCGCCAGGCACGAAGTTTGCGCCAACATCACGACCGCCACGGGAGGATTCGTCGTGCGCTTTTACATCCTCGGGCCATTATCGATAGGGGACGGTGCGCAGCGGCGCCTGAGCGCCGCCAAGCACCGCAGCCTGCTGGCGGTGCTGCTGATCAACGCGAACCAGGTGGTCTCGATCGAGCGCCTCGTCGACGAGCTGTGGGCCGAGGATCCGCCGGTGACCGCGCAGAACCTGGTCCGGCAGTACGTGTCGCACCTGCGCAAGCTGCTGACCCCCGGCCACCTGCATACCCACGCCTCCGGTTACCTGCTGCAGGTGGGCCGGGGCAGCCGCGACATCGAGGAGTTCGAGCACCTGGTGCACGACGCCCGCGCGCAGCTGGCCGCCGGCCGGGCCGCGCAAGCCAAGGACACGGTGGCCCGCGCCCTGCTGCTGTGGCGCGGAGCGGCCTTCGCGGATGTGCCCGGCGGGCCGTCCGTCACGGCCGAGCGGGTTCGGTTGGACGAGCTGCACGCCGGTGCGCAGGAGCTGGCCGCGGAGGCCGGGCTCGCGGCGGGCCTGGTCGCCGAGGCGGTCAGCGAGCTCACCGCCCTGACCGTCCGCTACCCCCTGCGCGAGCGCCTGTATGTGCTGCTGATGCGGGCCCTGTCGCTGAGCGGCCGCAAGGCCGATGCGCTGGCGGTGTACCGCGGCGCCCGCGGCATCCTGGTCACCGAGGTCGGCTTGGAACCCGGGCCGGAGCTGCGGCAGATGGAGCAGGCGATCCTCGCCGACGAGCTGCCCGGCCCCCGCCCCGAGCACCCGCGCGGCGGCGAGGCCACGGTGGCCCCGGCCCAGTTGCCCGCGGCGCTGCCCGACTACGTCGAACGCCGGGCGGTGGCAGCCGAGATGCACAGACTGGTGACCGCCCCCGCCGACGAGAACGCGCCGCTGGTCGTGGCGCTGTCCGGCCTCGGCGGTGTCGGCAAGACTTCGCTCGTGGTGCGCCTGGGCCACCGCCTGCAGTCCGCGTTCCCGCACGGCCAGTTGTTCGTCCGGCTGACCGGCGCGCAGCGCGCCGGCGTGGAACCGGTCGACGCGCTCGGGCGCATCCTCGACCTGCTCGGCCATCAGCCGGCCGAGCAGCCCGCCGGTCTGCTGGCCCGCCAGGACCTGTATCGCAGCATCATGGCCACCCGACGGGTCTTGCTGATCCTCGACGACGCCCTGAGCGCCGCCCAGGTCCGGCAGCTGCTGCCGGGCCGCACCGCCGGGGCCGTCCTGATCACCAGCCGGTCCCGGCTGGCCGCCCTAGACGGGGCGCGGCATGTCACCCTGCCGGCGTTTACCGCCGACGAAGCGGTCCGGCTGCTCGCCGGGCTGGTCGGCGCCGAGCGTACGGCGGCCGAGCCGGAGGCGGCGCACGCGATCGCCGCCGCCTGCGGCCACCTGCCGCTTGCGGTCCGCGTCGCCGGGGCGCTGGCCAGCAGCCTGCCGCACCGCTCCCTGCGGCATCTCGCGCTGCGGCTGGACGGCGACCGGGCGCTGGACGAACTGGTGGTCGGCGACCTCAGCGTCCTCGACGTGGTGGCCGGCATCTACGCCGACCTCGACGCCACCGACCGCGCCGTGCTGCGGGAACTGGCCTGTCGCCACGCCGCGTCGGACCCGACCGGCGGGACGCTGAGCGAGCAGGCCGTGACCGGCTCGCGGCATGCCATCGACCGGCTGGTCGAGTCCGGCATTCTCGAGGTCGTCGGCAGCGACCGCGACGGCTGGTCGCTGCTGCGCTGCTCGGAACTGCTGTGCCGGTACGCCCGGCGCCTCGCCGCGGTCCCGCCCGCGGTGGTGACGCTGCCGGGCCGGGCCCGGCCCGCCCGGCTGGGCCTCGCCGGCTGATCCGTCCCGCGTGGAAAGGGCGGCCCCGCACCGTGGGGCCGCCCTTTTCCGTGCGAATACATCGCCACTACAACCGCGCTCGCGGCGACCGTACACGCCGTGCTGGCAGCGTCATGAGCACGACATCGGCAACCGAGAGGTGGCAACTCAATGTTCCGCGAGATGCTGAAATCGAAGATCCATCGAGCCACGGTCACCCAGGCCGATCTGCACTATGTCGGCTCGGTGACCATCGGCGCCGACCTGATCGAGGCGGCGGGGCTGCTGCCGTACGAGAAGGTCGACATTGTCGACATCAACAATGGCTCCCGGCTCTCGACCTATGTCATCGAGGGACCGCGCGACTCCGGCATGATCAGCATCAACGGCGCGGCCGCCCGGCTGATCAGCCCCGGCGACCTGGTCATCATCATCGGCTACGCCACCGTGTCCGACGCCGAGGCCCGCGACCTGCGGCCGGATGTCGTGTTCGTGGACGAGGCGAACCGGATCCTCGCCCGGAGCCACGACCCGGCCGAGGCGCTGGTCGGCACCGGGACCGTCCGTGGCGACCGGCTCGCGGAACGGGTCTGAGATGACCGCCCTGACGCACCGGCCCGCGACGGCCACCGCCGTGCTGTCGCACTACTACCAGGAGCTTGACCAGGTCGTTGCCGCGATCCGGGCGAACCGGCCGGTCCCGAGCGCAGCCGCCCCCGACTTCGCCCCCGACTTCGCGCTGCCGCCGCTGGACGCGACCTGGGAGGCCTACTACGCCGTGGCGCGGCTGCGGATCGCGGAGCTGGGCACCCACCGGGGGGTCCGGCTGAACCTGCTCGACCTGATGGGCAACCCGGGCACCCGGACCACCAAGACCCTGGCCTCGCTGCTGATGGTCGCCCGCGCGGTCGGGCACATCCAGCGCACCGGCGAACGCATCATGATCGTCACCCCGTCGTCGGCGAACAAGGCCACCGCGTTGCGCGACGCCGTCCTCAGCGCGATCGAGTGTGGGCTGGTCCGCGCGGACCAACTGCGCATCGCGGTGGTCGTGCCGCAGGCCGCGACGCCGAAGATGTGGTCGTCGGCGCTGTCCACCGACGCGGAGTTGGCCGCGCTCAACCCGGTGCTGGTCTTCGGCGGCGACGACCGCTCGGCGGTCAAGGCCCTGGCCCGCGCCGCGGTCGACGGCGGCGCCGAGCCGCTGCGGGCGCTGACCGGCATCCGGCTGTGGTACTCGCTGGATCTCGACAACTACCGGATGGCCGATGCCGTGCGGGCGTTCTACGAGCGCGACTTCTGCCCGCCGCGGGCCGGCGTCACCCGCCTGCACGCGCACGCCGTGTCCAGCGCCTACGGGCTGCTCGGTCATCACCTGGGACACACGGTCGCCGGCGGGCGCGACGACCCGCGCTACTTCCTGGTCCAGCACCTGGATACCCCGGACATGGTGCTCAGCCTCCTGTTCGGCTCGGCCGAGCGCGACCACCTGCCCGACTACGCGTACGACGCCGGGACCGGGCTGTACCACCAGGACGGCGATCCCCGCTTCCCGCTCACCACCTACCACCCGGGCGAGGTGCTGGAACCCACGTTCTACACCCGCCGGCCGCCCACCTCGGCGCGCATGAACGAACTGATCCGGGCCGGCGGCGGCGGGGGAATCGTGGTCTCGCTGCACGAATGCCTGCAGCGCTACCCGCTGGTGCGCGCGCTGCTCGCGCCGGCCGGGGTGGACCTGCCCGCGGATCCGCGGTGCCTGCGCGAGTGGTCGCTGGTGATGGCGGCGACCGGCGTGCTCAACGCCGTGGACCGGGGCCTGATCACCGACGACGAGGTACTGCTGCACGCTTCCGGCTCCTACTCCACCGACGACTACGACCCGCTGCCCGACGATGTCGTGCAGCCCGTCACCGAGCCCTGCGACGTCCTCCGGGCCGTCTTCTACGCCGCGCTCGCCGGCGACTGCCGATAGGAGGTGACCGGTGGCCACCTCGACGACAACGGGCATCCGCCCCACGCCCGGCGCCGGCACTCCCGGGCGCCACGGCGGCGCCTGGCGCGCCCTGCTCGCGTACGCCTGGAACAACAGCCCTTCGCCGCTGCTGCGCGCGGCCCGGCGCCAGATCGACGGACTCGGCGCCGCGGCCCCGCTGGTGCTCTCGCGCGCGGAGCGCGACGAGGTCAGCATCGCCTACGCCGGCCTCGCGGTAGGTGAGACGAACCTGCTGCAGCTGTTCGAAAGGCAGCGGGCCGCCGTCGCGGGCGAGGTCGCCGGACGGACCCGGGACCGGATCCGGTGGCGGGACCTGCGCGCCGGACGCTGGCCGGACGCGGACCTGGTCCTGATCGGCGCGGAGCGGCACCGCATCCGCCGGCTGCCCGTCGAGCGGTCGGTGCGGGCACCGTTCCGGGTGCACCTCGTCGTCGACGTCGACCCCGATCCCGACGTCCAGCAGCAACGCGTCTCCAAGCGGGAGCGCTGGGAGTTCCGGCGCAACCGCAAGCGGTACGGCTGGTCGCTGGAGCAGGACCCCAGCGATGCGGCGCTGGTCTTCTTCTACGAGCGGATGCACGTACCCACGATGCGGGCCCGGCACGGCGAACGCGGCCGCACCGAGTCGATCACCGCAGCCCGCCATGCCATCCTGCGCCACGGCACGCTGTTCTTCGTGCGCGCCGGCGACGACCGGGTCGCCGGTGTGCTGTGCCGCTGGTCGCGGGACCGCCGCACGCTCATCACCCGGCTGCTCGGCGTGCTCGACGGCTCCGACGAGCACTACGACAGCGGGGCATTCAAGGCGGCGTACCACCTGGTGTTGGAGTGGGCCGCCGTGCACGGCGTGCCGAAGGTCGACTTCTTCGGCACGGAGGCCCTGGTCAGCAAGGGCATCTTCCAGTGGAAGCGCAAGTTCGGCCCGCGCGTGGTGCTGCCGGACAACCACTTCTCCACCAAGCAGATGTACCTGCACGTGCGCCGGGACACCCCGGCCGTCCGGGACTTCCTGGTCGGCAATCCGCTGCTGGTGGACACCGGCGTCGCCCTGGAGCCGGTCTACTTCACCGACCCGGACCGCCCGGCCAGGGTGCAGATCAGCGCCCGCTGTCCCGGGCTCCCCGAACCGCGCATCGTCGACCTCGACGACTTCCTCGGCCCGGCACCCGGCGGAGCCCACCAGTGATCGGCCGGGGCCGGCCGATCACGATCGTCGGCACCGGTGAGTTCGCCACCCGGCTCTGCCGGGCGCTGGCGGCCGCACCTCCGCGTTACGCCGGCACCGTCCAGGTCGTCGGCCGGACCGAGCAGGCCGCCGCGACGCTGTGCGCGAGCGCGCAACGCGAGGCCGGCGGATCCGCCACGCTGCGCTTCGAGGCGAGGCGGATGGACTTCGGCCCGTACGCCGACTTCCGCGGACTGCTCGCGGAGTTGCGCCCGCACACGGTTGTGGTGTGCGCCTCCGCGCAGTCGCCCGCCGAATTCCAGCACACCGACAACGGCTGGAGCCGGTTGGTCCGCGCGGCCGGCTTCGCCGTGACGCTGCCCCTGCAGGCCGCCCTGGCCGCGCGGATCTCGGCGGCCTGCGCCGACGTCGGCGCGGACGCCGACCAGCCGATCACGATGGTCAACGCCTGTTTCCCCGACGGCGTGAACCCGACCCTGCGGGCCCGCGGCCTGCCGGTGCTGTGCGGGGTCGGCAACGTCGGGTCGCTGGCCACGGCGGCCGCCGCCGCCCTGGACCTCGCCGATCCGGGCCGGCTCAAGCTGCTCGCCCACCACGCCCATCTGTACGAGCCGGCCGACCCGGGGTTGGAGGCCCGCTGCTGGCTCGACGACCAACCGTACGAACCGGTGGCCGAGCTGTTGCGCCCGATCCGCTCCGGGCCGCGGTCCGTCCTCAACGGCCTGGGCGCGACCGCCACCGCCGCCGTGGTCCGGGCCCTGGCCGACGGCGGCCGATGGGTCGGCCACCTGCCCGGTCCCGCGGGCCTGCCGGGCGGCTTTCCCGCCCAGCTCGACGACGGCGCACTGTCGCTGCGCCTGCCGGCCGGAACGTCGTTGGACAGCGCCCTGGCGTGGACCGACCGGGTGTCGACGCTCGACGGCGCGAGCGTCGGCGTCGACGGCACCGTCCGCTTCACCGACCAGGCGCTGGAAATGCTGCGGCGCCACCTGTCGGATGTGCCCGCGGATCTGGCTCCACAAGCCCTGCCCGAACTGTTCCGGCGCCTGCTGGAACTGCGCGACCGGCTCCGCCGGCAAGCCTGAGGAGACGACTCGATGACATCGCAGGACCTCGCCCGACGCCACCGCGCTGTCCTGCCGCGCTGGCTGAGCACCTACTACGACGACCCGATCGCGATACGCCGGGCCGCCGGCCGGCACGTCGTCGATCAGGACGGCCGGCGCTATCTCGACTTCTTCGGCGGCATTCTGACCACGTCGATCGGCTACGACGTACCGCAGATCCGCGACGCGATCCAGGCGCAACTGGCCACCGGCGTCGTGCACACCTCGACGCTGTACCTGATCGAACCGCAGATCGAGCTCGCCGAACGCATCACCCGGCTGTCCGGCCTCGACGACGCCGCGGCCTTCTTCGCCAACTCCGGCTCGGAGGCCAACGAGACGGCGCTGCTGGCTGCCGCCTGCCGCAGCGGCAGCAACCACGTGGTGGCGCTCGCCGACAGCTATCACGGGCGCACGTTTGCGACCACCGGCGTCTCCTCGCTGCCCGGCTGGCAGCCGAGCCCGTACAGCCCGTTCCGGGTCACCTGGGCCGACCACGGGCGCACCGATCCGGACACCGGCGCCGCCCCCACTGTCGAGCAGTGCGTCGCCGACCTGCGCCGACGCCTGGACCGGGTGGACGGCCCGATCGCGGCCCTGATCGCCGAACCGGTGCAGGGGCTGGCCGGGTTCCACCAGCTCCCGCCCGGACTGCTGCACGGCTACCACGAGGTGGTGGCCGCCCGCGGCGGCGTGCTGATCTGCGACGAGGTGCAGACCGGCTGGGGCCGCACCGGCCGGCACTGGTGGGGGTACGAGGCGCACGGGGTGGTGCCGGATCTGCTCACCTTCGCCAAGGGGATCGGGAACGGCCTGGCCATCGGCGGTGTCGTGGGCAGCCGAGCCCTGCTCGACGGCCTGCCCGGAAAGTCGATCTCGACGTTCGGCGGCAACCCGCTGGCCGCCTGCGCCGCCCTGGCAACCGTCGACTACCTGCTCAGCCACGATGTGCGCCGGCACGCCGACCGGCTCGGCACGCTGCTGTCCAGCGGACTGCACCGGCTGCGCGAGCGCCACGACAGCATCGGCGCGGTCCGCGGCACGGGGCTCATGCTCGCCGTCGACATCGTCGACCCGGAGCAGGGCAACCCGAACGGGGGTAGGCCGGACGGGCCGCGGGCCCGCCGAGTCCTGGCCGCCGCCCGCGATGCCGGCCTGCTCGTCGGCGTCGGCGGGGCGGCCGGCAACGTGCTGCGCCTGGCCCCGCCGATGACGGTCACCGAGCCGGAGGCGCAGACCGCGCTGAGCCTGCTCGACACCGCGCTGCGTGCCGTGTCCGACGCCGATGCGCTGGGTCGGCCCGGCGTGCCGGCCCACGCCTGACCACGGAGAAGGGCTGAGAATGTCGATCGATGTCACGGCACCCTATGCCGAGATGTTCGCCGCGCTGCTGCGCCAGTTGTCACCGGCGGACCGTGCCAACGTCCGGCGCTGCGCAGTGCGGCTGCGTGCGGCGCTGCCGGAGCCAGTCCTGCACGACAACGTCGTCCTGGTCGCGTACGGCGGCGGCAAGGACAGTTCCTACAGCGTCGCGTTCGTCCGCGCGATGCAACTGCTGCTCTGGAGCGAGCACGGGATCACCTTCGTGCTGCGCTGCGCGACGAACCGCCAGGCCGGGATGCCGCCGGCCGTGCTGGCGAACATCGACCGCGTCTATCGAGCCTTGGGACTCTACGACGACCCGTACTGCGAGCTGTTGCTCATCGACGGGGCCGAGGTCGGTGACTTCGACGTCGCCGTGCCACCGTCGCCGGCCGCGATGAGCCGGAGCCGCACCGACGTGCTGCTCACCGGGCACCGCACCGGCGCGGACGCGCGGCCGACGTTCTGCAACGCCTGCAATCTCAGCATGGTCAACGCGTTCGGCCTGGCCGCCGGGCACGGCGGCGGCGTCAACGTCATCGTCACCGGGGACTCGCGGCAGGAGCAGCGGGCGTACCTGTTGTGGGTGAACCGGTTGGCGCGCCGGTTCGCGGCCGGTGGCCGCACCGCGGGACGCAGCGGCTTCAAGGGCTTCCTGCAGTCGCTCGACGACGTGTCGCAGGTCTACTTCACCGACATCCACGGGGCCGGCCCGGCCGTGGCGGAGCGGCGGATCAGTCACGCCGTACCGGATGATCTGCAGTTCTTCTCCATCTACGAGGAGACCGAATACTCCTCCGGCGACCACTGGGAGCTGCTCACCGGCTTCCTCGGCTTCGACTTCGACGAGCTGGCCTTCAACTTCACCGAGTCCGACTGCGCCAACCCGGCGTTGATGGCCCACCTACGCGGCCTCAAATGCGAGCGGCTGTACGGCCGCAGCTACGCCGAGGGCCTGTCGGAGTACGTCGAATTCGCGCTGGAACTGATGCGGCGCAAGGAATTCCCCGAGGTGTTGGTGTCCACGATGGCGGCGCGCTACCGCGGTGCCGACGCGGTGTGGGCGCTGCGCGCCCGGGTCAACGCCTTCGCCCACGACGCCTATCAGGTCGGCGAGGAGCAGCTGATCTGCATGGTCTACGCCCCGTTCGTCGGCCGCGGCGCCGCACTGGACCGCTTCGTCAGCCGCGAGTACCCCGCCCGCGCCGGCCGGTTGCCCGAGCTGCACCGGCTACTGGCGGGGGAGGGCGACGTCGATCGGAGCGACCGCGACTTCCTGGCCCGGGTCAGTGGCCTGTCGCTCGATCAACTGCGCACGCTCTACCGCAGCCCGGCGACCGGCCCGCGAGCGACGTTGCCGCACCGGGGCTCGATCCTGGAGGAGATCCTGGTCGGGGACCCGCACAAGAGCGTCATCAACACCCGGCACGCCTCGGCCGGCCCGCAGGTCCACGAACTCATCTCCGGGCGGTAGGGCCGCCATGTGCCGACTTATCCTCGCCTGCGGCGACGTCCCCGTACCGGACATCGTGCAGGCGGCCCTGGGCATGAGCACCGGGGGCACCGCCGATCACGAGGGCCCGATCACCTGCCATCCCAACGGCTGGGGAGCGGTCTGGCGCGACCGGGACGCACCGACCGGGCTGGCGGTGCACCGCGACACCCGGTCGATGGCGGAAAGTTGGACGGCCGCACCGTTCGCCGGGCTGCGCACCGATGTGCTGGCCATCCACGCGCGGCACGCGACGCTGCCGCACACCATCGGCGTCGAGTACACCCATCCGCTGCAGCGCCGCGACGACGCGGTGCCGTGGTACTTCATGCACAACGGCTTCCTGCCCACCGTGCACCGCAGCCTGGGCCTGAGCATGTCGCGCTTCGACTCGGCCGAATACTTCGACTACCTGGTCCCCCGGGGCGCGCGGGAAATATCACCCGAGCAGGCACTGGCCCGGCTGCGCGCGCTGGAGCCGGGCGGCACCTCGGGCAACGCGGTCGTGGTGACACCGCATCGCTCGTATGTCGTGCATTGGAGCCCCGCGGGCAGCCCCTATCCGCGTTACTTCACCATGCACCGGCTGCGCCGGCCGGACCTGGAGGTCATCTCCTCGGAGGTGATCCCGCGGCTGGGACCCCGGGACCGCTGGGAGCCGCTGCCGCCGGGCACCGTCCTCGACCTGCCGCACCCACCGTCCGTTTGACCCTCCAGTAAGGAGTGACGCTCATGACCGAGTCTGCGAATTGGCCGCGGATCGAGTGCGACGTCGGCGCCGGCCACGCCGACCCAGGGCTGTTGCGCGGGCTGATCGATGGCGAGATCGCCGTGATCCGGCTCCGGAACCTGCTGCCCGACCGGGAACTCGCCGTCAACCGGTACCGGCTGCGCCGCGTCTTCGACCGGGCCACCACCACCCACTACGTCAACGGCACCCTGACCACGATCGGGCCGTTCCTCGCCAAGTATCTGTCGCGGCCGGACGACTACTTCACCGACGCCCGGGACGCCGACGACCGACTCGCCGAGGTCTCCTTCGACCTGGCCGGCCAGGTCCGCGAGGCACTGAAGAAAGCGTTCGGGCTGCACAGCCTGGAACCGGCGCAGGAGCCGGACGGCCGCCGCTACGGCGACGCGGTCGTGCGGGTGCATGCCGACGGGGTCAGCAACCCGCTGCACAACGACAACATCATGCGCGACGCGGCCGGGACCGGTCTCGCGCTGGCCGGCCTGCACCATCAGCTCAGCTGCGTGGTGTGCGTCGAGGAGTGCGACTCCGGCGGCGAGCTGAAGATCTATCAGAAGCCGTGGCAGCCGGCCGACGAAACCTTCAAGATCGCGGACGGTCTCGGCTACCACCCCGGCGTGGTCGCCGGCGCCGCGTGCCACACGTTCAAGCCGCGGGCCGGCGACGTGTATCTGATCAACCCGACCCACTACCACGAGATCGAACGGGTCGTCGGCGCCGACCGCACGACGCTGGGCTTCTTCATCGGCTTCGGCCAGCCGGCGCTCAACGACGCGGTCGTCTGGGGCTGACCCCGGCCGCTACACCCGCGCTGCAACCCGCTGCCGCAGGCACTACACCTTCGGTTGCCACCGTGCAGGAAGACCACGACACCACCGAATCGTACGGAGGTCTCCATGTCGTCATCGCCCATCAGCATCCTGTCGCATACCGACTTCAACGGCGAGCCGTTGCGGCCCGAGTTGCTGCACCGCACCTTCGAGCAGCTCATGCAGGAGCACGGCTACGTGCTCATGTGCAACGTCCCAGACGGCTTCGACCAGGTGAGATTCTGCCGGCAGCTGGGCTCGTTCGTGCCGAACTACACCGGTGCCGTGGTCGGTGACGTACGCCCGGAGCCCGGCATGGACGACGTCTACCACGCCGGGAACACCCGACCGCTGACACCGCACAGCGAGGGCTACGACTTCACCACCCTGCCGCCGCGGTACATCGCCCTGTGGTGCGTCGCCCCGGCCAGCGGTCCCGGCGGCGAAACCACGCTGGCCGACACCGCGCCGTGGGTGGCCGCGCTCTCCGACGACGAGCGCAAGCTGCTGGAGCACACCGAGTTCGCGTGGAAGACCACCGAGGGCGTCAACCGGCTCGGCCTGGACCTGCACACCGAGCACCCGATCCTGGAGGACCACCCGGACGGGATGATCGTCCGGTTCTCCTGCAACAACCTGATCCGCGACGACGACGACCCGGTGGTCGCCGTGCAGCAGCGGTGGCGGGACAACTTCTACGCCGATCAGATCGCGATCGACTACCAGCGCAACGACATGCTCGTCTGGGACAACTGGCGTCTGCTGCACGCCCGCAACGCGTTCACCGACCGCAGCCGGCATCTGCGCCGGATCCAGATCGCCAACTGAACGGGGGACGAGCGATGCCGGCGGCACCGGGCGGGATGCGAGCGTTTGTCCAGATGGGCGCCACCCGGGACGGGCTGGACCCGTACCTCGACTGCGCCCGGCGCCGGGACCTGCCCGCGGTGCTGGTGGAGACCCCCGCCTACCTGCGCTGGCGTGGGGTGCTCGGGCGCCGGGGGTTCGACGTGCAGGTTGGCGTCGAGCATCCCGATGATCCCCGGCAGGTGCTGGCGGCGCTCGCCGACCGGGGGATCCGCCCGGCCCTCGTCCTGGCGGGCTTCGAGCGCTACGCCCCGAGCGCGTTCGCCCTGGCGAGACTGCTCGGCGTGCCGCCGTCGCCCGGCGCCGGCCCGGACTTCGTCCCGATGGACAAGCGGGAACAGCGTGCGCTGCTGACCCGCCGGGCACCGCGGATCCACCAGCCGGGATATGTGTGCTGGCAGGGCGGGCCCGCCTTCGACGACGCGGTCGCCGCGCTGCGGTTCCCGCAGGTGGTCAAGCCCGCCGACGGCGGTGGCGGCCTGGGGGTGTTCCTCGTGCACGACGCGGCGCAGCGGGCCCGCGCGCTGCGCGCGGTCCGGGCGACGCGTAACTACGACGGCGGTACGTTCGCCGGGATCCTCGTCGAGGAGTACATCGCCGGTGTCGAGTACTCGATCCAAGGTCTCGCGCATGCCGGTCAGGCGCTCGTGCTGTCGGTCTGCGAGAAGCTGACCGCGCAGGAGCCCGCCGTCGGGGACACCGGGCTGCGCGGATTCCGGGAGTTGGGACACATCGGCACGCACGGTGCCTGCGCCGATCCCGCGCTGCCGGCGATCGCCCAGCAATGCCTGGCGGCCGTCGGCTACCGCGAAGGACCGTTTCACATCGACGTCATCGGCGGCGCCGGCTACACGTTTGTGGAGATGGGCTTCCGGCTCTCCGGCGGCGGCCTGGTCGGCCTGGTCGAGAACGTCACCGGCGTCAACTGGGCCGAACTCGCGTTCCGGCTGCACCTCGACGGCGAGCCCCCGCGGCTGCCCCCGCCGGGCTCGCCGCCGAGGGTGGTCGGGCAGGTGACCGTCGTCGACGAGAGCGAGTTCGCCGCCGCCGCCGCTCTCGGGCGCCGCCGCGGCGTCAAGGTGCACCGGGGAACCCCGGCGCCCGCGGACGCCGACCCGGCCCGCGACCCGCGGCTGGCCTCGGACCGGATGCGGCACACCGGCATCGGTCGGGTCGTCCTGGGCGGCGCCCTCGACGAGGTCCGCGCCGGCCTGCGTCGTTGCGTCGCCGGCCGGCTCACGGATTGACCGCGCCGCCGCACCGAAAGAGATATTCCCGTCCGCCGCGCAGGAAGGCGCCATTCGATGGTTCTCGACACCCGTTCGCGGAGGTGGGCCGAAAGATATTCGCCTGACTCGGACGATTTCGCGGCAATTACCGGAAAGGAACAATCGGATATCGGCCGGCCCGGCGCGGGCCGGATCGTGCGCCTCACCTGGCAGGAGGCCCGGCCGCCGGTACAGATCATCTTTGCCCTGCGGTTCCTGGCGGGCGCCGTGCTCGCCGGCGGCGTGCCCGCCCTCCTCTCGAGGCACGTGCTGTTGTCCCTGCTCGGCTGGTGCTGCGTGGTCGCGGCGGTCTACGTCCACAACGGGACCGAGGACGTCGTCGAGGACCGCCGCAATGCTTCACAACGCCCGGTCGCCGCCGGCCGGCTCCCGGTCGGTACCGCGCGTGCCGTCGCGCGGGCCCTGGCGGCGGCCGGCCTGCTGGCCAGCGCCGCGCTCGACCCGCGCGCCGGCGCGCTCGCGGCGCTGATGCTGGCCTGCGGCTGGGCGTACTCCTCGGGTGCCCGGCCGTGGAAGAACACCGTGCCCGGTTTCGTGTTCATCGTGGTCAGCGGCGGCCTGCTCACCTACCTGGCCGGCAGTGTCGCGGTCGGTGCCCGCTGGTCGGCCCCGCTGTGCTGCTTCGCGCTGGTCATGTCGTGCTGGATGGCGGTGGCGGGCTCCACCAAGGACCTGCCCGATAGTGACGGCGACCGGTGCGCGGGCCGCCGCACCCTGCCGGTGCTCTACGGCCAGCGCCGGGCCGCCCGGCTGACGGCGCTGGGCACGCTGGCCGTGGGTGCCGGATTCCACACGGTCGCGCTGCACCACGTGCCGACGCTGCTGACTTGCGCTTCCGTCCTGTTGGTGGGTGCTGTCGTCATCGCTGTGACGCTGGTGGCCACACCGGCCGATGCGGGCCGCGACCGCCGCCGCCGGCCATACCGGGCATTCATGATCACCCAGTACGCCGTGCACAGTGCGTTATTTGTATCCGCGCTACTCGCCGTAATGTGAGCGGCTTTCTTCGCGATGCTTGCACAATGGCAAGCATGATACGTTTCGAGCACCGGCCCGGCGGTTATTGGCGCATGCATGGTCGAGGTGGCGCGGCGAAGCGGCGGGGGAACTGGGATGTTAGTGCATCGCGAGCAGCATTTGAGCACGGCTCGGTTTGTCTCGCCGGAACAGCGCACGCAGGTCCATGACGCCGTGGTCGATCGGTTACGGCCGCTCGGCAGCGCGCTTCTCGCCACCCCCGAACGCGCCCGGCAGTTGCACGCCCAGATCGACGCCGTGCTCGACGACGTCGACGTCGCCCGGTCCGGCCGGGCGCCCGGCGCGGAGTCCGGCCTGAGCCGGACCATCGGCCGCAGCCGGGTCAGCGAGGGCGTGGCGCCGATGGAGTCGATGTACGCCGCCAACCTGCTCTTCGAGGTCGCGTTGCGGATACTGACCAGCGCCGACGCCCGCAGCGCGGACACCGTGCTGCGGATCGCCATCTCACTCAACGAATCGATCATGAATCGGGTGGGTCACGCCGCGGCCGCGTACGTCGACGTCCTGCTGCAACGCGGTCTGCGCGCGCAGCACGACGAGCGCCGGCGCCTGGCCCGGGATATGCACGACCGGGCCGCGCACAGTGTCGGCGTGGCACTGCAAAGCCTGGAACTGCACAAGCTCTACGCGGAGGCGGAGCCGGAGCGGGCCGCGATGCAGCTCGATGCCACCCGGCAGAACCTCGACGAGGCGCTGCAGACCATCCGGGCGCTCGCCACCGAGGTCCGCGACGCCCTGGGTGGACGCGACCTCGGTACGGCGCTGCGGTCGTACGTCGACCGCTTCGCCGGCCCGCGGATCCGCAGCTCGGTCGAGGTGACCGGGGACCTGTGCCGGCTGAGCCCGCTCGTCGCCGAGGAGCTTTTCCTGATCGTCCGCGAGGCGATCTACAACACCTTCCTGCACGCGGACGCGAGCTGCCTCGACGTCCTGATCGACGTCCGCGAGACGGCGGTGATCGCCGAAGTCGTCGACGACGGGAGCGGCTTCGACCCGGCATACTCCGCCGGCATCGGCCTGGCCTCCATGCGTGAACGCCTCGACGCCCTCGGCGGGCGGCTGGAACTGACCACGTCGACCAGCCGCGGCACCGGCGTCCGTGCGGTGATCCCGACCGAGGCCGGGGCCTGAGCGCCGTGGAGGCGGCCGAACACATCAGCCTCGTCCTGGTCGACGACCATGTGCTGTTCCGCGAAGGGCTGCGCGAACTGCTGAGCTACCGCACCGAGTTCATCGTCGTGGCCGAGGGCGCCAGCGGCGAGGAGGCGGTCGCCCTGGTGCGCCGCTTCGACCCCGACGTGGTGCTGCTCGACGTCGAGATGCCCGGGCAGGGCGCGGTGCAGACGGTGCAACAGCTGCGCGAGACGGCGCCCCGAACGAAGATCGTCATCCTGACCATGCACGACGATCCGCACCTGGTCCAGGAGTTGCTCAGCCGCGGCGTGTCCGCGTTCCTCACCAAGACGGTCGGCCGCGAGCAACTCCTGCCGGCGATCCGGACCATCGGCCGCAGCACCGACACCGTCCTGGTCTCGGTGCACCGCTCCACGTTCGACCAGATCGGCCGGGCCGGCGCCCGGCCGAACCCGCTCTCGCAGCGCGAACTCGAGGTGCTCCGGCTGCTCGCCCAGGCGCTGTCGAACGCGCAGATCGCCGGTGCCCTCTTCATCACGGAGGGAACCGTCAAGCGGCACCTCACCAACATCTACGCGAAACTGCAGGCCGTCTCCCGGGTCGACGCGATCCGCAAGGCCACCGCCGCCCGGATCCTCTGACCGGCGCTGTCACCCGCCAACTCTTGGATTTACCCGGCAGTTGGTGTGCAAGTACTGCGCGACTCCGTGGGTGAAGTCGTAGATTGCCACGGTCTGAGTGTCCTCCAGGGGGTCGTCCGACGGCATCAGGAAGTGCGTATCGCTGATCCGCAGTAGTTCGTAGGTGATGCGGTCCGGTTTCCCGAGGAACTCTGCCTGCAGGGGATTGAGGGCCAGCGTGAGGTACAGCCGGCCGCCCTCGGCGGATACCTCGTAGCGGGTGTCGGGGCGCCCGTAGCCGCCCACATATCGGGAGAGGTCGTCAGGCTTCGGCAGGTCGGGGATGGTGGGCGCGTCGAGGTCGGTCAGGATCTCGTTGAATACCTTCTTGACGAAGCCTTCTCGCGGTCCGCCGTTGGTCAGCATCGCGATGGCGATCCGCGAATCCGGCAGGATCCGCAGGCGAGCGTTCTGCCCGATGGTGCTGCCGTCGCTCGCATAGACCGTTTCGCCGTGCCAATCACACACGATGAGCCCCAGCGCCCATTCCGGCCCGAACATGTACGGGTCCGGCACGGAAACCCGCGACTCCATCATCTCCCGGATGCCCGCGGCCGAGACGATCCGCGTCCCGTTCGGCGCCTTGCCCCCGTTGAGGAAGACGTGTGCCATCGTCAGCACGTCCCGAATCGTGGAGTTGATGGTGCCGCCCGGACCGAAGGCGCGCGGCAGGTAATCCAGCGGCGTGACCACAGGTCCCTCGTCGAGGGACCGGAGCACGTGGCCCGTGGCGGCCCGGCGCTGGTCGACCTGCTCGCGCCAACTGGTCGTGTCGGCCAGGCCCATCGGGTCGAAGAGGCGATCCCTCAGGATGTCGTCCCAGCGCTTGCCGTCGACCACCTCCATGACGCGGGCGAGGATCGCGTAGCCCAGTGCCGCGCTGTAACCGTGGGTATAGCCCAGCGGGTGGACCTGAGGTGCGTCGGCGATGTTCGCGACCATGCGCTCGTACACGTCGTCGCTCTCACCGGGGTCGCCGAAATCCTCCTCGATGCCGCTCGTGTGGTAGAGCAGGTGGCGCGGGGTGACCTTGGCGCTGACCTCCGGGTCGGCCACCCGGAACGCCGGGAGCCAGGTGCGTATTGGTTGGTCCAGGCCGACCTTTCCCTCGTCCACGAGTTGCATGAAGGCGAGGGCGGTCCAGGTCTTGGTCATGGAACCCACCTGGTAGATGGTGTCGGTGGTGGCGGGCTCCTGCGTACCCACATCCTTGACACCCGTCGCGAATTCGGTGATCTTCCCGTCCCACAGGACACCGATCACCGCGCTGGGAATTCCGTATTCCGCAAGGGTCATGTCGAT
>Ga0307515_10003348_pt1 | contig 33855 bp, 6 predicted proteins | sample 17_EM_MG_FD_194513 | JGI IMG/M metagenome (GOLD analysis project Ga0307515, IMG submission 194513) | Populus trichocarpa ectomycorrhiza microbial communities from riparian zone in the Pacific Northwest, United States - 17_EM | ecosystem: Host-associated > Plants > Roots > Unclassified | place...
AATCCTTAGCAGATTTGAGTGCTAGGAACTAGCAAAACTGCTAAGAACTAGCCCTAGAGCGACCTTATAGCCCTGCGCCTCCCAATTATACAAAAATTAAATACCCCCTCACGTGACTGCGATAGATAGATAAGACTTCTATAACTTCTTGCGGGAGTATAAAGTATTTATACCTATAGACGGGGGTACTATTAGAGATAATATTTAGGAGCAGGTTATTAACGCAAAAAAAGAGCACAAATAGACTTTATAAGAGATTAAGCACTAATTACGCACTATAAGGAAGCTTAACTTACAATAGAACCTAAGCAATACACCTCTAAAGACGAACCTACCTCTGCCTTTAACTTCTCTGTATCTAATTTAACCTAAAACCTTAACGTTAGATACTATACCCCAACGAGAGCAGGTATAGAATCCTATTACTTCGCAATCTAATAACCTTTAGACTCTACCAACTAGACCTACGTCCCCACTGCAGCCTATAATATAACCCCTATTTTCTCTATCTTAATCTTAAATCGGAGGTAGTTTAAAATTGCTTATAGAGCTCGCGAAGCTCTATTCGGATTAGGAGAAGAAGTTTAGCAGGGAACTATATAATGTCCTTAATTTAAAACTATGTATCTTTTATAACTGTTACCAGAAAGTAGGAATAGAGTCTAATTAATACCACAATATTTATTCCATTATGCTTAAGGGCCAAGCTAGTACCTTCTATTATAATCGTTTGGTAGGAAAAGAATATAATTTTAACCGTATAATATATAAGTTAAGATACTACTTTAAAATAAAAGAGAATAAGTAGCAATATATATTAGAATAGAGAGAGACTACCTTTTTAAGGATTATTACTACAAACCTAGGTATCCCTTAGCTCGATTATCTTTAAAAGCTCTTTAATTAACTTTAGATAATTTAGCGTAGTTTATCCGAATTATATTAAGAGGACTTTAGCCTATATAATTAAGTCATTAGCATATACTAAGGTATTAAAGAATATAACCTTGCTCTCTTTAATCCTGTAAATACTTATGAAGGAGTATATACTTAATTAAGATCTTCTATTAGCACCGCTTTACGCTCTTAAGAGGTACAGCAATTTAACGCCCAACTTTAACCTACTTTAATTAACCCGCCTAACCAATATAATTATAACTAAACTAATTAAATATATGGTGGCCGGGGTAGGTAATACGGCAGAGGGTATAATTAACGACTATAAGGTAAAGGTGGAGGTCCTCGTAAAGGTTTATTTTAAAGTAATTGCTAAAAGAAGTGCTATATTTATAAGAAACCAAATTACTAATTAACTAGGCATTCTCTTAATAAGTAAAAGAAGGTATATAATAAGTTTCGCCAGAGTATAAGAAACGTTAGAAATTATAAGGTTACTACGGCCTACTTTTAAAGCTTCCTAGTTTAATATAAAGGCGTAGAAGATCTTAAGGGTAAGGTTAATAAGGCTAAACAGCTTCTTATAAATATAGAAATTAAGAAGTACTTACCTAACTAATACTTTACTAAGTACGGTAAGGTAGATAGTATATAAACCGTTACTATTCTTAATAACTAATCTACGCTCTATTTTACCACAAAGTTAAATATCTTTAATAAGCTAAGGGAGAGTTCTATATTCTCCTTTAATAATAAATACTCGGCGAACATCTTCTATAGTATTATACTAGACACTAAAGCCGCAGGAGTATTTATAGTAGGAGAACCTTAAGTTCGAGCCCTTTAGCAACTTAATAGCTCTGTTTAGATTAACTACTTAACAGCAGGCTAATACACGATTTGTTTTGGTAAGGGTACTATAATATCTCTTAGCACAATTAGGGTCCAAACCCCCTTAGGGTATATTACCTTTCACGTTATTCCTATAAACACTCTGTTTTTATTTTATATTAGAAATATAGATAAATTAGGCGTTAAGCTTAATAACTTTAAGAATATACTTATTTAGGGAGATAATTAGGTGCCCGTTATAAGCAAGTAGGGTTACCCTTAGTTGCTCCTTTATTAACTAGAAAAGAGTATTACTTAAAACTACTTAACTAAGTTAAAGTTACGCCAACTACACCGTCGTTTTGGCCACTTATCCGTTTATTAATTACTTAGGGTTCTTTAGTAAGTAGGCCATAAAGTTAAGGTTAAGGCAATTAAGCATCTTATAAAGTACTATTATTACTACTAAATAAACCAAAAGTCCCCTGGCCGATTTAAGTTCACCCTTAAGAATAACTATAACTTTAACTTCTATATTATCGTTAACGTTATATATCTTAGCGGTAAGCCAGTACTTTAAGTTATTAACTTCTTAACCTCCTTCTAAGCCGTATATTTCTTAAAGGATATATTAGCTAGGAACGTATAGAATACCCTATAATTATACTAGATTAATATCTACCTAGGACCCCCTAATTAAATTATCTATAACGTAGGAAAGAACTTCTTATCTATAGAGTTTTAATAATAGATAAAAGTAATGGCAATTAAGGTTAAGGAAGTCCCTATTAAAGCATATAATAGTATTAGAAAAGTAGAGCGATATTACGCGCTATTACGCTACGTATATAAGATTATCTCTTTAGAACTAGAAAATACTAGTAAAGAACTTACCTTGTAAATAGCTGTTAAAGCCATTAACGATTCCGCTGGCCTAGATAGACTTATACCCACATTACTAGTCTTTAGCGCCTACCCTTAAATAACTAACAATTCTCTACTATCTCCCTCCGTTATATAATAAGCTAAGGCTATTTATAAGGTAATAAAGGAGGTATAACGTCTTTACGCCACACATTAGGTTAATAACGTACTAGGAATAAGAAATGGCCCAAATACCTTAACTACGCTTAATCTGCTACTCTAGTCTAAGGTACGCGTATAGCATAAAAAGGGAGGATAGTTAGGCCTATATTAACTTATTATAATTAATAGTTAAACTTATACTATTTAGATGCCTTACAAACCTACTTAATTCTATTTAACTATTATTAAGCCTTACTATAAAGATAATAGTTCTAAGCCTTTACAGGATACTATAAAAGATGCCCTAAAGAAGAGCTATAATTAACGTGCTTTAAAAGGCGACTACAATTCTAATATAATTGTAATAGATATGCCGCAACTATAACGCAGTAAAGGTCGCCTAAAGGGATTATAAAATTGCTAATATCTTATTAATTTCGAAGAGCAATTTGTTACCGCCATTAAGAATAGAGTCGAGCTATTAATGGCCTTTATAATAGCTAAGGAGAAGGCTGACTTTAAACTTATAAAACAGCTCTAAAAGGAAGATCGTATTATAACCCTAGGAGCTCCTTTCTAAGTATTTAATAAGTAGGAGATCAATAGCCTTATCATAAGAGGAGTCTTTAAATTTAAGAAGTATAACCCTATTAAGTTCAATAGAGTTTATATCTTTAAGTTAAGAATAGTTAATAAGATTAAGGGTAAAGCTATTAACGCTCCATTCAAGAAATTAAGGCTTATTATTTAAGGTTACAACAATAATAGTAAGGAGGTAATTCTTACGTAATCTCCTATAATTCAATAAGCTAGTTAGCGAGTTATTATTATACTAGCTCCCTCCCTAATAAAGAATAGAATAGCGGTTTATTTATAAGATATTACTTAGCCTATACCTAATTAGAGACGCACCTTTAGCGCTTAATATTAGCATACCTTTTAGAGCAAATTCGCTACCAGTATCCTAAAGATACAATTATAGTTGTGCTTAAGCCATTATATAGAATTATAGAGGCAGGAACTCACTAGTGGGCTACCTATAGTAAGCACTATAAAGAGAAGCTTTTAATAACTACTTCTATATTTAATTCCTACTTCCTTATTATAACTACAGGAACCCTATTTAGAATTGTTGGTATATAAACTAATAATATAATTATCTTAGGAGACGACCAATTCTTAACTCTTAAAGAGGATAAGCTAGTAAAGGTAAATCTTATAGCAAAGCTAAAGGAAAAGCTTAATTTAATAACACTATTACTTTTTAATAAATGCATCCTCTCCCTAAATAAGGATTCTATTGCTTTACGCCAGAAGGGTTAAAGTAAGAAGATTAATGTTATTAATATTAATTCCCTAAAGTAAGGATATATAGAGTAACGCGCTTATAAAGCTTATGTTACTTCTATCTATTAACCTAAGGCTTTATTTAATCTCTCTATTATCACCTAATACTAGGAACTAACTAAAGATAACATTCTTACCCTAAATAAATATCTTTTCTAGCAAATAAACTATCTTAATTAGGGATTACTCTACGTGCCTATTAATCTTCCTACCGCTAAGCTCTTTATATTTGTTAATAAATCATTTATAAATAATAAAGATTTTAGCTCTTAGTTAGGATATAAGATTATTATCACAAATAAATCTACTAGAGAGAATAACTTTATAATCTACGGTAATCTTATCCATTAGAGCTTAACTAAGAGTAAGTATATCACTTAAAGCGTTCTAATATTAAAGATATATGGAATAGTTGGCGGAGTTAACATAGTAATTGCAATTAGAACTACCCTAAAAATAATTATAGATTAACTCGCACTTTTTATTATCCCTATAATCGTATATACCGACTTATACTCCCTCTATAAGTATTTAGTTAAGCTTAGTACCATAAAGGAGAAGCGCCTTATAATTAATATTATAGCACTTTATTAATCCTACAAATAATAAGAACTCTTTAAGATTTAATAGATTAATAGCTAAAATAACCTAGTAGATGTAATAATAAAGGCGAACCTAAATAAGGCACTAGAGACGTTTATTAACATAAATACTTTACGTATATAAGTTAAAGGTTAGGTTAAAAGGGAGTCCTTAGAAATTTCTTAGTTACGTAAGGTCTTAAAATATCTAGGAACTTCGACCGGCGGTTAAAGTTATCTAATTAGTTAGATTCTATAAACCCTAACTTAACCTAGCTAATTAGGATTTTTCATCCCCAAGATAGAAAATCGCTATTGGCTCGCTTACTACTAGCGCCTTAGCGGCCCTCCGTATAAGATACCTACCTACAACTTATTAGCAAGAAAGCACTATATACTAAGAGGCAAATTTTAGGACAGCGAGACTTATATTATAATAGCAATAGTAAGTAAAGAGGATCCGTATTCGTTACTATAGTTAAGTAGTATTTATATATAGATAGCAACTATAAAAGAAGAGTTGCTAGTGTCGGGAATAAGGCAAGTTGCCGTTACGTACGGCAAACTGCTATCACGTGTCGCCGCGGCACTAGCGTGGCGAGGAGCCTTAAGCTCCTCGCCCTCCCTCATTCCAATTAAGAAGCTTTATTAACTAACATCACTATAACCTACTTAAGTAGTCATTATTAGTAAGTCACCCTATATAACCAACAAGAATATTAGATAGCCTTTTATTATAAAGCAATTCTCTAAAAGGTTTAAAAAATAAGCCATTAAAAAAGCGCTTAAATGCTATCTTATAAGGGCCCAAACTAAAAATATTAGTACTCTAGAAGTAAAGGAACTTCGCCTAATAAGTAATATTAAGCCTAACATTAAGCAGCAAGGTACTAATATTCTAGGTAAAATTGTTAAGGGATTTAAGGAAAATAGTAATAATATTGACCTATTATAGATACTAAAAGATAAGGCCTAAGGGGAATTGACAGCCAAGGTATATAAGCGCTTACTTTTAGACAAAGTAAGCTCTATTAAAAAGCTTAGTAAAGACACTATATAGTACTCTAATTTTCTAGCAACTTCTTTATATCTTATTTATAAATCTAATATAAAAAAGGTTAGAATTTAACATTTTCTAGCGCATCTAAATATATTATTAAGTTTTCGTAAGGAATAGATAGCACTAAGCTTGGCACTGAAACCCGCCGTTAGCCTACTATAGTTAAGATTATTAATAAAATTGTTAATAAGCTACTGCCGGATTGGGAATTAAAGGCATACCTTATATATTACGCTTTGGCAAACACATACTAGTTACTGCAATATGCTAAAGTAATTATTAACTACGGTAGAAAGGAAATACTATTTTACTTTATTTAGGGAGTAGGAAGAAAAGAAGCGCGAAGATTTAGTAAATAAAGTAGTAAGGTTAATAGATAGTGTTAAAATAGGAGAGCTAACTATAGGCCCCTCCCTTACATTATTTAATCCTACCTATATAATTAGCCAAAAACTTGGCAGACTATAAGTAAATACCCCTATTAAACCTATTTCAAGGCTAATTAATCTTTAAATACTCTAATATTTCCACTATTTTTAAACTCTCTAACTTAAATAAGCCCCTTTTAAACTTAAATAGGCCCTTTCTAGATAATAGAGCTTATTTTATAAATAACAGAGTGCTTAACTAAGTACTATATACAGCCTAGTATTTAGAATTAGTTGGCTATATTATTAAGCTCCCTAAGGACAAAACTTCTTTTAACAGTAATGCGCCTAATAAAATCACTAGAGGTAATTAAATAAGATTATAAGTATAAAACTTCACGATAGGAAATAGCTATTATACTACTACGCTAACGCGTTCCCACTTAATAGAAGATCCTATGGCAATATTATATAACAATTATAGAATAGGCAAGGCGCTGCACAATGAGCTTTAATAATATTACTGTAGAAATCTAAGCTAATACCTAGAAAGGTGCATTTAAATAGATTAAGAGTTAAAACCCCTTAAACATTTATTGCTTCATACCTACAGTACACTAGCAAGGTAATCCTTTTATTTTACCAAGCCAAATATTTACTAAATCTTAATAGAATATTAAGGCAATATATTTAATATACCTAGGGGACCTATAGAGCTTTAGGATGGATACTTTTAATAAGTAATATAGGGTACTTCTAGCGCGCTCCCAAACTTTGCTAAAAATTTAAACGGCCTAATAATAGAACGACTACTATCCAATAAGTTGTTTAAAGCGGCAATATAAAACACTTCTCTAGAGTTACCAGACTTAAATAAAATGCAGTTTAATAATATATATATGCAAATAGCAATACAGAACGCCACATTAGAGCTACTACTACTATTCTGGTTAAGCTAACTAGCTATTATCTTTTAACTCTTCTATCTTTATATAGAATAGTATTCCTTAACCTCCCCTATAGGCCTAATAAACTACTAAAAGTACATCTCTATAATACACCATACTGCTGCTCTGAATTATTATATGCCTACTTCCACTAACTTTAAAAAGGGTAAGATCGCCAAATATAAGTATCCCTATTACACTATATCCTTGGCCAAAACTCTAGTATATTATAGGCATTATTAAGGCATTACTGTATACTATTAGTCCTACTTATATAATATTTTTGCTATCTTTTAGGACTAAATCTATCCTAAGATTCTAAAGAGGGGTAAGGTTTACTGTCTAGAGGATATTAGTAGAGTTATATAACAAATAGTTAATAGGTTTTTACACTCTTAAATTTATATACTACTAATACTATTTTAGGCGTCCATTCTAGTTTTTCTAGCATCCTCTGTCTAGGTTACAATACTCCTTTACTTTGTTTTTTATTTACTTACTCTTTAAAACTTATATAAGCTATATCCGTAATTACTTAGCATATTACACTAGATTTAGTAATTATTATTTTAGGTTAAAAGATAGGAGCGCTTCTTATATTAAGTCTTTTATTAGGGAAAACCTATATATAGTAAGCAATGTCTTTATATAGCTAGTTAATGATTTTATACTAAGATAAGCATATAAATCGTAATAAGTAATATATTAAAAATAAGATAAAATAAAGATGCGCGTATACTTCTTAAGGTACCAGCTAAATAGTATATTCTATTGCAATAGGATATAGTATTATTACTTATTATAATAATAGCTAAATAAACTCGATGCCTAGTGTTTTTACATAATTTAAGCAGCAACTCGAAAATGACGCGCAGTGTCTTTATACTTGGCGTTCAGTTAAGCCTTATGCAAAAGTATTATACCTATAACTTGAGACCTACATCGCCTATCTTTATTACTAATAGATTTCTTTCTACAAAAACTTCGCTAAGCTCTCCTCCGCTCTAAAACTTATGCATAGCGTTCTTTAGTTAACTTGTATATAAGCTATAATATACTACACATAACCTATTTACAGGTTCTTGTTATGTGTAACGTTCTCTATATAATATAGATGCAATTATACTAATTTTAACGGCCAACTCTTAACCTAAATGCAATTTTTTATAGGCTAGTAGCTATATAACTTACAGCTGTCCATTTAAAATATACTGCTAATATCTAACCTTCTATAGTTATACTTATAAATTCTCCCTAAACCTCTAAGCGCCTAGTAATTTCCGCAAATACATATATAGCTTAATCCTCCCTTATATTTAGTGCCTCCTAATTTACACCCTACTCTAAAAATGCTATTATTAAGCAGTATACATTTACTAAAACCGGCGGCAAAGTAAAGAACTTAAAGGTGGCGCAGAATAGGTTTCCATAAATGCATTTATAGCGTCTTCTCGTCCTATACTATCTAGCAATCCTAATTTAAGCCTTTATATATAGAGCTGTAATAAGACCTACTAATGGTATATAGCACGCGACCTTTAACCGGTCTTTATTACGCGACATCCTCTAAACAATATGCATACAGCCATTAATTTTGCTTACTAATTCTTATTTAATCCTAAAGGCAATACTTATAGGCAAGTAGCTCTACAACTAGCGTCTCTATTTAAAATACAATGCTAATATCTTACCCTTCGCAGTTATATATTTAAATTCTCTCTAAACTTCTTAGCACTTAATAACCTCCGCAGATGCATATACAGCTTACTCCTCCCTATATTTAGTGCCTCCTAATTTACACCCTACTCTAAAAATGCTATTATTAAGCAGCATATACTTACTAAAACCGGCGGCAAAGTAAAGAACTTAAAGGCGGCGCAGAATAGGCTTCTATAAATGCATTTATATCGTCTTCTAGTTCTATACTATTTAGCAATCCCAATTTAAGCCTTAAACATCATTCTTAACCTTTATTAATTTTTACTACCCGCAATACTAATAGCGGCTTATATTCTATAAGTGTTTAAAGTATAGCTAGAGGCGAGGTAGTATTTAAGCAAGTTCTCTACGGCCCTGCAGTCTCCGGATATACATTAACGGCACCCTCTTATTTGCAATCTAGCCTTAACAACTCCAAGACAAATACTTACCAGTTTTTATTACCTGCCGCGTACATGTATATAGGTTAGGTTAATCTTTCTAAGCCTAAGCACACCATAATTAGCGCGCCCTTTACTATCCTTTATATATTAAAAGCTAAGTTTTAAGTTAGTGCTATGATATAAAAGGCTACTAAGGACCCCATACCATCTCTACTAAATCCTTTACATTATGGCCCACATCTTGCAATTCTAGTAACGGCGCTGGTTACTACACACTAATCTTAACGGTTTATACATTTTTACCTCTAACTGGTATTTTCTTAAGCTAACATTAATAGCAAACTGTAGTTTCCTTGCTCCTATTAGCATAACCACTTTAGTATAACGCCGTTAATAATAGACTTTAAACTAGTTCTCTATTAGTTTACCAATATTTACTTTTACTATATACTACTAATATTTTATAGCAATAGCTAAGGTTATATTTTAGAAATATCTAGATATACAAAATGCTTAAGACAAGGTAGTTAAAGGTCACCGTTATACTATTGCCGTAGTTTAATTATATGGTCGTATTATCTTATCTAAAGTGTAATGCTGTAAATTAACTACTCTTTAATAATTCGTTTCACGCAATATAATCCTATTACACTAATCTAATATCTAACTATATATTTTAATTTTTATATAAACTTATATAGAGTAACGTAATAGAAGCTTCTATATAAATACTACGCTATTAACAGCTAAGAGCCGTTAGAAGTTAAAATAAAGCGTGCCTAGAATCTACTACCGGCTAAAAATATTTCCCAAATCTATCTAAATATCTTACATTTCTCTACTACCAAAATCCCCTTTAAGTTTTAGCCTACTACCTATAATAGCCACTGCTTACTCTAATAAACTAATTCCACAATAACTAATAGAGGGAAGTAACCATAAACCCTCTACCTTTATTACCCGCAGACAAGCATTAGTTAAGCATTAATACTTATTAGGTAAACCTTTACCAATCTTACTAAAAATGGCTTACATATATATATGATTTATTTTAAGAAAATTTCTAAGGCAATCTACGTATCCTTACCTTTATCTTATTCTTTATAGTTGCATTCGCATATATAGCTCGCTTCGCCCCTTTATAATATTTAGCGGCTCTTAATTTAAGAATCCTCTCTAAAAATAGCATTTTAGCTAGTATCCTATTCTGCATACTTGCTAAATTAATGGTAGAGTAAAGAATTTGGACGCGGTGCAGAATATTTAGCAGTTCCGATCTAGGCCTAGGCGCCTAAGACTAAAATATATTACGCACTATACCTCCTAATGATCTTTATTAATTGCTACCCCTATTCCTATCCATAATTATATAGCTATACTTTTAGAGCTAATAAGTACCATAATTAACGCGTTTTTCTTTCTGAGTTAGACTATTTAAGACTATTTAAGCCCTTAGGAGTAAGAATAAAGTGCCCCCCAATCTACTGCCCGCTAAAATATTTACTAACTAACCCAGACCTCTTATATTACACGCTACCAATTCTTATTAAACATGCCTAGCATAAAAGAGTATTATATGCTCTACAAAAAGTCCAAAACTGGTTATAATAGAATGGCTAAACTCTTTTCTAACAATTGGGGACAAGAATAGTTAGAATTTATTAAAGTAGGTTATAAATCTAGGTAATTACTAATAGATCTTAAGCTTTATAGGTTTTAAAATGGATCGGTTTCCGCTATAATCTACCTACTAAACCTAAGTACGCTTAAGTCTTGATAAGTTTTTACATTAGTAGCATTAAAAAGCAGTTATATACTCTGTTAGAAAAAGTAGGACTAATGCAAGGTAGGAAGTAAATTGTAGAAGATGTAAACGCGGCAAAATTAAAGGTTAAATAGTTGAAGTTGCTAAAGGGATTTCCTAGTAATTTGGAAAAGAGCAATATAGAGGAGAGTTTGCGTACTCTGGGTTTTAAGATAGGGTTTTACTATATGGAATATCCGTAGTATATATTACATATCTGGAAAAACCTACTATTTAGTTACTGGATTATTAATTCTTGTTTTAAATAGTACTAATTTCTCCTATTTTACTTTCTTTTTACTACCTAGAGTATAGGTAAATAGTTATGCACATAGCATTCTCCTTTAACCTTTTAGCGTTTTGCCGCTTAGTAGATATATTAATGGCGTCTTCTTATCCTTTACTGATCTCCTACTCCCATAATACTGGTAGTGGCCCTATACTCCACTAGCGTCTAGAGCAGGGAAGGCAATAATCACCCTATAAGATCCCTTTTCTTCCCCTCCTACTAGTTAGTAGCCTCTATATATACATCTACGGCACCCTTTACCCTCTAATTAACGCCTCTAAGATAGGTATTTACTAGTCCTTATTACTTGCAGGATATATGCATATAAAGTCAACCATTAATACACACCATAATTTGCGCCTTGCTAGCTATTATGTAACTTTAAGGACTTTAATATTAAGCCCCTCCTCTATTTAGCCCTCTATAGAGAATAAATTTCTAAGATATCTAATATGTTATAGTAACGAAACTTTCTTAGCTAAGACTTTACTAAATTTACGCAAGCTGCACAGCAATCCACTCTTTAACCCCTACTAGCTAGGCTAGTTAAGCGGAAAAGTGAAGATAGTTAAGTGCTTGTATTAAATACTAACTGGGCACTAAAAGAACTAGTTCTATTAGCAGCGCCAATTAGGACAATATATAGCCTTAAATTCTGGTCAATAGCTTAAAATTGCCACCTATAAAGAGTAGAAGTAAAGAAAACTCAAGTTAAAGCTAAACTAAATTCTAAAAGTAATAAAAATAAAACTAACCTCTTTAAGAGGGGAATATTATTACTATGTGTACAAGTATCTAAAGAAAGTGTATAAATATGGGGAAGGATTAAAATATGCGAGGTGTAAGTATATATACTATATTAAATGCTTAGCCTATATATAAAGACTCTAGAAATATAACTTAGTTAAACCCTCTATAACTATAGACCAATTTATAAGTTAGTCTATTTTACTATTGGCGTTTACTATTCTTTTAAACCAACTATTACAAGTATATATAATTACACTTAGGTGCACTATAAGTATACTTATCTCTAATATATAGTAAGAGCTTAGTGCATAAAATACTAGGAGATATAGAAAAGATGCCTAGTAAATATCGTGGCAATATAAGAACTATTCTTATATATTTTAGCGGATAGCTAATAGATTATAGTAAATACCAGCTTAATAAAAACTGCGGTATTTATTTACTAGTTACTTATTAACTATTAAGCTAATACCAATTACTCTACTAGGTAATTGTAAAGATATATCTTTAAAATCAAACGTATCTAATAGTAGGGTTAGATTATCTTTATCACCACTAAAGTAACCATACTTTTTTTTGTCCTATCTAGTAGAGGTCCTAGTTATATATAGTGGGGGATTCTTTACTTAGCCAATTTAAATAGCTAGCTAAGGACTTTAATAGGCATAGGGCTAGGAATTATAAAGCTTAAGACTGTAGTTTTGCTTTAGTATAAGGATATTAATTATAGGGTCAGACCTTTAATATCCCTAAGCCTTAATGCACTTGATATATAGCCTAGCGCCGCTGTTCGCAAGGGGTATTCTTGTAGTTGGACATAGTTGGCCAGTAGCCAAAGGTATTTAGATAGTAAGGATATGCCCGCATACTTAATGCGAGAAATCGTTACGCTAGCTATTATAGCCTAGTACGCAAACCATTATATATAAGCCGCTAATACGACTTTATCCCACCGCTGCGGTATTTTAAAGTAGTTTCGCTAGTGGATAAAATATAGATGGAGAGGTAGTATAAGTTAAGGAGCGCTTCCCTTTTAGACTTCAGTTTCCAGAGCTGCCCTTTAATAATATATATATCTCTAATTAGCCGCTAGTAAATAGAAATGCTAAAGGTAATAAAGGTAAGAAGGGATAAAATGGGTGTAAGAAAAGTATTATTATACTATGCTAATAGATCTCTATTTCTATAGTTAAACTTTAAATTACCTAAACCCTAGGTATAGCCGCACGATCTTATAATACGGACTATAAAAGATTTTAGATTCCCTCCTAAAATATGCGTATTAGATATTGCACTTATTAGTCCTATCCAACTATTCCCTTTTACTATTACTAAGAAAATAAGGGAAGAATTGCTTAATAAAAGGGTTATAAAGGCCTATCTTGCCAAAAGTCAAATTGCTTAGAAAGAAATAATAGGTATAGTTCTAAGGTAATCTCTAAGACCTATTCCAAATGGGAGGTTTATACTAATATTAAAATTGCAGTTATATAAAATACACTAGCGACGCCTAGAAGGACGGGAGGGTAGAATAATACATTTCTGCTTAGATTAAGATTAAGATTAAGCCAGGGATAGATACTAATATCTCTTATATATATATAACCAGACCAAACATTCCTAAACTATGGCATAAAAAAATTATATGTTTATATATATTACCACGTTAAGTAATAAAAAAATAGAGGGAGGGAAGATATTTTTAAGGGGTCTGTTTAGAGACGCCGTAGAAATACCTCCCTTGTAAATAGTAAGACTCCCAATATCCTTAATGTGAAACTTATACTTAGCGTTATATACTAGGGCTAGGGCATTATATTCTAAGGATCGCTTATTTAATATAAGGTGATGCCTTTCCAAGGCCAGTAAGAGCAAATTATTACAACAACTGCGTTCCGACCTCGCTTACACTATCTACTTAATAAAACGGTTCTCTTACCTGGAACTATCTTAGACATAAAGAGATATTGTTTAGAGGTTGGTCAACACTAATTAAAGATAATTTCTAAAAGGCTGGAAGAGCTACGCGAAGAAAATATAGAAGAGCTCTTAGAGCTTGTTTGGCGTACTCGCACTAATATAACTAATAAGGACTTCTTAAACGTATTTAAATTAATTAGTACGGTAAAAGGCGGTATTAAGGAAGAACTAGACCTTTTCCAAAATAAACACAATCCACTACGGACCCTGACTTTCTTTGCTATAATAGAATGGATTCTTAAGCTTATAAGGGAAATGCCAGACCATATAGGTATTTGAAAACCGCGCATTGCCAAAGTGGAAGAAATTGACCGGATTGCTATGGTGATAATATTAGGTTTCAGACTATCTTTAGTTAACCAGTACCAAAGACCATAGTATAAAAAATATTTAGGAGATACCTTCATTAACTACAAGCTTTAGCTTATTAGATTACTCTAGAACCCTAAAAATAGGGTTATCGTTTTAGAGGATTCGTATCGTCCAAACAAGTCCGGCTGGATTTCTGCCGCCTTCCCCAAAAACCTTCTGCAAGAAAAGCGTGGAAACAAGGTTATTGCTAGTGTAATTATTGGCACAGGCTTTTAGCCGAAGGTGCCCAAGGATAATAGTTTGTATTTACGAACGAGGTCTTCCTAACACAACTCCCTCATCTCCAGTTGAACCGATTTCTCTTAACATTCTAACTTAAAGAGTTAAAGAATTCCAGAGAATGCACCAGCTTAAAACTATTGAACGGCTTATAAAAGAGAATACAAAGATGCAAAATGCCATTGTAAAGTACTAGAAGCTTTAGTGCTTAACGATTAAGTTACTTAAAGAGGCTTACTAAGCCTTACAGATACTATAAAGAGTATTTAAGCACTGCATAGATGAAGATATTGCTGCTGAAAAGGACTGGTTGGCATTTTAGGGGATTAAGAAGGAACATTAGCACGGTCATCGCTATAGCCCGGCAGGATGGATATAAATAATTTTATTAAAAGGAATGCTTAATAGTACGCGGTAAAGAAAGGAAAGGTTTAGAAAGAAGTGAAAAATTAAAGAATTAGCTCTATACTCTGTTTCAAATCTTATATTTGATTGCGGTTAAAACTCTAATCTCCATTAAGCTCCACTGTATAGCGTTAATCTGGGTTTCCAAATGCAGGGTGCCCTGGAGGAGGCACTTCTGGTTTATTAGAAACAGAACTTAGATACTGGTAAAATCCAGTCCATTAAAGTATCTGTTGGCGTGTTTGTTCAAAAATCGATTTCTTCCGATAAGGAGGCTTATGCCTTGGTGAGAGAGGGCTTATAGCACCATCCTGCACGACTGGTGATGACTAGGGTAGTGGAAAATCCAAACGATCCTTATCGATACGATACGCGAGATCATATTATATCATATCATATCGATCGATTTTTTTTAATCCGCTACTAAATAAGCGAGTAATCTACCAACGTCCTGAGCTTCCCTACTAATTAGGTATCTCCTTTCTACTCTCTATTTATACTTCTCCTTGTATAAGATACTATATATAAGATACTATAAAATAAAATAAAGTAGTAAAAAAGAGAGGAGATTAAATTTAGTAACTTTTATTTATTCCTCGTTATCCTCTAGTTCTATAATCCGATCCTTACCCTCTAGTGCTCCCGCTACCGCCGCTATAGGCTAAGAATTTTTATCGTACGACGAACATTAAGCCCTATAATCCCGCTATTTATAATTTCTATAGCACCCACCACAGAACCCTAGGAGACTTTAACACTTAGTAAAGGGGCAAGGGCCTACTGGACGACGTGAAGTCGCCATATAGGCCTTACAGGGCTAGCGTTAATTAGCTCTCTACCTCGTATAAGTAATATAGGTTACTTATAATTATATTTAGAGATCCACGGCTCTAAATTAGAATTGCATTTATATATAAGGGCCTCCCTATCCGCACCTACTTCTTTAATACCCCCCCTACCTAAGACTCTATATTAATTGCTAGTAAAGCTTCTACCTTCTCCTACTTATTCTAAGAGTAGTTAGTTATATAGGTATATTATATGGAGAGGAGAATTTACTTATAGTATGGTAATATTGCTAAAGAATCTCTTATATAGTAGGATGAGAAGTATACTAGATAATTATATTTCCTAACTCCTAATAAAGGACGATATTGGTGGGATTTAAACTTATAATCTATTAAGTTTAAAGTTAGCATATATTTATATATGCCACCTACGCGCCTTTAGTGGTTATCTTTTGTCTAAAATTATCTTATTTTATACCCTTATATATCTTTCCTTTCCTTATACAACTACTATACTTCTTTTATTTCTCCTTTAGCTATTCTCTTTTAAAATTTTACTTCTATACCAACTCTTTATATACTTTATTCTTTTAACATTTAATATTCTAAGCTTTATCCGTTCCTATAATATCGTATAATATCCTCTTAAAAATACTCTCTCTGGTTCGTCGCTTATAGCTAGAATTAAAAGTACCTCTCTTATAAAGAGTAAAAGCCGCGGCCAGCGCTTTATTTATTATTCTTAAGACTACCACTAAAGTAGAGAAACTTTAATTTCGTATAGTACTTTAGAGCAGTAGTCCTTATACTCATCCTGGCTTACTAGTTAAGTAACCTTTTTATTTAACTTATTTATAATTTAATCGTACTTATTAAGTTCCTTATACTTATCTTATAATAGCTTATTATATAATACTGTCTAAAGAGAGGTAATAAGTTTCTCTAATTCTCGGTACGTTTCTTAGAGCCGTTAGACCTTTAAAAGTACCGTTTTCTGCTACTCCTTCTTCTAAAATGTCTTAATATACTTTATATAACGATTTAGGTAAAGAATAAGTGCAGCGGCATAAAGAGGCGAATTATCTGTTCTCTGGTAGTACTCGTTAAACTTTACCCATACATTCTTTACTCAAAGTAAGAGAGCTTTATTTGATTTAAAGAGTGCCTATTATATAATATTAGCTTTAGCTTAAATAAAGTAGCTAGAAGAAAAGTTATATAAGAGAGTTCTCTATATATTTAATAAGTATATCTATTATAAAAAGTACTTAATTAAGTGTTGTATAATCCCCTTATATCTCTAATATTATATAATAGAATGGCTTTAGAAAAGTATAAATTATACAAAGAAGCTTCTAGTCTTGCGGTAAGATATAATCCTTTTTAAGCGTATTAAAGTTACTCTTAATATAGTTATCAATTTCTAACTTATACTTAAGTAAGACGCTAAGCATTTAATACTAGCTATTCTATCTTATATAATTATTAAGTGGAACTCGTCTTCTAACTAAAGTCTTAAACTCCTTTATACGGCTTGCTAAGGCATAGAAGTATACTATAACATTATAAAGCTTACTAAGTGGGCCTATTGCTTAAAAGGCCTATTTCTGCTCAATCTTTTCCTTACAACTTTACTTCTTTCTACTTACATTATTCCTTTTATATAACTTAATAGCCTTAAGTTTAAGAGTATCTTTAAAGAGGAAGGCCTGGATGGTAAGATTAATAGTATACCCCTAGTAGCGGATACGTTATTAAATGGGATTCTAGGTAATATCCTTATTATTAGCGAGATACTTATAGATCGTATAATAGAGAGTATTATTTATTATAAAATTATCTGCAATAATAGCTCCAAGCTTTTATATAATCCCATACTCCTCTAAGACTAAAAGAAGGGTATTTTATTATTTAGCTCTACTATAACTAGGTACCGTATAAAGGGCAAGAAGAGCTTTTATTTAGTTTTCCTAGCTATTAATAAAGTGGGCGCAAACTGCGAGAAGAAGGTGGTTATTTAGGGACGTCTAAATATTAATAGAAAGATAAATACTTATTAACGCTAATTAAACTTATCTTTATACGATGTCTTTCTATAACTAAAAGGAATGGGTAATTATCTAAGAAATTTCTAAGTGTACTGTTGTTATTAAATTGGATAACTTTAGGTTAAGAGCCTAACAAAAGATATAGAACTCTTCCCACTCTATAATCCGGAATAGAAGGTTTTATATAATAACTAAGTTAATAAGAGCTTATTGGATAACTTCCTTATTTAGAACCTTTATAAGGATTATAGAATTAACTTCGTCTATCCTAAATTCTAATACTATTTTTACCTAAAGTTCCTAAAGCTTTTTAAGTGCTTGCTCCTTTATATAAGGCTATTTTAAGTTAACAGAGATTGCGTGGTCTTTCGCAAGGTATTTTTTTATATTTATGGTTAATAGTGCTAAGTAACTTTCGCACTAATTGCAGTATATAAGCCTTCGGTTCTTTTTATCGTATATTAGCTTATTTTCATACAGTAGGCGAGTGAATTTATAGACTAAAGATTAAAGCTAAGCCTATTATATACTAGAGCTTTTAATTAAGCTAGGAGTATTTTTAAGAAGAGATAAATCCGCTTCTAAAGCCATGTTTTGTATAATATTAAAGTAAAAAAGCAGTAGATTTGGTAAAAGAAAATTTGATAGAAAATGCCAAGGAATATTACAATACTTCGATACGATATAAGGTATTAGAGGTCCGGGTTAGGCTTAGCATAACCTCAGGTTACGCACAACCCCCTAAGGTCCGCGACATATCGTCCAAATATTACCTCCCCCCTTTGGTGGTGGCCCCTACTTTTTAGACGCGTTTTTAAGGCCTAGGTTAGTACTGGGTTAGTATAGAGGACCTCATTACGCGCCTTCAACCTCACTGTTGCCTTAACAATCTATTTTTTAACCCTCTTTCTATTCTCGTGCCCGCGCTAGCTCCTAGCTCACGCGGGGCTTTTGGTTTTATATAGAACGGCCTACTATAATTCTAATTCTATAATATAGAGCTCTCTTTTTCTCCTCCTCTATTAATATTTACGCGTTTAGTGGCTTTATTTACCTATACCCGCGCTGCGCTTACGCGTCTTCCCCTTAACCTCTTACGGAGATGGAGTCTTTTAAGAATCTTCTTACCCTACGGTCTACTTTGTAGTTAAAGGAAGCCCCCCTAGCCTCCTCCTCTTTCTCCTCCTATAGCCTCTAGAACGAATTCAAGGCCTAGACAGTACGGCTATACAATATTTATAAGGCCTAGCGCTTAAAGAATACTATAAGGGCGTATAAGCTAAAGCAGAAAGAGTAGGAAGACTAGTATATAAGACTAAAAGGCAATACGGACAGCGCCTGGGTAATAGAAGATAAGCTTTACCTATTTTTAGAGTAGTAAGTTATTAACTAAGAATTATAGGCTGCTAGCTATTAAAAACAGAAGTTAAAATAGAAAGAGATATAGAAAGATAGTAAGTGGGTAAAGAAGAGGCAGAAGACGGTTAAGCGGGTAAGGTAGTTAGAGGGGAAGTTAGCTATAGGGGCAGCCGTAGGGGTAGCCGTAGGGGCAGCCGTAGGCATAGGGGAGGAAGCTATAAAGGAGGAAGGGGAGATGTGGGACAAGGAGGCCTTAGACGCCCTATTTAATAAAATAGTCCGATACTTAGTTATAAATAGCTATATCTCCGCTATTACTAAGCTTTACGCGTAGTAGTTAGAAGGTAAGACCTTACAGCCGCTACGGGGGGCGAAGCTCTTAGCAGTACTAAATAGTGTCCGCCGTAATAAGGACCGGATTTAACGCGTTAACTTTATTAATTAAGGCCTATTTATAATTACTAGCGGCTATAATATTAAAGGGCTTAAAAAGGCGATTACTTAGTACTAGGAGACGGGCTCTAAGATACTAGGTTTAGTTAAGTCTTACCTTTAAACTGCAGCCGAGTATTTATTAGGTTTGTATATATTTTACCTAGTCTATATAGCTGCCGTTTTCTAACCCATTCCTTAGGCTATACTACTATTACCCGTAGTAAAAGTAGATAAGATATTTAGCTTGCTAACCTTATTCTTATTAAACTAGAGAACGAAGGGCCTAAACTAGACAAGTTAGCGCCGTATATAATTATATTAATAACATAAGGGAAGCAAAATTAGTATAGTAAGGTTAAGTATATAGGCTGTATACGGAACACTAACCCTATTCTCTACCCCCTCTCTATAATAGCCTTCTACTTCTTTAACCGCTAGGGTAAAGACAGCGCTAAAAGCTTCCCATCCTTTTAGTAGCTAGAGGACTATTATAACCTATACGTTTTCCCTAGCAGTATTAAAGTACCGTAACGGCCGCTAAGCTATTATACGCAGTTTAAATAGAATAAAAAGATATTCTAAGGGGTAGGAATTTACTTAAAGGAGAAAACCTATAGCGCCTATAAGTAGAGCATCTAGTATACTAAGCTTAGCGGCGTTAAAGAGACCTAAATTAGATAGGCCGGATGCTAGAATACGGACGCGATAACGGGAGCCTACCTTAGCTACCTACCCTATACGTTTATGCGGTCGATCGCCGGCTTCCTAAAGAAAGGAAAGGGCTACTTTTTCCCCTACGCATAGGAGGTGCTAGAGGAGGCACTCTATTTAAAGATATAGCCTAAGACTAATATCTGGCTAAAACGTATAAAGGCCTACTACCTAGGTAGGGCTAATAATAAGGTTATATAGCTTAACCTTACAGGCTTAGGATTTCTATGCCTCCTCTATACGCTTAGGGTAATCCTATTATAGGACTTAGTAATCCTATATAAGCAGTTCCCGCTCTACCCCCTATAATAGGACCCCCTCTTTAGCTATAAGGAGTACTAGAGGTTCGCTATACGGGTAGAAAGCTCGCTAGCTAACGTAGTTACGCTAGATAAGCTAATAATACGGAAATACTAGCCCGCCTATAAGGCTGTAGCTAAGCTAAAATATAAGGCCGCGATCTTTAAGATAAAGGGGGTTTAATTACGCGTATAGATGATTTTAGAACACCTTAGCGAAATAGAAAGGTTATTAGCATTATTCGCACCTAGATAGATCTAGTAAGGGAAGACGGGTATCTAAATAGGGCCTACAAAGTCCGTACGTCTACCTTTAGGTAAGCCCACGCTGTTTACTATAACGTCTACTATATCTATACCGCCTGCTTAGCTATCTACAATATCCGTACTACCTACTTAGCCGCTATCTATAATATCCGCACCGTCCGCTTAGCCGTCTACAATATCCGCACTATCCGCTTAGCTGTCTATAATATTTATACCACCTACTTAGCCATTTACTATATCCGCATCGCCCCTACTAGCGCAGGTATAAGCTAATACTTAACTATCTCTCCTATTTATCCTTAACCTATAGGCGCCGCTAAGGAAATATAAAATGCTTTAAGGCAGTAATTTAGTCTTCCAGCTCTAGACTAAATGGACTTTAGGGCTAGTAGGTAGGCCATTAATTAAAGCTCTTAATCGCTACTAGGGGGCACGCTAGCGGGTTAACGGCGAGGCTATATTCTATAGCCGTCACCGTAGGATAATTAAGAATATAAGATGGCGCGTAAAAGACGGTACGGTAAGAGATAAGAGATAGGCTATTAACTAGCTAGAACAGCTACAAGGTCGGCGTTCTTTAGATTGGCTTTATAAGAATATCTAAATAGTTATTTTACTGTAGTAATTAAGACGCCTTAATATATAACTGCACTACAGTAACTAAGACGCCTCTATATACAATTGCACTGCAGTAACTAAGACGCCTTAATATACGACTGCACTACAGTAACTAAGATATCTTAATGTAGGACTATACTAGTAACCGAGACGTCTTAATATAGGACTGCACTGCAATAACCGAGACGCCTTAATATACGACTATACTATAGTAACCGAAACGTCTTAATATAGAACTACACTGTATTAACCGAGACGCCTTAATATAGGACTATACTATAGTAACCAAGACGTCTTAATATAGGACTATACTACAGTAACTAAGACGCCTTAATGTAGGAATAGAGCCCGTTTAGATATTATAAATTTAGAGTAATATTACGCGACCGTCTAGAAGTACCGATTTAATATAAATTATGTACCTTTTCGCCTAAAATCGCGTGCGAAAGTACTCGGGGGCGGTTGCTGCGCGACCTCGTGTGGGGTTTAGGCGCGTTATTAGCAGGGGTGGCCCTAACCTCGTATTAACCCGGGTCGTAACCGCGCCAAATTAGCCCCCCCAATATGTGATAGGTATCTTTAAACACCGCTAAGCCAGGGCTTTTATATGTTACTGTAATAAAGTATATACTATTAAGTTAAAGATTAGACTAATTACAACAGATATGGATAAAACTTACCCTCTACCATATATAGCAGTAGTAGTGAGATAAAGAAGCTGGCTTAAGCTATTAGACTATATACTATTTAAAGAGCTTTTAATAAATAAAACTTTATCTTTCTTATATAGAAACCTAGATAGAGTTATAGGACCATTTGTTAACCTGTTGTAAAAGCTATAAGGCCTAGGAGTATCTATTACAGTATATATATAAGTAAGGGAGAAAAGACTAAACGCTAAAGCCAAGCTTAAAAAGGTTATCTTGCTTATATTCTAGGTGGTGGCTAAGAAAATTTAAAGCAACAATAAGCTTAGAGAAACACTATTTACTAGGATATTTTATAAATGCGTCTAAAGGACCATTTTTAGTCTCCTATTAAGGCTTAGAGGGCTAGCTTTTAGGCCCCCCTTTTCACTATAAGATATTTTAAACAACGTTTATTTAAAAATTAATTGGTAAACTATTAAGCTGTAAAGAACAAATTAATAGAAATAAGTTTTAAACTTTTTAAATTACAAACTTTAGACCATAACAAATTATAAGTGTCTTTCTCCTTACGTTGCTAGGTGCTACTCAGTTAATCTTTATCTTTAGAGTCTCGCTTAACTTTAGAATGTTTGCGCTTTAGTAATTGGCGAGTTCCTTCTAGCTTAACAGGAAAAGCGGCATAGTTGCTAGGTATATTATCGGTAAAATCCTTCTTATTTTTAATAGTAATAGGTACTAAGGTCTAAACTAGCTTTTCATTATTATAGTCTTCTTCTTTAGCAGAGTATAATTTATCTACGGTTTTATAGAGCTCTAGCTTCAAGTTCCTTATTTCCTTATCTCGCACCTTAATTGTCTCCACTAGTTTTATATTCTCCTCCTCGAGTTTATTACACGTTTATTTAACATATATATTAAAACGGTTTATCTCTTAATACCTAGCTTCCCTCTTTACAATTTCTTATTAAAGGAAATTAATTTTACAGCCTATTTTATATAGCTTGCGATTCTCTGTAATATATGCCCTTTTATATTTATCAATACTAGAAGATATAGCAATATTAGCTTAAAGGACCTGTTCCTGCACAATATATATAAGCTAAGTAATTGTATTAATATTACTTAAGAGAATAGTAAGATTAGGGCTAATTGGATGCTTAAAGTTTGCTAAGTAGAAAGATCCTTTTACTAGGCCACCTAGAACCTAAAGCTATTAAAATATAATTTATCCTATTAATAGCAGGAAACTAACCTAGGCAATTTTAAAACTTAATGGAAGGTTCTAAAGTAAAGATATAGCGTAAAGAAAATAAGCTGCTTAAATCTAGCTTAAAGTTACTTAAAAGAATATTAATGTTGTCTTTATAATGGATCTCCTTATATTTATATAGTGCGACTATAGGTTCTATATCTATAGTGCTATCCAAAACTATATAATTAAGCCAGAATAATATTTAGCCGCCAGGTTAATATTCTAAAACTTTATATAAATCTTATAAAGATAGAATCTGCAACATTGTCTTTAAATTTATTAATAAACCTTATCAATGTTGTTGGTATTAAGGAAAGTAAATCTTCTTTATATTAATGTTGGGAAAAGTAAATCTTCTTATATATATAATAACAATCCCTATCACAAACAATTCTCCAACTTTTAAACACCTAACGCCTAGCTATTTAGCGCTGCTTACTTCTTAAAACTAAAATATTGCAACTCTATAACTATATAGTTTATAGGGAATGTATTAAGGGGCTAGCTAATCCTAAATAAAAGAATAAGTTGTATTTAACTGTCCTCTAAGTCGTTTAGACTTAAACTTATATACTTCTTATTAATACTGTACATAGTACCATTAAAATTACATGCTTTAATATCTAAATCCTAACCCTCTAAAAGAGCTTGACTATAAACCTTACTTATTAGGAGTCTGCCTATGTCGCTATTCTGTTAAAGAAGTAGCTATAACTGCTTAGTTAAGGTGTTATATTCAACAATAGTTTAAAGGCTATTCTTGCCATTATATAGCTTTTTATTAATAAGATTTTAAAAATAGAGATATTATAAAAAGTGGTTATAGACCTTTATAACTAGTAATACTATACACCTCTTATAGTTTATATATGGGTTTTACTTAGGTTATAGAAGCTAAGTAGAAAGCCTAAAATTAGGACCTTCTTAGAGCACTAAAACGGTTCTATTTAAATTAGGGCCATAATTTAGAACCTTATAGCTATGCTAATAAATAATAAGTATCTAAATAGGGAACTAATAGGAGCTATCTAGTTCCTGTCAATATATATAGCATCTTTAGAGGCTCTGGTCCAGATATCTATTATAAAATTTTCTTTTAATCTTTTATAAATAATTTAGAATTACTTTTATTATAGTAGTTATATTAATCCTATGGCCAGACTATAAATAAAAGAGTGCAAGCCTTCTAGATTGCTTACTCTCTAATATCCTCTTATTTAAATTTTTTAATAAGCTTAAGCCAATTAATTTAGCAGTAGTAAACGCTATTTTTAATATAGAAACTATACCTAGTAATAGAACTTTTAATTAGTCTGGTGGAATTAACCCTATCCTCTATTAATTGTTACGGACGCTTTAAGTACAATGTTATGACTACTAGGAGAGGAGTTGGAAGTAAACCTTTAAACCGGAAAAGTAACAGTCCGACGTCTAAGCGGGCTTAGACCGCCTGGGCCACGCGCGCTTAGGCTAAATCTTAACGTTGCCACCAAAGATAAGCTCTATTCTCGGAAAAGTTAGCAAGATTCTATATACGGCTTAGTTAATGCCTAGAAATATCTAGTACACCTTAATATAGGATAGGGTGCGGAGTTAGGCTTACTCTAAAAGTATAAGATAATATATCGCATTTTATGTATTTTCCGAGAAAAAAAAAATATTTAGTCCTTTTTCTAGTACTTAACGGACTGTTATAATAGAACCTAGCGCCAGGTTTCTAAAGGCACGTAATTACTAGTAAAATTGGCTTAAAGCTTCTTTAAGACCGAAAAGTAACTATTTAGTAACCGTCTGGTAATAGTCCAGTAGAGGTCTAGATATAGTAAAGGTAACTATTCTTAAGGGGTGCTACTAGGAATTTGGCCTTATCTACTAAATTTTTTAAGAAAATCTTAAAAGTAGGCATGCGTCGTAAGCACGAATTTTTTAACGTAGTAGATACTAAATCTTATTATAAATTCTAAATGCGCACTTATAATTTATTGGAAAAAACGAAAGGAAAAACCGTAAAGAAGTTTTATTGTTTTATTGCGCTAATTAAGATTATTATTATCCTAAGGCCGAGATTCCCCTTTAAGTTCTCGGTATTTCTGAGTAATTTAGTAATTACTCTTATATACCTCTACCTTTAAACCTTTTTAATATATAAAAACTTCGTTAAAACCTAGCAATTTTCCTTAATATTTAGCTTTTGCCCTTGTAATATCCTTGGTATTAATTGTTTAACGTTTTAACTAAGCTTTTAATACTATTTCCATTTATTTTATGCGCCTACTCTACTTAGAGCTCTTATTAACCGTAGAAAAGTCCTCTTAAAAAGCAGTTTTACTAGAATATATGCTATATATTAATATAATAGTCTATAAAATAAAGCATAATTAGTAAATATAGGTAGGTGTAACGGAATTCCCCAGAAGGTACATATTAGATGAGATAAAAGGAGGTCTTATCTATGTTTTAGAAGGAGGTCTTATCTATGTTTTAAAAGGAGGTCTTATCTATGTCCTAAAAGGAGGTCTTATCTATATTCTAAAAGGAGGTCTTATCTATATTCCATCTACGTCCTAGAAGACACAGTTAGACAGATAAGGGGTAAAGGGTTTTGCTAGTGTTTTAGAAAGATTATATAGGGAGCTGGTTCTCCTCTAGAGAAGAACTAGCGATTAGTCTTTGAATAGAAGTGGTTAAAAGCATTTATCCTTTAATATATGAAACTTATTCTACCTTTAACTTACCTTTAACTTACCTTCTACTTACCGGTGATACTGTTAATTAGATAATTATACGTTCTAGTTAGGCTAGCCTTTTATAATTCTAATTGCTCTTAATCCTTTACGGAAGGAACGTACGGCTATTAATTGACGATAACGGGCTATACCTCCTTACCCCCCGAAATGACACCCCCACCGTAAGAGGCTTAAAGAGTCTCCCCAGAGGAGCGCATTCCCTCTTCCTATGAAGAAGCTATGGCTGGTTTATCTAACCTTGCAAGACTTTTAGGAACGATTACCGCTGGGGAGTTATTGGAGCGGTTACTATACGAGACCCTATAAAAAATAAAGGAGTTAGAGATACGATTAAGATAAGTATATTAAGACTACTAAGAATAACTATAAGGATAATTGGGGGAAGTATAGACACCCTAGACACGAAGCGGACTTAAAGGGGTAACGCTATACTACGCTATAACGTTAGAAAAACCTAAATTCCGTATAAAGGAACCTAATAAGTACTATAGTGATAGTCTCCGGAACTGTAATTGTTTTATCCGTTAATGCGAAACTAAGTTTTAGCTAGATCCGAAACGTTACTCTAATAAGTATAATTAGATACTAATTGCTTCTACCTTCCTGCGTGGCACCGTTAAGAGTTTATAGACACGCTATAAGAAGAAACTTACTATACCCTTTAAATTTAGCGAACTTAAGTCCTGGTTAGTTAATTAGGTTTAAGACCCTACTAATTAAGGGATAGATTATAATTAGCGATACTATAACGCTAAACAGCGAGAAGGCCAGAGTGTAGTTTAGTTTATAAACTACTTGGAAGAACTAGAAGATAATATACCCTACTTAGATCTATGGGATAATACTATATAACTTTACTAGCTACTCGCTAAGCTACGACCTAAGATTTAATAGGCTATATAAGAGAAGGGCGAAATTCCTACCTTATAAGAAAAGCTTATCTCTAAAGCTACTTAGATTAAGAATGCTAAAAGAGACTATCTAGGTAAGTAAAAGGAACGAGACGCTAATGATAAAGAGCGTAGGACTAGACCTAGCTTTAATAATAGGGGCAGATTTTGACCTAACCGCTCTATGGAAGGATAACGTGAGTAGGCCTCGTAGCCCTAGAGCAACGCTGGTTAACCCTAAAATAATAATAGATAGAGACCTAATTTATAGGAGGGGAACCGGGAGACACGTACCTATTATAACTGTAGTAAAAAGGGCTATATAAGCCGCTTCTGCTAGTAAAAGAAGTAAGAGTCGGCCTAATCGGGAAAAGAGACAGCCTAGTAGATCTTTACTTCCTTATACTAGGCTAATAAGAGAAGGAGGGAGTAAACTGCCGTATGGTTATTCCTATCTCTATTTAAGTTAATAATAAATAGGTGACGTGAGACTGCCTTATGGATAGCGGCGTAAGTATAGGGTTTATTTCTTAATTACTAGTAAAAGAATTAGATTTGGACCTTAGCGGCTCACAGGTGTGCACCATTTAAAGTATTAGAGGCCACCGGATTCCATGCTATAGGGAATAAGCTTTTTCCGTGGCCAGCTAGGACCGCAATGGTCTATGGGACACATAGGAGATACGCTTTTATGCCGTAGAAATTAAGGGGTATAACCTTATTTTAGGATACCTATAGCTTCACCAAGTTAATCCGGATATTAATTGGCCTTTAGCCTTATATTAACATTAGAAGTCTTAACTACGCATTATAGTTAAAGATTAAGAGACTTTCTTAAACTATATACAAGAAGAAGGGTAGGTATATACTATATATGCTACTCTTAACACCAAGAACGGGGATATGGGATATTTATTTTTAGATGTCCGGCTATACGCAGTTAAGGAACTAGAGATTTTATAGGAATATACGGACTTAGAGGATATTTCTAGTAAAGAGGCTGCACAAACCTTACCTAACCCTATATTGGTTAAGTATAAGATAAATATAGGGGATAAATAACCTCCTTTTAGACCACTATATAACCTATTAGAAAATAAGCTGGCGGTACTGCGTTAATATATAGTAGATAATCTTTAGAGAGAATAGATTTAGCCCTCTATAAGCCCGGTAGGGGTACTAATTATATTTATACCTAAGAAGGACGGGACCCTTTACCTCTGTGTTGACTATCAGGCGCTAAATAAGATTACTATAAAGAATCGCTACCCGTTACCCTTAATAGGGGAGCTTATTAATAGGCTATTGGGCGCGAAGATATTTACAAAATTGGATCTAAAAGATGTATACTATTAAATCCGGATTAAAGCCGGCAATAAGTAGAAAACGGCGTTCTAAATATAGTATGGCCACTTTAAGTACCTAGTGATACTATTTGGGCTTACTAACGCACTAGTAATATTTTAGGTATTATTAGGCCTATTAGATATAATATATATAGTCTACCTTAATGATATTATAGTCTACTCTAATAATTATGAAGTATATACGCACCACGTATAAATAGTACTAGAAAGACTGCGGGAATATAAGCTCTATATAAACCTAAAAAAGTACATATTCTATGCTACTAGCATTAATTTTTTAGGCTTTATCGTTAGCGTTAACAGAGTGTTAATAAAGAAAAGTCGGGTAGACGCTATTAGGGAATAGCCCTACCCTATAATATTTAGAGAAGTATAGGTTTTTTTAAGCACGGCGAACTTCTACTAAATGTTTATTGTTTACTACTTATAAGTAATACTCCTAATTACCAATCTACTAAAAGGATCTAAGAATAGTAAGAAGTTAGGACCCTTTATATTTAGGGAAGCTACTAAGTAGGCTATAGACTGGTTAAAGGATTTATTTATATTAGCGCCTATTCTAATATACTTCTGCTAGGAGCTATATATATACCTTAAAACGGATACATCTGGCTTTACCCTAGGGGCAATTATATCTTAATTAAAAGACGGAAAATAGCATCCTATGGCGTTTTAGTCTAGGAAGATAACCCCTATAGAATAGTGTTATATAATATATAACCAGGAGTTGCTTACAATAGTTATAGTAATAAAGCACTGGCGATATTATTGTATGGGAAGTAATTACCCTATTAAAGTCCTTATAGACCATAACAACCTAGAATACTTTATAACTATAAAGGTGTTAAGTGGTCGATAAGCTAGGTAGACAGAGGCACTATTATAGTACGATTTTGAGATTATGTACCGCCTAGGAAAGACAAATCCTACTAATAGGTTATTAAGACGTTTAGATTATAAGATAGGGAGGATCTAGGACAGTATAGGGGAAATAATCCCTATATTGCAAAATTTGCTTAGAAAGAAAGAAGACTCTTTCCCTAGAACTATAGAATTTTATAATAGGGCAGAGGTCCTAGTAATACAGCTACGAAGTAATATAATTATGGAGCCGTAGGATATAGTTATAGACTAGGTTATAGACTAAGTAGATATTATAAAGTTGGCGTACCTTAGAATTAGTAAGAATTCTGTGGGATGTGCTAGAGGTGTCGCGGCACCTTTAACTTAACAGCATATTAGCTGCGAGTTTTCGGATCTAAGGGGGATAGGCAAGATGCCTATCTATAGCGTGGTATACTATATAACGGTAGGAGAATCTACTGGCATTAATAGTTTGAAATGTCTTGTGCTATACCTTAAGTCTATAATGGCGGCAGGCGAAATAGAAGTAAGCGATCTATACGAAACCTTTCTAGATCTTCTTCTTTAAGCTTAATAAAGGGACGCCTTTGCCTTTAGGGAGAGGTGGAAAGATATAGTAGAGACTAACTTAGCTAGAGTTACTAAGAAGCTATAGTAGCAAGACTAAAAGGGTCTATTGCGCTTTAAGGGTGCTATATATGTCCTAAAGGACTAAGTAATTTAAGACGAAATTTTAAAGGTCTTCTATAACAACCCTTTTAGGGGTTACTATAGTGCTAACAGAACCCTTAAGGCTATTTAAAGGAAATACTTTTAGAACGGAATGTCTAAAGAGGTTAAGGACTATATATTAAGGTGTAATACGTGCTAAAGGATATAGATATCTAGGCATCGCCTATACGGCAAGTTATTAGTACTTCCTATTCCGTAAGGACCTATATTAGAATTAATAATAGATTTTATTACAGGCTTACCCCCTACTAAGATAAGAACTAGAGAGGTTGCTAACGCTATCCTAGTAATTGTTAATAGGTATATAAAGTTTTTAGGATACTTTGCTATTATAATAATGATTATAGTAGTAGAACTAGCAGACCTATTTTTAAAACGGTAGCTCTTGTTTAGTACACTAAGGGGAATTATGTCTAATAGAGGCACCGTATTTAACAGTGCATTTTAGTCTTTATTCTGTCTCTTATTAAAAATACGGTAAAGGATAAGTACTACCTTTTACCTATAAATAGACGGGCAAATAGAGCGTCTAAATGCGTTATTAGAATACTACCTCTGCTACTATATTAATTATTAATAGGATAATTGGATATTATAGTTAGCTTTAGCGCAGTATATATATAATATAAGCATCTATAGCAGTATAAAAATGACCCCTTATAAAGCATTGTTTAGGGTAAAAGTAAATAACCCCTAGAATGTTAAGGATATTATTCCTAAAAGAGAGGCACTGGTGGCGTCCGAAAGAATTAAGCAAATAAGAATTTATAGAGAGGAACTTAAAAAGTACTTACTAGACGCCCAGGCCGTGTAAAAAAGGTACTATAATAAAAAATATATACTAAAATAATTCGAGATAGGAGACGAAGTCTTACTATTTATAAAAAATATCCGAATAAAACGTATTAAGAAGAAGCTAGATTACTAGTAGCTTGGACTTTTTAAGATAGTTAAGAAAACCAAAGGAAACTAAGCCTATAAATTGGAATTACTAAAATCTTATCTAATACATCCCACATTTTATGTTTTTTTACTAGAGCTATACTAGAGAAGAGATGGTGCGGAACTGCCCCTACCTAGCAAAATTAATAGGGAACTGGAATAGAATATAGAAGACATTTTAGACTAAAGATGGCGCTAGAAGAAGCGCGAATTTTTAGTTTATTAGAAAGGATACTTTTAGGCGTATAATAGTTAGGAACCTAAGGAGTACCTTTAGCCAGGATATGGCACTGTAATTAAAACCTTCCTAAGAACTAAAGGTAAAGACTTAGAAATGGTTCCGGATATACTATAGGTGAAGTAACGGGGAAGACCCTATAAATTAAAACTATAGGATTAAGTATAGGCATTAAGAACGGAAACGTTTCGCTATTATAATAGGGATCCTAAAATCCTATAAGAGGAAGCCTATAGGGATCTATAGGAGAACTACTAGGGATACTGTTTAAAGAAGACGCTATACAAGAAGGAGCAGTAGTACTATAAGAAGTGGCCTTAGGGATTTAGAAAGATCCCCTAGGGATAAAAGGAGAGTATCTGGCCTGGCACTGGAGATATATAGTAGAGTTAATGGTATAAAGAGGAGCAAAAGGACAGCCTATAAAGAATTAGAAATTTTAAGGAATTATAAGGCACCTATAGGAATACTACCCGTTTATTATATATGGGGATTATAGTAGTGTACTACGTTTATATAAATTGTTACCAAAGCTTAGAATAAAGGCATCCCTAAAGTATAAAGTTAATTTCTAATAATAGGGCATCCTAGAGGCACCTAAGAGGTACTATATAAAGCTATTCTATAAGGAGGAAAGAGCTAGGTAATAACCTAAATACTAGTAGTAGTAACAGGAGCCTTCTCTTCCATCTTAACGTTATTATTAACGGTATTATTGGCTCCTCTATCCCTAGAAGTATTAGCACTTCCACTAATATTCTTTTTAGAATAATAGGTACTGGAAGGACTAGCACAGGCGGGAGACTGGCGAGGAGAACGTTTATCTTAACCTTTGTTGCTATCCTTAGTATCCTTAGGTTCTAAATTGGCGTCTAAGTAGGGATTAAAGAGATATTAGCTAAAGAAGTTAGCACAGTTCCTAAGCGAGTTACAGTAAAACCTCGTTATACCGTTCAGCTCGGTAGTAGGGGGTTTGAACGTTATGCCGTATAGAAACGTTATATTGCGAGCTCACTTATTAATTGCTGCAAGGGGCTAAATTAACTCTTCTCTCTATTTATAACTACTTAAAGAAGCTCGTGATAGTTGTCTGCCTTACTTGCGCAGCTCGACGGCCCCGAATTACTCTCTCTGCTTTTATAAGAGCTGTAATTAGAGTCTCATCACCATCCTTTTGCTGCCCCTTATAGAGCTTGAGGCGCTCTAGTGCATCTAAAGCCTTATTAAGCTTAATAACTTGTGGCTTAACCTCCTTATCGCTTTCTTTATTATCTGGCGCGTTATATAAAGCGATAATTGAGGCCTTAATTGCTTCCTGTGATATAGAGGCCTTAGGCTTTGTTAAAGCGTCCTCCCTATTTATATTAATAAAGTCCCTAATAGGGATTAATTGCCTAATTTGCCCTGCCTGGCTAAGCTGCTATAAATACACCTCTAATTCGGCCTTAAGCTGAGGCTCGCTATACCCGCTTGGCGTACCCTAGGGGCCCTCACGGGGTCCAAAGATCGTTGAATGCGTGAAGCAATTTATTACGGTTTGAGGGCTAATTTCATGCCATGCTGCGATAGCCCACTAAACGGCCCTAAGCACGTTTATTGTCTTAAGGGGGTTCCTATCTTATTCCACCTAATCTACTATATAGGACAGCCAGTAACGGCGGTAATAGGCTTTAAAGGTTTGAATTATACCCTGATCTAGAGGCTGATAGAGAGAGGTAATGTTTTTAGGCAGGAATTCGACCCTAGTGTTGAGCAAGCTGGCGCGCTCTAATATTGTAAGCATACCCCCAGTATGGCCAGGAGCGGAATTAATAAGTAGGAGGACCTTCCTGCCGCCCATTAAGCCGTTAAACCACTTGATATAATTAAGGAATATTAACGCCGTTATCCAGGCCTTCTTATTAAACCTCTAGGCGAAGTTAAGGCCCCTAAGGTTGCTGCGCTGCGTGCCAAAACATTAAGGATTCTTTGCTCTTCTAATAATCCATAGGGGTACAATATGGCTGCTGTTTGCGTTGCTGCAGTAGACGGTTGTGATACGCTCCTTCTGCTTTTTGGTGCCTGATTGCCCTATAGTTGCAAGTCCTATATCCGGCGTAGCCTTATAGAAAAGCCCTGCCTCATCTATATTGTAGACGTCTTAATTTGGGTACGCATCTATAACAACCCTAAGCTCCTGCATGCGCTCCTCAGCGCCCTCTATATCTGCTAACCTAGCCTCGCCGTGTAGTTTCCGTCTTGATATTCGATTCCTTTTTTTAAAGTTATTAACCCAACCGCTTAAGAAACTAGGCTGTTGTTAACCCTAATAACACGCCATTGTATTCCAAAGCTTTATTGCTATAGCCCAAATAAGGTCGCCGGTAACGAGTATATTAGTGGCCTGCATCCGCTGTTGCCATTCGAATAGCGCTTCTTCGAGCTTAGGATTGTTAGGAGCTCTACGCCTCTTAAAGCCCTCCCGGCCGCGTTAAAGGACTAGTAAATCGAGGTACTTGTATTTAGGCTTTAAGGAGTCTAATATAATAGACTGTTAAATAGGGCGTCGAAATTAATCGGTAAAAAAGCGAGCAGCGTCTCTCTAAGGTTTTCCAGGGTTCTTACGGCAGTATACCCGGATCTGCTGCCTTTTACGCTCTGAAACACCATGGCGGCGGAGGCGCTTAGGGT
>Ga0307515_10003349_pt1 | contig 33853 bp, 10 predicted proteins | sample 17_EM_MG_FD_194513 | JGI IMG/M metagenome (GOLD analysis project Ga0307515, IMG submission 194513) | Populus trichocarpa ectomycorrhiza microbial communities from riparian zone in the Pacific Northwest, United States - 17_EM | ecosystem: Host-associated > Plants > Roots > Unclassified | place...
CGGGCTTTTTTTTTCTTTTTCTGGGAATGACTGAGAGATGGAAGGTTGGTCAGGAGGAGATGGCGGTTGCAGAAAATGAAAAATGACAGAGAAAAGAAAGGTCGAGTGTGTGGCTTGTCTATGGAGGAAAGGAAAGTCGGGCTCTGGTCCAGATGGGAGGTGTCGAAATGGCAAAAGGGGAAGGAGAGAAAATGGAGACGGCGTCTGTGAGAGGGAGAAAATAGAGGCTCTAGGTGTGGCTTGCGGCTGAGGGGAGAAAGGAGGCTTATGTGCAGGGAAAAAAGAAAGAGAAGAGTAAGGGAAAGAGAAGAGTGAGCTGGCTGAGAGAGGGGAAATATGTTGGCTAAGGAGGGTTAAGTCGTCAATGAAAATTCCTATAGTTAATTAATATTTTATAGTGGAACCTTACTGCTGTTTACATTGACAGGTTTCTAGAACATTTCTTTTGTGATTAAATTTGCTTAATTGTCTTCTGCAAGCGTCATCCTTTGTAACGGGGGTGAAAATTTATCAAAATTGGATCAAAATTGGATAGCAATAATTTATTTTAGTTTGTTTTATATGAAGTTATTGTAGTTTCAAATAAATATTACTGTAGAGTGTTTATTAGTAAAAAGTAATTTTTTTATAACAAAAAAATAAAGTTATTAAACTCAATACAGTCTATGATCTAGGTTATAAGCTTAGAGGGTTAAGTCATGAAGTCATGATCGATCCAATATGTCTCCATCTCAATATTAAAAAAAAAATATTATCTTGAATTTTTTAAAAAGTCAATACATGTTTTTTATCAATCATCTAAGTTTTTTTTGTCCCGCCAAGCCAACTAGATCTTATCAAGCGACTCTAATTTAGGTTATTTTTAAATTCGATCTAAACAAGAAATCAATTTGGAAGGTTTCAATATTGATTTATTAAGTTGAGTTTATTAATAATATCAAATATTTCTATGCGGTCTAAACATCATTTCATATTTAAAAAAATAATAATTTGACCCAGCATAGCACGTGCCAGTAAACTTTCAATAATCAATTAAAAAATATAAAGTGTGTAGTGTTTTTATTGTGCATAAAAGTATTGTTAACTCTCTCACATATCAATGTGGATTGGAGCGGTGATTTTTTCAAAATTTTCAATTTGATTCTTGAACTTTTTCTTTGTATAATTGAGCTATTTTGAACCAAAATTAACATCCAATTGCATGTTTTTTTTTATGAATGGTTGAATTGAAATACAAGAGACTAGAGTAAAAAACACGGGTATCATAAGTGGCGCTTTCAAATTTATTTATGAAGTACAATTTAATTAGTCCCTTAATTTTTTTTTTGTAATATGATTGGTCCCTTTAATTTTTTAAAAATACATTTTGGAATTAAATTTCATTTTTCTAATTCTTCAGTCTTTTTTTCATGGGAGGAGAGAGAGAAGTTACCGGATTCCAACGAAGAGAGAGAAAGTTTTTTGTTAGTGACGATTCTGACTACCAAATTGAAATTTTTTTGAGTTTAATAGGTTAATAGGTTAATTTCTTAGTGTTCTAAGAGTGTTTGCAAGTTGTTTGTGGTTGAAATAAGTTTAAAAACAGGGTCATCCACCCCTTTAGAAAAGAAAAAAAATAGCATGCCCAGACACACAAGCCTGGACTTTAAGGCATTTTTTTAATTTATTTTTTATTATTGTTGCCTTATTTTTTATCATATTATCAAATTAATTAAAATTTAATTCAACTATTGAATTTATCTCATTTTTTTAAAAATATAATTATCTCTTATATTTTTTTAATTAAAAAAATTTAATCCAGCACACGGTACGTGTACGGGGTCAGTAATCTGGTATAACATATATCGAATTCTTACTGGTAGTTATAGCTAGTCTGTGAGGTCTTTAGGCACTGTCCAATGGGAAGGGGGTATTAATTGAATTCACGGGCTCATTTTAAGTGGATTCAAATCTAGTTGGTTTGCTGGGCCCATTATCTGTTTCGAGTGTTATGTCACTTTGCCCTCTCGAGGCCCATCCTCCACAAGCAACCTCTCGAAAGTTATTGGTCCACGTTGGCATTTCTTCGCGACAAAGATTATTTTGTATATAAGTAGCCCAATGTACAATATTTTTTATGTGTATATATTAGCCTTTTAGGCAGAGGAATGTTCATATGTGCTCCTTGCCTGAAGCCTCTATGGGCTTGGCTAAGGTTTAGTGGGCCTCTCCAGACTTTATTATATAGTTTTTATTTTTTAACGTATTGAATTTTTTTCACTAAAGCATGGATGAAATCTTAGGGAGTAAAATACATTCTCTTTAAAAGCTTAGGTTATTTGATCGTCTTGTCAATCTGTTTTATTATCTTTCTTCAAATATTTCCATTTCATTTTATTTTAATTTTTTTGATTTTATCCCCGTCAAAGCTTGGATTACATCTTACAATATTAACAAAGCCACCGGTTAAGTAAATATTAAAATCAATTTAAATTAAAATTTAATCCAAATCTACAAGCTTCCATTTTTAAAGAAGAAAGAAGGTCCAAATTTTAATGTGCGGTGGGCAAGTAGATTTTGCTTTGAAAATATTAGAGGTGAGGAAAAAAATTGAAAAACTAATTAAATTGAGAAAATTAGAAAAAAAATAACCGAAAAAACCGAACCATGAAAAAAATCGATTAAACTGATTAAAATTTTAAAAAAACTGACCGGTTCGGTTCGGTTTTGATTTTATAAGTCCGAAACCAAAAAAACCGAACCCAAACCGAAAAAAACTAGAAAAAACCGAGTCAAACCGAAAAAACCGAGCCAAACCGGTTTGAACCGGTTTTTGTCCAAAAAACCAAACCAAAATCGGTTAGTTTGAACCAATTTCAATTTTTTTAAAAAAATATTTAGTTTAATTAATTTTTTATAAAAACTAAACCAAACCAAAAACCATTCTCCCTAGACATATATAACATAGAGAACTCGTGGCGATTTACAACAAATATTTGATATTTTTACTTTACAAATCATATAGGTATTGGCAAGACCCTCTTATCTAATGATGACAAATTATCGTTTGCCAGCTGTCACAAACAACCCGATCGTGGAGGATTCTTCAAAGTCCCCGCGTGTCAAAAGTCAAAGATGATGATGTAGGACACGCGTCACGACAAGAGTTTTCCAGCTGACAAGGATTTTTGCCTCCTCTTTTGTCCGAAGTGAGACTCGGAGACGTTAACCACTCATGAGATGTCATAGATTACATTTTTTTAAATATCTCTTAAATCAATTTAAAAATCTAACTTCTTGACATCACACCTTGCACCTACACCATTCATTTCCAAATCTATTAATTTTTATTTTCTTAATAAATTTATAATCTCAAATCCTGAATTATAATGTAAATAATATATTTTATTACCATGTATCCTTCTTAGCTATCAAAATCATTACTATATATAATTAGATCAAGTCGGCTAGGAAATTTAGTGTTTTTTATTTATTAAAATAATGTTATTTTATATTTTTTTTATTTTTTTAAAAAAAGAACCTTAGCTTTGATTAACTTGTTTACAAAAGAATTAACTCCTCCAATCTATCATCCAACTTTGGATTAGATCAAACTCAAATTGGATTTCTTTAACTATGATTAAAATTATTTTTTTAATCATTACACATTGGACTATCATAGTAAGCCATCAAACAAACATTATCAATTCAATTTAAAAGGCTGGAGGTGGAAAACATTGTATTTTCATTCAAGTCTTTTTATTTTTATTGGTTATATTTTTTTTATTTCTTTTTTTTTAATTTGGTCATTTTACTTTTCATTTAACAAATCTCAACCTTTTTTTCACCTTAATCTTATTTTTTTTATTTAATTTTTTTTTTCAATTCAATTTTTTTTTATTCGACCCTTTTGCTTTCCATTTAAGAAACCTCAAACCTCTTTTTTATTATCATCTTTTTTTTTTATTTTTTTTTTCATTTAACAATTATAGTGCGGTTTTACAAATTTAATGCTTGGTAACGTTAACTAGCACGGAAAATCAAACTATTATACAGCTAACACATAGTGTGTATCGACATTGATTAAAGGCCTGCGTCATGTAATCTTTCTAATGCCGTAATCTTAAATAAAAATAAAGATAAAAATTGCTTCTTCACGCGGATGTGGCCGCCCTCGCTATTCTCTCCTAGGAAGGAAACACCAACTCCAACTCCATCTTTATATATAGGTAGATGCTAGCGTAGCAACAACTCCATCGTCCTCAACTGCTACAACCTAACCTCTCATCATCCTGATATATATCTTCCTTCTTTAATAACTCCCATCCGTGTGTGCTAGAGCTTGCCAAGAGTTTCCTTCAAACATGAGTCAGAATCAGGCTACAGGTAATAATCCTTAATCTGAGGTTTTCTTCCAACATGATTGATTGTAGCATTCTAAAACTAGACTTGCAGAAGAAAATAGCTTTGATGTCCAGATAATTTAGTGCTAATTAGTACAAACTTCTATCTTCTTTGCTTTCCTGTCTCAAAATTCTTGAGCTCTTGACAAATCTTAGCCAAGTCTTTTACTAGAAACGACTTAATTGGGGTGTTATCAAGTCATGTTAATAGGTTTAACTAGGATCAAACCCAAATTCTTTTCTAATAACTGTTTTTCCTTTGATTATCTTAGAAACCAATCAAGAATCAACCACCAATTGCTTTACTTGATTCTTTTTCACAATAATTGAATATTTGTTTTTTTTTATTGGATTATATAATGCTAATTGAGATTAAAAAAAAAAAATTGAATTGGCAGTGGCATATCCTCCTCCACCAGCATCAACTGGTCCTAGTGCATATTCAGCCCCTCCACCAGCTGGCTATCCAACCATGGATGGCCAAACCTGCCAGCAAGATCCTATTCCTGTGGAGACCAAATCCAGGGGTGATGGCTTCTGGAAAGGATGGTAAGCCCACTCATCATTTTTTTTATTCTCTAATGGGATTAGTCAATGTAATTATTTGTTTGCTGTAGAATGAATTGTATATTGTAATGGAGCCAAACAAATATCTAATGTTAAATGATAGTTATAATACTTGATCTGATCTGCATCTGATTCATGATAAGGGACGTGAGGTGGGTGGCAGATCAACTAGTTAATCGAGTTTTTTTTAAAAATAAATTCTTAAAATGATATTGTTTTTGTAATCTGTTTCAAAGTAAAACCTAGCATATCGGCGAGTCCCATAATTGACTCATCGAGTCAAACTGGGCTTTACATGACTGTTAAATACTACAGAAGAAGAATTACATATGTGGATACTTTTGCGTATAATCGTGGTTTTTTCTTTTTGGTTATGTGTGAATATTCTAATTTTTTTCTCTTCCTTTATTTTGCAGTTGTGCTGCCTTGTGTTGCTGTTGTGCCTTGGACGCTTGCTTCTGAGGATTGATGGAGTTTCCTGCACCATTGATGTTTTATTTGTGTTTTGTTCCTTGCATATATGCTTTTCGGGGTTTTTATTGTAATAGAATGTGACCATGTGATGTGGCTTGATGATTTCTGGGACCATTTTGATGTAATAAATTATTTTTTCAAATAGTTATACGTTTTTTTCTATGTCATTAATTTGGGTATAGGATTTGCCCCTCAACGGTTGCTGCTAGACTCAGTCCATGCAGCTCGTCGCATATACATGCTGCACAAAAACCATCCTTGAACTAACTCGATCCTTTAAGCTTCATGCTGGTTTCTCGAACCACAGCTGAAGTCTTTTCTGTTCCACTAGTAGGGTTCTCGAACCACAGCTTGTCTCTTAAGGAGAGAATGGTGTAGAAGCAGGACATGTACACTCTTCTGACTCTAACCTCTACAGGGCGGAATCAAATCCTGAGTGAGGAGCTGCTGCACTGCTTCCAACAGCCACGAGTCTCTTGCCTGGTGGTGTGTCGAAATCCTTGCAATTTGCCTTATGCGAACATTATTGAATCTGTTGGATTTGATAAATATGATTGCCCTGGGAGCAATCTTTTTCCTTTTCTGATTGTCTTTGTGATTGTTACTGCCTGAACTTCACTTTGTAGCATAATACATTCTCTTAACAGCTCTTGATCCATGCACGTAACATTATGTACAAACTACGTACCCCCTCTTTTTGTTACTGAATTACTTGTTACTCCTAGCAGTTTGGTTTTTTATCCATGCACGCAAAATTATGCACAAACTACCCCCTCTTTTTGGTACTTAATTTCAATTAAATCCCCAACTATTTGATTGAATTGATCATAATATCTTCTAGGAACAATACAACATATTGGAACTCTCCCTCCCTCTCCCTCCCACCCAGTGTAATAAATAGGGGTGTTAAAAAAGGCTAGTTCATTTATATTATCTGATACAATTTAATTCGTCAAAGTTAAATAATATAAATATTATGAATAATAATGAGTCAAAAAATCTAATAAATATATATCACAGATCAGGTGTGGGTTAAGATTTTTAAAACCTATTTAACCCGACCCAACTTGTATAACTCAATATAAGTACCTCGAGTTCTTGATATAAATATACCTCGAGTTCTTGATATAAATAATATTTTTTCTTTTCTCTTCATTTTTGTTCCTCTATCGTCTTGACACTCATAACCACCTCTTATTCTCTTAATATCTTTCCCTTCTCTCGTTTCCTCATATTCATATAAATTATAGATATTTCTTTTTAAATTTAATCTAATGAAGTGACAATGTATTTTACAATTCTAATTTTTCTGTTTGGTAACCAAAAAACCATTAGGAAGCAAATGAAAATTTCAAGAATCTAAATTGAAAATTTATTTTCATAGTGCTCTTAGGCGTGTGATTGCAGTTGTTTTTCAAAGTGTTTTTCACTAAAAAAATGTATCAAAATAATTTTTTTTTTATTTTTTAAAAATCATTTTTGATATCAGCATCAAAATGATCTAAAAACACAAAAAAAATTAATTTAAAATAATAAAAAACAAATTCAATTTTTTTTTCAAAAACGCTTTTAAAACCCAAAAATAAACACGGCTAAATCACATACCCAAAAGCACTTTATAATCCCTTCCTTTTTGTATCATATTGAATCATACATATTTGACAAAATGATTGATTATGTTTTTTTTTTTTTGGTTTTTATGTAGAAATTGTGATAGTTTTTATAATATTCACAATATATACATTACAGGGGTATTATCTAATTTCAACAGTTGCAATCCAATATTGTTTTTAGGATTGTCGAAAAATAAAAAAATTAATATGTCTAACATGTGAATATATGTAATGTTCATAAAAATTTAAACCCAACTCAATATATCTAACCTGTTCATGTTAAAAAAAAAAAATTTGGACGGGTGAAGTATATTTTATAAAACATCAAAACACTAAGCTAGATATAATATAGATTAAAACCCGTCCAATTTTCAAAACACTAAGCTAGATATAATTATAGATTAAAACCCGAACCACGATATCCGTAAACAACGCCTGTTTGGCTCTGTTGTTCAACCTGTTTTTCATCAAATTTCAAAATTTTTTTTTTTTGCTAAAATTGAGTGCGGTTTGTACTTTTTGGATCGTTTTGATGTGCTGATGTCAAAAATGATTTTTAAAAAATGAAAAAACATCATTAACATGTATTTCAGCACGAAAAACTATTTAAAAAGCAACCACTACCACACTGACAAACACTCTCTTAATAATTGATCCCAAAATTTTGGTCTTCATTTTGTACTAAGACGTCCAGTAATTTATGTGCCTGGCCAACCTAACAGGCAAGAAAAACTAAATAAAGCCCGGCCCATTTCATTATAAAAACGCCCACATCCACATACAGCGAGAGCTAGGGTTTCCATTTCCTTATAAGCACGCGTAACGCCCCCCTCCCCATCTCTAGGGTTCAGAACAGCAACAGAGAGTAAAGGAGAGAGGGAGAGAAAACCCTAAGCCGCCGTTACAATGGTGAAGTTTCTCAAGCCCAACAAGGCCGTCATAATCCTCCAAGGCCGCTATGCAGGTCGCAAAGCAGTGATCGTGAAGCACTTCGATGACGGAACAAGAGACCGTCCATATGGGCACTGTTTAGTGGCAGGAATCAAGAAGTACCCAAGCAAGGTTATAAAGAAAGATTCTACCAAGAAAACAGCCAAGAAATCGAGGGTCAAGTGTTTTATCAAGCTTGTTAACTACCAACATCTGATGCCGACAAGGTATACATTGGATGTAGATTTGAAGGATGCTGTCACTGCAGATAGTTTGACTACTAAGGATAAGAAAGTTACTGCTTGCAAGGATACAAAGGCAAGGTTCGAGGAGCGTTTTAAGACTGGAAAGAACCGTTGGTTTTTTACCAAGCTGAGGTTTTGAAGGATGCAAAATGGTGTCGGTTTTGAGGTTTTTGTTTGGGGTTTAATGTTTTGTTTCGAGACATTAAGAAGTACTGTTAAGGTTATGTTGTGTTTTATGGAACTAATTTGGATCTGTTTGGATTTAGTTATTTTTGGGATTACTAATATATATCGCAATTTTAAATGCCGGTGTTTTGATTATTTCTCTATGTGATGATTTTTTTAGTGTTAGCATTATGGGTTTTATTTGATTTGCTCACATGATGTTTTGTTTTTATTTTATTGCATTTTTAGGAATGTATTCGTCTCGGCTTCCATGAAATGGAAATACCCTAGCTGTAATTTTAAAGGTGTTGTTTTAGGGTTGCTCTGATTTTTTGTTTATGATGTGTTACTGAAATTAGATGTCGTGATCTGCTATGTAACTGTGGATTTATGAAATTGTTCAGTTGTTAGCTATTGGTGGTGTTTGCTAGTATTGGGTATTGACTTGTTTGATGGCTTTTTATTGACCTTTTTAAACTTAAATTAGTGTGTTGATAGTTAAGTTTAAGGATTTTGAGTTTAATTTTATGATTAAGTGATTTGAAATTGTGAGCTCTTAGGTTTCTCTCAAGGAGTATTATCATTGCATTTAAAATTGATTGTTTGAGAGTTGCTGTCTTGCTATATAGGGGAGTTAGGGAGTTTTATGTTTTGAATGCCACGGAAAATTTTGGAGACCATTTTTGCTAGCCCTTACCCATACCCTTTACTCATTTTAATTTTGAGATATGCTGACAGGGTGTTTTTTTGCAATTTCTTGTTTTGGATTTTGTTAAAGTAGGGTGCTGTAGTTGGGGAAGTGAGCCATTGGGGTTGATTTTATTAGTTTGGTTCGATGTTTGGATTTATGGTGTTTATTGAAGACTAGGTGTACCGATTTTATGAATGATCATGTACAACAAGCTTGTATCTGGTCTATCATCTGTGCAGTTAAATTAGTTTTTTGTTATTCTCTAGCTAATGTCAACTCTTATTTGATGTTTTTACTTGATAGGCTGAATAAGGGGTGGTGGTGATTTAATAGGTTCAACTTAGGAGGTGGAAGCCTAAAAAATTAGTCTTTTTAAGTAAGGATTATGCGGCAAAAGTGTCGCGATAGAGCATAGTATGGTACACTGGTGAGTTTGATTTCTTTTTTGGCTGCTGAATGATTTTTTCAAGTTCAGTAGTTGGATCTGGTGGTTATGTGGTGGTTTGCAAACCGACTTGAACAGGCCTTAATGACTCTTTTGTTATATCTTTTGCTCTTTCCTTTTTCTTTATTCAACAATGGATTTTGATGCACCTTTTTAAATGTGATTGTGTCATGCTCCCTGGTTTATTTTTAACTAAACAAGTTGTTCTGGCACATTCAGTTTTATATTTGTTACATGGTTCTAGGATGCTTTTGATTTGTAAAATTAGAATCAGAGGAGTCTAGGTGTTCATGCTCCTTGGAAACTGTGGTTTAGCGCAGCTAGTTCGAGTGAGGTATCTGATTGCTTCTGTTGGTGTTAAGATCCCCAAAGATATATTTTGGGCATCTAAATTTGGTTGCTCTGTGATGGCTTCAGCGAAATCAGATTCGGAGGCTGTCTTTAAAGGAAGATGTATAGTTTGATCCCCCCTAGTTCGGGAGTCTCTCTTCCCCCCTTGTTTGAGAATGTGGATTTTAGTTGAATTTGAGTTTGAGTTTGGAGCTGAATGCGTTTTTACCTAAGCAAGGAGACCGTGGGTTATCTTGAAGCAGGAATGAGCAACCCCTTGCCAGCCGCAGGTTCAGGTCAGTGCAGTTCTGGGGGGAGGTTAACTGCTCTCATGCTTTCAAGTTCAGAGACTCGTCAAGATTTCTGCTGCCGGACCAAGTTGAATGGTCATGTAGTTGAAGGGGGATGCGTGTTTTTCTTGTTTTGGAACCTGACTTGTTGACTGTTGATTAGAAGCCTGATAAAAGTTAGGGGTTATTATTTTTTGTTGACTTGTTGACTGTTGTTTGGTTTTATTTTTTTTTAAACCAAAACCGGTTTAAATTGATTGGTTCAAACTGATCGGTTTCGGTTCGGTTATTTTAGAATAAAAACTGAAACCTAACCGATTGGTTTTAATTTGGTTTTAGTTCAGTTATTTTATATTAAAAACAAAAATTATATTGTTTTTTTGGGGTTTTTTTTAATTTTTAATGGGTTTGGTTTCGGTTTGGCTTGGTTATTTTATTAATTTTAGTTCGATTTGATTTTTTTGTTTCAAGTTTATAAAACTGAACCAGTTAGTTTTTTTAATATTTTAATTAGTTTTTTTAACGATTTAATTTTTTCAATTATTTTTTTTATAATTGTTTTTGTTTAATTAATTTTTTAGTTTTTTAACTCCCAGATAGAACTAGTGTTCTGCATATGAAAAAAAAAAAAAAAAACCGTGGTTGGGTAGCGAATTCTAGTTAAAATGCTTTGCGGAATGTGACAATGTAATTATATTTTTGTATTTTTTTTAAAAAAAATTCATTAGGCTAGCTATTGGGACAGTTATGTAATTTCATAAGGACCAAATGGTATTATCATAGTGGGGGCAACATAGTCTTTTTGTTGTATTTTTAGAGTATGGTATAGTGATTAGAATACTCTTTTTGTATTCTTAGAGCAGAATACCTTTAAAATCAAAATAAATCAACAGAGGGTTTAGGAGTTGTTTTTGTCTTTTTTTTCTTTTACTGTGTTTTTCCTTTTAATAAACGTTTTTCTTATCATTTTTTTAGTTATTTTATTAGGTAAAATAAGCTTATTATTTGAATAAGTTGGATTTATAACTTGAAACGTGATTTTTTCTTATTTTTAGAATAACACTTGCGGCCTCTTAATATTTTTATTTAACGTTTAGATTTTTTTGCCGGCCCATGGCATATCGAACGCCACAGGACTAGTGGTCCTGTATTCCGCAATTGTCTTGGTCTTGTTTGGTAATGTCAACCTAGAATGCGATTTGTGAACTGACAAATTTTTTTTTTAACGCCACAATAATCTCTTTTTTTTTTTTTTTTTTTTGCCGTTTGTAAATTATAATTATTTTTCTAATTTTATTTTTCTAATTTTGGATTGGTTAAATTAAAATTCATGATTTTTTTCTAGTTAATTAGATTACATTAAGCTCATGATCTAGTTCACAGGTTTGAAAAGTTAGCCTAGATGATATTGGTTTCCCTCCTATTTTTTACATTAATTTTTTTTTTTAATTTATCATTCAACAATTGAGATATGTGAAGTTGTTATTCGTGTTTTCTTCAGTTTTATTTTTTTAGGATTATCTTGATCTCTTGACCTTGATTATAAGTTTGTCTATGTAGTCATGATTTACTCGAGATTTTTTTTTATTTGTTCTTTTTAAAATTGATTTTTTTGTTTCGTTATTCATCATTTTATTTTATTATTTGTATTTAGCTTCATAACTTTTCTTGGCTTGCCTTTTAATGTGTTGTCCCATTTGAAAAAAAACAAGTCTTAGTATTAGGTAAGCTAACTCGAGTTTTCTAACTTTTTTTTGTTTATCTTTTTATTAATTGATTTGTTTTTTCTCAAATTAATCTTTCTATATTAAGTTTGTTAGAAAATGAAACTTACTTGTTTTTTATGTTTGTTTTCTGATTTGTTATCATAATCTTATGAATGAATTGTGGGTTTGGCAAGTTTTATTTTTTCACACTCTATTAGATTGAAATTTATATTCATTGTGTTTTTCTTTTTAATAAATATTTTTTTATTATGATTTTTTTTCTTAGTTCAATCCATCTGATATGCTTATTTTTTTTTAATTATTTTATTAGGTAAAGCAAGCTTATTCAAATAAATTGGATTTATAACTTGAATCAAGATTCGTATTTTTTGACTTTTTAAAAACACACTTGCGGCATCTTAATATTTTTATTCAACGTTAATATTTGTTTGGGGGCCATGGCATGGCATATCGAAGGGCACAAGACTAGTGGTCCTGTTGTATTCCGCAACTGTCTAAGGCCCTCGTAGTAATGTCAACTTAGAATGCGATTTGTGAACTGACATGATCGATTGTTTTGCTCCCCTGGTTGCCTAAGCCTTGCGGATTTTGAGGACTCCCTTTTTACTGGTGAACTAACTCGATTTAGAAGGTTTAGTGACGAACTACATGATCACTATAATATAAAATATGTTTTGATTTAAAAAATAATAATTCAAGATCATTTTTTTTAATATTGAAACATTGACATGTTTGATTGATCCGGGCTTTATGGTTTAACCAGCTAATTTTACAATCCAGATTATGGACTCTATTAGATTTAAAAACTTGTTTTTTTAAATTATTTTTACTTAATTATATGATAACAAAAAAATAAACACTCGTAAATTAAGTACAAATCAAATATCAAAATGTTTATTTGAGATTGTAATAATCTTTTAGAAAGCACATTTAAATAATTTATGAAGATAAATTTAAAATCGAGCAAACATTGAAAGATAAAATCGAGAAAAAAAAGAAAAAAAATAAGAGGGATCTACCTCGTTCATGTTTATAAGAATAGTGAAGAAGTTGAGTTGGCACCCCAATTCTTTTAGATGTATCATGTTACTTTTTAATGCAATAGAAAAAAATGATTGTGCAATTAACGTCTTTAATGTATCATAATATTTTTATTTGAAAAAAACAAAAAAAAAATTTTATGCATATGTGAACTCATAAATAAATAAATAAAAAGTTGTTAATACTAATTAAATACAAAAACGAGAAGCTAATCTTTTAGACAAAAGCACAAGATAGATGCACATGTAAATGCTTTATAATAGCTATTCCTTTTCTTTTAAGCGTTTTTATCCAAGTTATTTTAAAGGTTAATTATCGTTGCTAATAATAAAACACTTTTGTTTTTATAAATGCATCATATAAATGCAATTAAATTATAAAAGAAAAAAATTAAAAATAATTTATACTAATATTTTTGAAGCATAAAACTCAAAAAACTTGTAAAAAGATAAATTTCTATTTAAAAATAAAGTTTAAACAAATAGTTTAGAAAACAAGGAGGAGGAAATTAATCAACACTTAAATAGAAAGACATAATATAAAGGTAAAAAAAAAAATGTCAGGATCAAGTGTCCGGTCAATTATCAAAAAGCCAACCCTTGCAAGCTTAGAAAGGGTTTTCTTTTAAGTTCGTTTTTTTATTTTCTTTTTATATATATATATATATATATATATATATATATATATATATATAAAATCAGGTGACTAGTTGCCTATTTGGATGATTTTTTAAGTTATTTTCAATGATTGAAAAATCAAAATTCAAGTATTGGGATTTTAAAAATTATTTTTTTAGCTTGATCTAAAAATATCTAAAAATAATATAAGTACCTTGATAATTTTATTTTTAATTTCAATACACTCTATGATCACTTTTAAAAAATAAAAATCAATATTTTTTTTTTCGCAAAGATACCATATGAACCTTTTACTAGCATGGTACGGAGAAACACCATTTCCATAAAATCCTCTTGAAAGGAGAATCTAACGACTGAAATATTGAGTTTTCGTGTGGTTAAAATATGATTATTCAAGCACGTTCCCTGTCCTCTAAATTTCCCAATAACTCTCTCTCTCTACTGTCAACACACTGTGAGTGACTAAAACATGACAAAAATGAAAAAGTTACTTTGCAGTGCCGTAGAATATTGGAATCATACATGCCATGCTGCTCGTGGGGGAGTTGCTCTAGCAGCGTTCCATTAATCTTCTATATATATATATATATATATATATATATATTTGCTGAGATATATGCTTCTGGGCAACCATCTCATTCCCAGGTGGGGTTCATAAATTATGATTGCTTTCATTTTGGGGCCAGAGGGTATAATTTCTCCTTATACTGAATAATGTCCAGAGGTGCCCAGATAATTTTTATCAATGGTCGTTTTCTCTGATGAGTAAAAACAGAAACCCTAATAATTGAGAATAAATACTGGGTTTTAGATTTTTGCTCTTACCTTGAGAATCAACTCAACGGATAATTGTAGTTCATCGGCCTGGTTAAACTCAAGTAGGGTTTGTACTTTGCCTGACATGATGCTTTCATTCTGAACCAGGACAGAACACAGCAGCACCACTTGATGGCCTTGGAGCCACTAGGCCATGGCCAGCTCTCCTTTCTTTTTCCTCTATATTTTTTTTTTCCAAAAGTGGAGTCAATTATATTTCTTGTTTTCTTCCCTCTTTTTAAATCATTCTTGTGGTTAGAAAATTAAATTAAAAAGCTCAGAGTTTTTTAAATGCATACATGGACCCTTCCTTGAGCTTGTGGATAAGACCACTCCAGCCCCGTTGGACTGATAGAGATTATTTGATAATATTTGTTTTTGTGTTTCAAAAGTATTTTTTTAAAAAATTAAATTTATTTTTATTTTTTTATTTTTAAAAAAATAATATTTTTTTGATATTTTCAGATTATTTTGATATGCTTATATTAAAAATAATTTTTTAAAAATAAAAAATATTATTTTGATGTATTTTCAAGTGAAAAGTATTTTGAAAAGCAACCAGGTCCACAACCACATTCCCAAACATGTTTTTGTGTTTTAAAAGTGTTTTTTTAAAATTAAATTATTTTTTTAAAAATTATTTTTTTATGTTTTCATATCGTTTTGATGTGCTGATATCAAAAATAAATTTAAAAAAATAAAAAATATATTATTTCAATACATTTCAAAATGAAAATCACTTTAAAAAACAATTGTTACCACAATACCAAACAGACTCTAAAACAATACCGCTAACCCTAAAATTTATACTTAAAATTAAAAAAATATATACCTATTTAACAACCATTCAAACTATGATTAAACTTATAGTATAAAAAAAAAGATAGACATAAAAGTTAGTAATTACAACTTAAAATAATTACATTTTGTTCGTGATTTTAGATAGAAATAACATACACAAAAAGATATTAAAAAAAATTAAAATGCGTTTGATATTATAGTAAAAAATGTTTTTTTATTTGAAATGTATTAAAATAATTTTTTCATATTTGTTTCTAAACACAACAAAACTATAAAAAATACATCAATTTAATATTTTTTCAAGTTAAGAATATTTTTTAAAAGTACTAAAAAGTAAAAACTATAACATTACTAAACATTCTCTTAGTTAGTGTTTATTTGAGACTGCGATGAATGTTTTTTAAAATAATTTTTATTTAAAAATACTTTAATTTTTTTTTCTATTTTTGATACGATCGTATCAAACCAATAGAAAAAAATACTAAAAAATATTAATTTATTTTTTTTAATTTAAAAAACACGATTAAATCATAATAATAAACATTGCTCTAAAGAGAAAAAAGATTTAATATAGAATAAACAATTTTAAATTAAATTTATATCATTTAAAAAAAATTAAAAAAACATATCTCCTCTATCCATGGTATCTCAAACTCTTCGATTTCATTTTTTAATCTAAAACCATAATATCATGAACCTCAACATTACATGATTCATGTCTTTCAACATAAAGACAAACTTTCAACTCTTAGTATTACCCAAAAAAATGATCCCAAGAATCCAATGACCTAATAATTAGCACTTAATTATTCCATTAATCTTATTTTAATTATGTTCGCAATCATTAAACTAATCCCATTTACTCAAAACCAAGACTACCTAACGATATTTCCCTTTCGCCCTTTCTATGGTAGAAGGACTATCAAACTTTCTCTTTTAATTTTCCCTCATTTTCTTTCTTTCCAAACAGACCCTCCATAAGCTCTTTTCTCTGACACAACTCTGCTTGGATTTGTCACTTTTCACTTAAAAGCTCTTTGCCTTTAAGAATCTTTCTCTCTCTCAAAAACCCACAAAAAATCTCCTCTTTTTTCACTTTGATCATGCTTCAAAGCTTAATTCCTCAGTCTCCGATCAATTCCACAGACCCCAACAATTCTTCCTCCCCCTCCATGAAATCCAAGCGCGCCGCCGCCGACCTTACCGCCGGTGACTCCTCCGGTGAGGACCCTTCATCTAAACGGGTCAGTTACGAAAAGCCCACCACGGAAATCGACTGCGTAGGAGACGACGGCGGCGAGGCAAGTGGGCTCCGGCTGCTCGGGCTCTTGCTGCAATGTGCGGAGTGTGTTGCGATGGATAATCTAAATGACGCGACGGACCTTTTGCCGGAGATAGCGGAGCTTTCGTCGCCGTTTGGATCGTCGCCGGAGAGAGTGGGAGCGTACTTTGCACATGCTTTGCAGGCGCGTGTGGTTGGTTCTTGCCTCGGTACGTACTCACCACTCGTGTCAAAATCAGTAACGCTAACTCAGTCGCAGAGATTATTCAATGCTTTGCAGTCATATAATTCAATCAGCCCTCTGGTCAAATTCTCTCATTTCACAGCTAATCAAGCGATTTTCCAAGCTTTGGACGGTGAAGATCGTGTCCACGTTATCGATTTAGATATAATGCAAGGACTTCAATGGCCAGGATTGTTTCATATCTTAGCTTCTAGGCCTAAAAAGATTCGGTCCATGAGAATTACCGGGTTTGGATCTTCATCGGAGTTGCTTGAGTCAACCGGGAGGCGACTCGCCGATTTCGCGAGCTCACTCGGGCTCCCCTTTGAGTTTCACCCTTTAGAGGGTAAGATTGGGAATGTGACAGATTTAAGTCAGCTCGGGGTGAGGCCGAGAGAGGCTATTGTAGTACATTGGATGCATCATTGTTTGTATGATGTAACAGGGAGTGATTTAGGGACGTTGAAGTTGTTGACTTTGTTGAGGCCCAAATTGATCACGACCGTTGAACAAGATTTAAGTCACGGGGGAAGTTTTTTAGGGAGGTTCGTAGAGGCACTGCATTATTATAGTGCCTTGTTTGATGCACTTGGGGATGGATTAGGTGTGGACAGCGTAGAGAGGCATATGGTGGAGCAGCAATTGTTTGGTTGTGAGATTAGGAATATTGTTGCTGTTGGTGGACCTAAGAGGACCGGTGAGGTTAAGGTTGAGAGATGGGGTGATGAGTTGCGACGGGTCGGGTTTGAACCCGTTTCGCTTGGCGGTAGCCCGGCTGCTCAAGCTAGTTTGTTGCTTGGGATGTTTCCATGGAAAGGGTACACTTTGGTTGAGGAAAACGGGTCCTTGAAGTTGGGGTGGAAGGACTTGTCCTTGTTGACTGCCTCTGCGTGGCAGCCGTCGGATTGAATTATGGATAATGGGTTTGATCGGAGTCAAATGCGACACCAAAATGGGAAATCTGTGTTGATGATGATGGCATTGGTTCAATGGTAATGGGGTGATTATATGTTTTGTAATAATGGACAAGAAGTTTTCCGCTCCCTTTTGAGACAACCTTAATTTATTCAGGGAAGTTTTCGAAGATTTAGATGGTCAATTGAAGTTCAAATGTTCACTTTGTTGTAATTCTTTGAAGAGAAAGAGAGTAGTTCTCTATTTTTAATCCAAAGTAGCATCACTTTTGAAGAAAAAGTTTCTTCAGAAAGGTGAGAAGAAAAGAAAGGAAGATAGTTCCAATTAACTTGGAGGTAGTTCTTTAAACTTGTAAATGTTGATTTCAAGTTTTTTTTTATTAAATAATTGCACTTGATTAATAATCCATTTTGAATATTCGAGAATTGGGTCATTTGGTGTTCGATTCGATGATTGGGGCCTGGGAGGTTAGTGTTCGTGTCTTGGTTTATTTTATGCTTGTGGGGTTGCATGGAATTTAGGAGCAGACAGACATGGGAGTGTCTGTGATTCCAAACTAGAAGTTTGGTCCATCTGTGAATAATTCACTTCTTTTTATCCTCTGTCATGGCAGCTATTTTTGTTTGCCCCACTGTATCTTCTGCGTCTCATGAACAGAACTTGTAGCAACAGATCAAGGATGTGTGGATTTTTTTAAAAAAGTAAATGCTTCTGGTATATAAACTTTAGTCTCAATTTTGAACACCACAAGACGCAGATAAGTTCAAATCCAGTTCCAGTTCGAGTGGATGTGGGTGGTCCTAAGTCCTAACTAGTCAAATGTGGACCTGCCTACGTTATCAGCTTTGTAGGGATGTTTATGTAACCATGGGATACAACTAAGTCTAAGAAGAGGCCTGAGTTGTGAGGATAATTTTTCCGTAATTTTTGATTTGATCGTTGGATTATATTCAAATCTTGCTATAGAACTCTATGGGTTGTTTGCGCGCGCCGGTGTTGTTTTTGTTTGCATAAGAGCATAGATAAACTATTTAAATTTAACAAGTAGATGTGTTTCATGTATTATCATTTCGGTTTAAACTTGATCTTGGTAGGATCAACTCAGAGTTGGGAAACAGCTTGGGAGTTGAGGGCTGGCAATTGAGAAAAGACGTGTGTGGAATATGAATTCTGAGAGAGAGGATTTGCTAGGGTTAAGAAAGTTGTGGGTGTGGTGAACAGAATTATATCCCAGGAAAGAAAAAGAAGAAACAATATACAAGACAAGAAACACAGCTAATGAGTGGTAAAGGCCAAGCAAATGAGTCCAACGCATGTGATGCACCATAGGAATTGAAAGCAAAGCTTGTGATGTAAGATGGAGGCTACTTTCCATGGCGCCAGCAATCCTTTAGCTCAAATATGGACATACAGTGAGTGTGGTGGCATTGACAGACACATAATCTTTCCTTGTTAAGCAGCTACAATGGATGCAAACTGTAATCAAGTAAAGTGGGTTAATGTCAAAGTGTTCAAAGAAGATAAACGATGATGATCTTCCCATACAAAAGTGCTTGCCATGGATTGTTGTTTTTCTTCTGCTCAATTATCTGGGGGGTTGAAATTAGGCTGCAAGATTTTGAAGATTTGATTGATAGAGAGTGTCGATTACTGTGCATGCTGTGATTCAGATTATTGTTTTATAGTAGGTGACAGCCTTGGGGATTGACAGTCCAGCTAGGAATTTACTTCTGTTCTAAAACAACCTTTCCTTTTTTTTTTTCCTTTTCTTTTCTCTTTTACAATTTAACCCCTCATCTTTTTTTCCATTTCTCTCTCTCTTTTTTTTATTTTTTTTTATCTTAATTTCATTCATATATTCTTTTCTTAACAATCATCCGGGATATATAAGTTATCTAGATCATATTATAATAATTTTTACATAATTTAATTTTAAATTCAGACTAAACAAGAGTCAGGTGAAGGTTTTTTTCTATTAATTTTATTATTTTTTCTCAATTTTATCTCTATATTTTTTTTTCTCTGCTGTTCAGGTTATTTTTGGATAATCCAAGTTAACTCGATTACATCTAAGCAACTCTTACACAATTTAATTTTAAACACAAACTAGACAAGAAGTTGGGTCATTTCATAAAAAAAAAAGTTTGAGGATGGAACTCAAATTTTTTTATCCTTCAACTTTTTATATCTATCAACCGAGATGTTTTTAAACCAATCAAATTAATTGGGTTTTATTGGAATAATTTTTATGATTTAATTTTAAATTCAAACTAATAAAAATAAAATTTTATTAAATTTAATTTATTTTATCCAACCCATATCATAGCACTAGTTCTAATCCGAGACGAATAAACAATAGGATTTTAGCTTCTTCCCCACCACAATTGCTTTACATTTAACTAATAATTATACAAGGCAACTTGAAGTAACTATGTTTGCTTTCCAGGGGGATTGTTGTGAATGCATTGAATCAAGTGAAGGTTGGTGAAATGTTTTAATATGACTATAAAGGAATTAAATCTTAATGTGCAAAAGTTTACTATTTTCTAAAGACACCACCTTGAAAAGAAAATAAAGAAAGTAATAAAGAAAATAGTGAAAGGAAATCCCATAAATAAATTGTTGAAATGAAATATGTGGAGTTTACTATATTTTCCTAGTCGATTTACACTCGCTCAAACTTCTGATTATGATTTATTATCATCTCGATAATAATATGATGTAATTATATTTTTAAAAATATATAAATCGTTTTGATATACTGATATTAAAAATTTAAATTAAAAATTATTTTTTAAAAAGATATTGTTTTAGGTTGTATCCCTATGTTTTACTTCAATTTGATAATTTAAAATTAATTTCTATAAAATCTTTTTTATATAATTTTCAAAAAATCTCATTAAAGTCCTTTAGTGTTAAATAACTAACAAACATAAAATAAAAATAATTCGAAAGGTTGGTTAGTGATTAACTTTCATTAGCTAATGATGGTTAAAAGGTTATGCTCTCCTCAATCATCAGAAATCAAATCTTATACTAAATTATAAAAAAATGAGATGAAATTTGTTGATCTAGTGAAAGTATAGCCATAAATCAGGGGCTATAATGAAAAATATATAATTAATATTGAGAAATTCTAAATTATAAAGACTAAAGTAAAACATATTAAATTATCATAGGCTAAAATGTAGTTGACCCAAATAAAACTTCCACCCAAGCAATCAAAACAATAGAAACAGAGAAAAAGCCAACCACTCTCTCTTTCATGCCTCCGCCAGAAAAAAACCTAACCGAGACATGACACAAAACCAGACCAAATTCTCGGTTCACCCGAAATTCTGATGATCAGCTGGTCTACGTGAAAACCCATCAAGAATCTCCCTCACTACCTCTCCACAACCAGGTAGATCACCGGTGAAAACCCAGAGAACCAGTTGGGTCAAAACAACCGGTCCGACCAGAATTCACCCAGGTTTGTTTCTCTTACAGAGCAAAGCAAAGCTCTTTCCTTTCACTCGTGTTTTTTTTTTCCCTTTGAATTATGTTTTTATGAACAAAAGCAGTAGAATTTAGTCCCTCTTTGTACCATTAGTATTTGCAGTCTTCTTCTGGGATTTAGTCTTATAACGTAATAACATGATAAAAAATGGCTGACTTCCATGACTTTTGGGATTATAGTCAATGACATAAAGCTATGAAATTTAACGTTTAACGTTGTACTAGTAGTGCAAGATGTTTGTCTTTATATGATGATTTTTTTAGGTATGGGCTTTAAAGTCTCGAACTTTTGTCTTCTGGGTAGTAGTTTTTCCTTGTGAAATATAATGTCAAACTAGTTTAATTCACAGATCATCATTTAATGATTATGGGTGTCTTACTTTTGTTCTGTTTTTGTGTCACGTAGTAGGAATTGAGGTCCGGCTGACAGTTTTGGACAGCAAGGAGAAGGCAACATTGGTTGGTTTTGTTCAGGTTTGATCAGTTAGTTTTGTTTCCGTTGAAGAAAAGTTGATAGTGTTGATATAGGTGTTTAGTGATTTATTAAAGGGTTAATTTGGAAAAATGGAGGAGTTTCTGGAACCATCACCAATGACACGCCAAAAACAAGACTTGGCATGGAAACATTGTCAGATGTTTAAGGAAGGGAAAAAGACATACTTGAAGTGTATATATTGCGGTAAAATGTTTAAGGGTGGCGGGATTCATAGGCTTAAGGAGCATCTTGCTGGTCGCAAAGGTGGTGGGCCTATGTGCCGAAGTGTTCCACCTGATGTTCGGCTTTGGACGCAGCAGTACCTTGATGGTGTTATAGGGAAGCAGAACAGCCAGCAACTGAAGATTCAGGAAGAAGCAAGCATTGTTAATTTGCCTTCTAGTGAGGAAGGCATGCTTTCAAATCCCTTCGGTAATTTTGAAGGGACTCCAGGAACCCGGAGAAAAAAAGATGTGGGATGGAAGCATTGTGAAATGTTGAGAAATGAGAAACGGGTGCAGATTAAGTGTAATTATTGTGCCAAATTGTTTAAGGGTGGTGGCATTCATAGATTTAAGGAGCACCTTGCTGGTAGAAATAGTAGCGGTGTGCGTATTTGCACACGAGTCCCATCCAATGTCCGGGTTTTGATGCAACAACATTTGAGTCCTATTGTAGCGTGGCAAAGAAAGAAACGGAAATCGAATCAAGAAAAATTACACAATGTTCATTCACTTCCTAGTGGTGAAGATTTAGACATATTTGCTGATCATAGTGATGAGGTGAACACCTCACCTGAAGCTGCTGCTGGCTGCAATTTAGCCGAAGTAAATTCAGATTTTTTACTAGATGAAGAAGGAACAAGCAATGAAAATTTGGGTAAAAGAAAGAGCAGAGGAGGTAAGACAACTTCTGCTATTGCTCTTGCAGCTGCACATGACGCTGATGCTTTAATGGGACTGGGTTTAGAAAAAGCAGATAATGCAATCCATGTGACAATGGGGCGGTTCTTGTATGATATAGGAGCTAGTTTAGATGCACTGGATTCGAGTTTTTTCCAGCCATTGATTGATGCAGTTTTTTCTGGACAGTCAGGGATTGCTGCACCCTCACATCAAGATTTTCGTGGTCGGATATTGAAGAGTCTGGTCGAAGAAGTAAAAAGTGATATTGAACAACATAAGACAAGATGGGCGAAGACTGGTTGTTCTCTTTTGGTTGAAGAATGGGACTCAGGAAGTGGTTTAACTTTGCTAAATTTTTTGGTGTATTGCTCTAAAGGAACAGTATTTTTAAAATCAGTGGATGCATCAAATCTTATATACTCAACAGATGGTCTGTATGAATTGCTTAAACAAATGGTGGAGGAAGTTGGAGCTGGAAACGTTTTGCAAGTTATTACCAATGGTGAAGAGCACTATGTCACTGCCGGGAAAAAATTAATGGATACTTTCCCTTCATTGTATTGGGCTCCCTGCGCAGCTCGTTGCATTGATCAGATACTGGAGGATTTAGGAAAACTTGAGTGGATAAATGCAGTGCTTGAACAGGCTAAATCTGTCACAAGATTTGTCTACAATAATAGTGCAGTGCTGAACCTGATGAGGAAGTTTACTTCTGGAAGTGACATTGTGCGACGGGGTGTAACACACTCTGCTACTAACTTCACTGCATTGAAACAAATGGCTGATTTCAAACTTAATTTGCAAACTATGGTAACCTCACAGGAGTGGATGGACTGCCCTTATTCAAAGCAACCTGGAGGATTATCAATGGTAGATGTTATAAGTAATCGATCATTTTGGTCTTCATGCATCTCAATCATCCGTTTAACAAATCCGCTCATGCAAGTTTTGGAAACAGTTAGCAGTGAAAAGAGGGCTGCTATGGGATATGTTTTTTCAGGAATATACAGAGCCAAAGAATCCATTAAGAGAGAACTTGTCAAGAGAGAGGATTATATGGTTTACTGGAATATTTTAGATCATAGGTGGGAACAACAATGGCAAACTCCTCTTCATGCTGTGGGTTTCTTCCTTAATCCCAAGTTCTTTTATAGCATTGAAGAAGATATGCACAATAAAATCTTGTCAAGGATGTTTGATTGCATTGAGAGATTGGTTCCTGGTACTGAAGTCCAGGATAAGATTGTCAAAGAGTTAACCTTGTACAAGAATGCCGAAGGAGACCTTGGGAGGAAGATGGCAATTAGAGCTAGAGATACTCTGCTTCCTGGTATGGTTACTTTCATTATATTTCGATTACTATTGCTGTTGCCATATAGTGTTGAGAGCCATACAGTGTTCAGATTCTCTGCTTTCTTGCAAGAGCTTTCTAATGATATTAGTTTGCTTGATAGTAAGCCTACTTGCTTAGCTTACTTGTTCCTTTTTGGGGCTCCTTCTCTGAAGAGCTTTCTCACCTTGATTCCTTGAATGGTCTTGCTCAGCTGGCTGGTTTCAACTACCTTTAGCTCTCTGTTTACTTTAATTCTCAATGTTGCAATGTTAAAATCAGGAGGTTATGATTGAACAGAGACATAGAGAGAGGAAATAAGCTACCTTGTTCTACCTTAGTGAAATAGAAGCCTGCTAAACTCAGCAAATCCAGAAAGGAAGCCCTACCTTTCATTGCGAACTGTAGGCTTTTACTTCCAGAAATCTGCCCCTCAAAAAATAAAGGGAAGATAATTAAAAGACCAGACTCTAGCTTGGTTACCTTCTTGAAAAAGGGATTGCTAGAAAAAGATTAGCCAATGGACTGCCTTTCAAATGAACTTGCCAAAAAGAAACCTGCTTTTGACCATCTTGGTATAAAAATAAAGATGTAAATTCTGCCCCAAATACTTGGCATATATACACAGCAAGAATGTATATGCAACGATTAAGGAAACCTTTGAGAAAGTATTATAAACATAAGTTTCAAATCATTGTCAAACTCATTTCATATTGTCAAGTATCATAGGAAATTTAGGGATATCAATGGTACTTAACTCATACCTGTTTGGCATGTTTCTGAAGTTGCTATTGTGCTATACCTGTTTGACATAATGCATCATGTAGTGTTACATTTATTTTTTGCAATTTCCTTGCACGTACAAGAATTGTGTTCCCTTGCACGTACAAGAATTGCATTTTTCCTAGCCATTCTTTGCAATTTCCATGCATGTACTAGAATTGCATCTTTCTGTACTATTGCTAGAATATTTCTTTTTTCATCAATTTTATGTAGAACTGATTTCTAGATATACCTCCTCATTGTAGCTGATTGGTGGTCTGCCTATGGCGGAGCCTGCCCCAATTTGGCACGTTTAGCTATACGTATTCTCAGCCAAACCTGCAGTTCAATTGGGTGTAGCCATAATCATATTCACTTTGAGAAGGTGTATCGCACAAGAAACTGCCTACAGCGCCAACGGCTAAGTGATCTTGTCTTTGTTCAGTACAACCTGCGTCTTAGACAGATGTAAGTAAAACCAATGATTATGTTTATAGTTGGTATTTGACAATCACAGAGGAACGTGATCTTGTTCTTTTGCTAACCAACTTTATTCCAGGGTTGATGGAAACAAAAAACAGATTCCCGAGGACCCCATATCATTTGACAATATCAGTATTATTGAAGACTGGATCACACAAAATGATCTTTCCCTAGAAGACTATGGAAGTTCAGATTGGATGTCGCTTGTTCCACCATCCGTTAATACAATGCCATTGGTACCATCAACTGATGAAAGTGAAGATGTTGCTACTGGTAATTGCTGTTGCTATACTTGAGAATGTCAGAAAGCAGCTCTTTTTCTTAATGAAACTAAATGCATTGGTCTGTTTGCAGGGTTTGATGATTTTGAGATCTTTAATGGACTGAAGGAAGTTTAAGATGTGAAATGAAGATGATATCGCAGGCCACTTGAACTTCATCCAAATATCCATGGAGAGTTAATATTGATGACTGGTTATGTTTTGCACCATGCTCACATTGGAGAAAGGTATTGCAAGATAGTTATATTTGGCGCTATAACCAGGAGCTAGTTTAGGGGGGCAGCGACTCCAATCAAGTATGACACTAGTGTTTTTCCATTTGGACCTTCCTTAATATGACATGGTTGAATACTCAAAGTGTTGCATCTGTTTTGGAGTTCAAGTAAAAACGTTCCGTTTACTCATCCAAATCTGCAGAACGCAGAACAAAATCCACACATGCAGTGACAATATAGCTTCCTTTCATGGGAATCATGATCATTTTCTTCTCATGGTTTTAAGTTGATGCACCTTAAACCCTTGTGACCTCTGGAAGAATTAATCAAAATATATTGCTGAGTAGAAATGCATCTTTGGAGATCACAATGAGGTGTGATTGCTAGTTTTATGCTTCGATCATTTCCAAATCCACCTCAATACCGATAGATATTAAATCCTTGGATGCCACTAAAAATTATGAACTGCAACCACAACAGCACAGAGAGCTTTGGGTCTTGAGGATGTATCTTCATAAAAATGCTGAGTGCCAAGAGTTATCCTTGAATGAAACACATGTGGTAATGTATTTTTAGCTAAGTTTTGATAGTACTGAAGCTCTGATTCAGTGACCGAATGGCTTGAGTCAATCTACTTCATAAAAGCAGGATGTGATGGTCACTAGAAGCCTGATTTCCATGTTTCTGCTTCATCACATGGTCAAAGTTTTCCCAGTTTCTTTGCTAACTCGATTGCGAATTTAATCAAGCATCCAGAAAGAGTGGTAGCTTTCATCACTCGATAGAGTACACAGAATTTCCAAATAAAAAGATCAAGGTCTTGCAATCCAATCAATAAACCAATTAATGCAAACTTGAATATTACATGAATTGAACACTTCTTTTGTCTAGCGCATTGAGGCAAGGGGCAATAATGAAAAACAAATTCCCTAACCGACTCAAAAACCTAAGCTAGAAAGCATACTAATACAGCTTCCAACCTCGTGTATCGACTGGTATGAAACAACGAATTTAAAAAAATTAAAACAAAGAAGGGCCAAAAAAAACCTGAAACATAGAGCAAAACCGAAATCCAAAATGCCGAAACTAATAACGCTTTCCAAGATACACGCCAATGATGATAGATACCAAGGCCACTCCCAAGATGATTTTAAAGGTCATGGCAGGCGAAACATCTGCAGTTTGAGTATGAGTCTGAGAAGAGGATGAGGCTTGTGCAGATGCAGCTTCTAACTTTTTCTTGCTCTTTCTTTTTGTGGGAGTGGAAATGACTGCACCAATGTCTCTGGATTTAATCTCCAATCCATCTTTATGTTCAGCCGGACTGCTTCCATCACCCTGCAATATATCTCAGTGTAAGCAACTGTTTGATTTTTACATTTAAATGACTAACATTAGCATTTCCTCTGACAATTTATTTCCAAAGTAATTTCCTCAGTTTATTTTTTTTTTCAGTTTAAAGAACAGAAATATCATGGATTGTGGGAGATATAAACCAACCTTTTCTAATAATTTAGCGCCAGCCACTTGCAGTTTCTGTTCAAGTTCCTTCACTTGGTTCTCTAGATGTGACACTTCTTTGTTCTTGGCTTCAAGGGATTTCTTCTGTGCTTCATCTTTTTCCAGCTGATTGTGAGAATCTGCTTCTTTCTGTTTGGTTAAACATTAAAGAAAACTGTCAGTGAAGTATTTCAAAAGTTCCTTGCAATAATTTTCCACTATATTAAAACAACAGGAGGTCTATATGAACTTATAGTCAGAGAGATGATTCAGTATCCAGTAATAAACTTATGGAACATCAAAACCCTATTCTAGAACTTGTGCTTGATTCTTGAGACAATACCTGTTCTTTTAGTTGAGCTTCAGCTGCCGCCAATTGTTTCTTAAGTTCCTCAAGAGAAGTTTGCAATGCCAACTTCTCAGCAACCTCAGCCTTGAGACTTTCAATCTCAGATTTCAAGGCATCTTCATTCGCCTTCTGTCCCATCAGTTCTTCTTCAAGCTGGATGATCACTGATTGAAGTTCTTTCTTTCCATTTTGATATGTTTCATTGAGGAGGTTGTTCTCTTCCATAACTGAAGATATCTGAAATTTGAAAACTTATCAAGTTAGAAGACTATGGCCAAAATAATCGCCAAATAATTATTTACCAAGAAATGAAAAACCACAAATGATGATGCGAACCTGAGACTGTAGTTTCTGCCCTTCATCAGAGAGCTGCTGCCTCAAATCCTCAACGGCCTTCTTTGAAATGTGAAGCTGCTCAACTGTTTCATCCTTCTCAGAAAGGATTGCAGATAATTTTGCCTCCAAATCACCGAGTTTGGACTCATATGAGGCCAGCTCCTGAGTGAGCTTCAAATTCGCCTCAGCTAGCCCTCCACTCTCTTTTTCATAGTGGCCTGCCTTGGTTTGCAGTTCCTCTACAACGGTTTCCAGATGTTTAATTTTGAGGAGACTCTCTTCCAGCTCAACTTTACGAGATTCAGAAATTGCAGCTCCTTGATGAGCCAGTTCTTCGTTCAATTTTATATGCCCTTCAAGTGCATTTAGCTTCTCATTCAAATCCTTTGTTTCTGTATCCCTCAGTGCGAGGCTCTGAATGGCCTCTTGTAGTTGCGCTTCAGCTTGCACCATTCGTGACTCAGTTGCAGAATGAAGTTCTATGGCTCTTGAGTGTTTGTCTGTTATTTCTGTGATAGTGCTCACATGCGAAACAAGTTGTTGAGATGTGGCTTCCTTCTCAGAAATGGCAGAGTTTAGCAAATCCTGAAGTTCATCGATCTTGCTTTTCAGCTGATTGTTTGTCTCAACTAAGAGTTCATTCTCTGAGAAGGAGTTGGAAACCTTAGTTTCTGCTTCCACAATCTGACTTTTGAGTTCTTCATTTGAGGTTTCCAAAGTTGCCATTTTTAACACACACAAGTCCAATTCTTCCTTCACAAGTGCAGACCTTCCAGTTGTTTCAGCTATCAGCTCTTCATAGGTCTTTACTTGGTCTTCAAGGGTATTCAGTTTCTCAAACAAGGATTTTGCCTCAGAATCCCTGTTAGTGAAGTTTGCTAATGCTTCTTGAAGTTTGATTTCTGAGTCCCTTGTTAGGGTTTCGTGTAATGACTCGAGCTCTGACCTTCTTGTAGTGGCTTCCTCTAATAATTTTTCTTGTTGCTCAAGTTGCTCCTCTGCAGATTTGAGCTTCACCATTATATCACCTTCTTTCAATCCAGCAGCCTTTAGATCGTTTTCAATGCTTTCGAACCTCTCTTGCATCACGACTAGTTCATTACGCAACACCCCAATAAGATTCTCAGCTTCAGTCAGCTTCTCATTGGAACTGCTTGATGCCTCTTCTAACGTTTTCTTTTCATTTGTGAACAAATTCAGTAATTCTGTTAGCTCTTTCTCCTTCTCCCCAGCAATCTGCAGAGCAACTTCAAGGCTTGATGACTTGGCTTGATATGCCTCAATTTCAGATGCTAGTTCAGATATCCTGCCAGAGTATTTATTGGAATCTGCTTCTGCATCCATACATTTCTTTTCTAATGCACTGTTCTGCTCTTCAAGCTCCTTGATTCTGTATTTTTCTGCTTCAAGCAGCAACTCCAACTCATTTGCCTTTTTCCCAGCATCCTCTGCTTTGGAATGAGATGTCTGGAATGAATCTTCAAGTTCAAGGCTGCGCTGGTGGTGCATATTTGCTCGGTCCTCATGCTCAGCACATTTTTCTTCTGCAATTCTCAACTCTTCCTCAAGCTCTGAATTCCGAGACGATGAATGATTCAGGGAAGATTCAAGGTGGCTAATCTTTTCTTGGTATTCCTCCATCTGGCTACTCAACTGTTTCTTTTCTTCCTCTACCTCTTTCAATGCAGTACTGAGTTCAGATATTTTCTCTGAGAATTCCCTCACCTCTCTCTCAGCATCACTGCTTTTCAGTTCAACCAAATTCAACTGTTGCTCAAGCTCCACATTCTTCTGCTCTGATGCAGTAAAACGTGCCTCGAGCTCTCTCAGTTGTGACTTGGCCTCTTCTGCTGCTTCATTTGACGCTTGGATTAAATCCTCTAGCACCAGGTTCTTTTGAGAGGCAGTTGCTGCAGCAGCTCCAGATTCATTGTGGAGATCTTCAAGAGACTTCAGCTTCTGTTCTAGCTCGGCAATGTTTGACAAAGCTTGGGACAAAAGAGAATCTGCTTTGCAGAAATTATCATCTGAAGTTTTCAACTTTTCCTCAAGTTCACTGCACAACTCTTTCATCTGTCCTGCATTACCAGTGAGATCCGCCATGGCTGCTTCTAGAGCTTCCTTTTCTTTTATTACTTTAGCCAATTCTTCCTGTACAGTTGAGACCTGTGCTTCATGGGTTTTTAACCCAGCCTCAACTGATTCCCTTGTGTTGATTTCCTCCTGTAACTTCAGCTTGATCCCTTCCAACTCGGAAACCTTTGCTTGAAGATCTTCTTTTGTTGCAGTGAGCAAATTCTCAAGAGCTGAAACATCTTCCTTCACCTGAGATTCAGAGGCTTTCTTGAGGTCCAATTCCTGGGTTATTTCGATGATAAGAGCCTCCTTTGAAGAAAGTCTTTGCTCTATTTCCAGCAGCTGTGATTTTGAAGCAGCCAACTCTTCATTAGCTGCTGAAAGTTCTCCTGTAGTGCTCTTAAGTGCCTCTTCAACTTTCTGATTCTCTGAAACCTTCTCGTACAGGCCCTTGACCTCCTCCTGAAGAGAAGCCATCTGATCTTCCATTTCTTTTGCACTCTGTTTTGCCGCCTCAAGCAGCCTTTCAAATTCCAAGGCCCTCTGCGTTTCGGATTCAGCATGTGAACCACTTTCTTTGTGCAGCTCCTCAAACTTCTTAGCCTCACCAGAAGATACTTCCAGCTCATGTTCCAACTCTTTCATCTTCTTTCTCGAATTCTCGAGCTCAAGGGTGATGCCATCAAATGATTCCTTGACCTCAACCAATTCCTTATGCTTGGTTTCTTGTGCTTGTAGAGCTTCTTGCAAAGAGTTGAGCTGTGCACTGTATTTCTCCTCAGCTTCAATTATCTGCTCTTTCACTTTCTTGTGACTGATTTCAAGCTCCTCATACTTCTTTCCACTTTCATCCAACTTCTCATTGACAAGCAAGACCTCATCCTTCATCTGTGCATTCTCAGATTCAGAGTGCTTTAATGCTGCCGCTACTCTTTCCAATTCGATTTCAAGTTCCTTCATCTTCTCTTGCGCCTCCAGCAATTCTCTGGCCGAACCACTTAAACTTCTTTCCACAACAGATGGCTTGTCAGCCTCCACAACAGATTGCGCCTCAGCTGTATGAGAGCCATCCTTCACATCTAGCGATTCCTTCTCGACTTTGATGAATTCTCCATCAGTTTCATCCTCTTCTTTTTTTCCTTCCTTCTCTACTTGCGGCAAGTCTCCATTTGTTACCTTATAAAAAACAAAATTCATATCAAATTAGCATTTCAGTAAGTTTCTGCAAAACAGGCTAATGTCAGTTGCATTAAGTTAGTTCAGGCACTACCTTAATAGGATCAGCAACATCAGTGTCAACCTTCACAACTGGAACATCTGAACTGACTTGAGTCTCTCCTTCCATGTTAAACCAGCTTCACCTTGCTAAATTTTTCCTTCTGAAATTGCAACAAGCTGACAAACTGTTAACAATGTCGGGTTTTTTTTTTTATATCACATAGCACATTCTTTCACGATGCACATAGCACAAGCTCAGAAGACAAAGTGGTATTAAGAGATTTCATTTCACAAAGCAACATGGTGCATTAATGCATTGCAAGCATGTAGATTAGAATATTGATAATGCTGACTGGCTCAGAAGCCGTAGTGCTATAGTAACACCATAGACGTGTCACCTTCGAGTATTTAGGCAGTTCATATGCTCTCCTTCTCGACATGTTTCTCACAGTGATACTGTAGCGCCACAAGGATTGCATCAAGTACTTGTGCCCATCAAAAGTTACTATGTTCTTGCTGAGAAAATCATAACCCTTCCTTTTTAAAAACCGAGGCTCCGTTTGACAACGCCGGCATGACTGTGATTACACCCATGTTTCCAAATAAAAAATATAATATTTATAATTTTGGTTCGGAAACGTGGATGCAGCCGCAGATCTGCGTGTTTGCATTTAGAAACAGGCACTGAATTTATGGACAAAATAAATAAAAGGAAAATGGGAAATCTTATAAAATGCCAAGTCAATTTCTGAGGTGGAACTAGCTAGACACAAGTGAACCACATGGGCAACATGTCTTTGATTTGGACTTTGGAATGTGTGCTGACAAAACCACCTGGCGTCGGAACCTAAACTGGGCACGGTACCCATCAAATCATGTCGTCATCATCCACGTAATCGAACAAATTATTCAACAAAGATAGAAACGAGAATTTCCAAGATGCCACAATCATCAGGCTGCGCATGCCCTCCAGAAAGGGCAGCAGACCCGATAGGGTCGAACCTTTCTAAGAAGGACCCGAGTTAACCCGATCGAAAACACGTAAGTGCTTGTTTCTAAATACACATCATCGAAAGATCATATTTAATCACACATAATATTATATAGTTTACATAGAAATATAAAAAAATAAGATAATGTTCTTCTGAAATATACAAAAGGCATCATCTGAATAGTTCTGTTTTCACCCTTTACTTTCCATCCAAAGGATACCTCTGGTCTAAAGTGTAAGCATCCATGGCTGAAAAACCAAGTGTTGAGACGACGACATGACACCACAGAAGTATCAATTTAAGGCATGGTATTTGTGGGTTCTGAAGTTGTGGTCCAATCTACGTAACATATCATCACACTTTGGTAATAATTTGTATTCCATGATGTTTGTCCAAAGTAACATCGTAGAGTAGCCCCATGGGGCAATCCATATTATAAACTCTACTAAATTAACCTTATAAATAAATAAATAAATATAAATCTAGTATTAGACTAAAGATTTTACAATTGTACTTAGATCTATTCAAATATACTTTATTAGGACTATATAAGAAGATCCAAATTCCAGTTCATAAAGTATATGCTCCTCCTGATCTCCTATGTAAGATCCAAAATAACCCTAGCTATTATTCTGATCTACTATCATGTGAAAATGTCATGCGAGACCCCACTATCTTTGTGGGCCCTAAGAATTTCTTCAAGGGCCATTACACCTAACTCCTTTTCCATGATTGACTATTGAATCATGACCACCAATTGTGGAAAATGTTGAGATGGATCAATCAAGAAATTAAATGAAAAACTACCATCAAATCGCAGCAAAAACAAAAATAGGGTTACATAAATATATAAAAATACAAAAAAGGATGCATAGTGGGTGGGATCCATCAAAGGTGGCATCCCATCTCCATCTCGCATCTCTTTTACTTATTTTTTGTTTTGTTTTCCATTTTTTAAAGCTAAAACCGTGTGACAGCTCAATTCAAACCCTTTTTATAGCCATGAAAATCATCAAGTACCTTTATACATGCACACAATTAAAGGACAATGGCCCCAGCCCAAGTTTCCATCCTCCCTCGGTAAGGAATCATCAAGAAAAATAAAAATTATATAATCAAATATTTTGCGTCATTTTAAAGAAATTATCTTGTAATTTATAATACATATAGATACGGGATAGAATATAAATATGCATGATCGGGTATATATGCTCGATAAATCTTGACCTACTTGTAAATTGTTAGTATTCACTAATCAACTTTATATTAAAAAAAAAAAAATTCAAGATCCTAGCGTGACACAATAATGTAAAAAGACAAATCATACTATAAGTGTTTTCTTTTTAACAAAAAGGGGCAACATCAATTGGAGACGAATGAAAGGTGGTTGCAAAATTATGATTTTTTTTTAAATTTTTGATGGAGAGAAAAAATGAACTTTAAAAGACTGTTAATTTACCATAATCTTCAATTTCTTTTTTACCTAAATTATTTTGCTTTTGTACCCTTCATTTACGTCTGCGTATAGAACAATCTAAAACAAATTCTATACGTTATTATAGATTGATCACAGAAAGATGCTACAGAAACCAGTTTTAAAATCTCTACCTAACCCTTTAAATTAAAAAAATAAAACAAATAAAATCAGATTTGCTTCCCAAAAAACAGAGAAAGAAATCTGAGAAACAGCAATATATATTTCCAATAAGCAAATCACTAATTACCATTTAAATATTCATCCATTTCAAGTTTGAATATAAGTAAAGTATGATCATAAGGATGATCGAAACTAAAAAAAAAAAAAACAGCCCAAGAGTCATCAAAGCTCATTATACTTTAATTATTTTCCTTTTTAAAT
>Ga0307515_10003350_pt1 | contig 33844 bp, 29 predicted proteins | sample 17_EM_MG_FD_194513 | JGI IMG/M metagenome (GOLD analysis project Ga0307515, IMG submission 194513) | Populus trichocarpa ectomycorrhiza microbial communities from riparian zone in the Pacific Northwest, United States - 17_EM | ecosystem: Host-associated > Plants > Roots > Unclassified | place...
CGTCGGAGCACAGCAGCAGCCGATCGCCGGCCCGGAGCTCGAGCTCGAGGCAATCGACCCGGGTCTCGGGCTTGGCGCCGAGGTTGCGCGACAGCACGTTCTTGTACGGATGGCGCTCGGCCTCCTCCGCGGACAGCAGGCCGCGCTCGACCAGCTCCGCGACGATGGTGTGGTCGCGGGTCAGCGCCTGGAGCCGGCCGTCGCGCAGCAGGTAGGCGCGGCTGTCGCCGGCGTGGGCGATCACGACGTGCTGCGGATCGATCACCAGGCACGCGACCGCGGTGGTGCCCATGCCGTGGCGATCGGGGTGGCGCTGGGCCTCGGCGTGGACCGCGGCCGAGCCGGCGACGATCGCGGCCTCGAGCAGCTCGCGCGGCGCCAGCGTGACGCGGCGGTGGAGCACGAAGTCGCGGATCGTGTCGCGCGCCAGCTGCGAGGCGACGTCGCCGGCGCTGGCGCCGCCCATCCCGTCGAGCACGGCGTAGAGCCCCAGGCGCGGCTCGACGATCAGCGCATCCTCGTTGGTCGGTCGAACCTTGCCGACGTGGCTGTCGCCGGCGATCCGCATCTCCGCCTGGGTCACCGCGTGCCCTCGCGCGCGCGCCGCGCGAGCTCGGTGCGCTGGCCGGTGCGCTGATCGAGCTCCTCGGCGATCAGGTCGTTGACCGCGCGCGCCGTGCTCGCGGTCACGCGGGTGAGCAGCAGCGTGAGCTCGGCGCGCTCGCTCGCCGATCGCCCGCTCGCGGTGTCGTCCTGCGCGACCTGGGCCGCGGTGTCGCCGATCGCGACCAGCATCGCGAGCACCGACGCCGGGCTCTGGGCCTCGGCCGCGCGCATCGCGAGGAACGTGTGGAGGAACCCGCGATGCAGCGCGAGATCGCCAGTCGCGATGAAGTTGCCGAGGTGATCGAGCACCGCGCCGATCTGCGCGCGCGCAGTGGCATCGTCGAGCCGGCCGAGCGACGGGTCGAGCGTCGCGCGGAGCTCGATCAACCGCTCGAGCACCTCCGGGCGCAGTGCCTCGTAGGACCGGGCCAGCGTCGGCGCCGTCGACATTCGTCGCAATCGTACACCGCGCGGCGCCGCGGGTGATACGCTACCCGGGTGGAATGACCGAAGGAGCGGAATGAGAGAAGGGCGTGTCCTGGTCGTGGACGACGAGCCGATGGTGCGCGAGACGCTGAGCCAGGTGCTGAGCAGCGAAGGCTACGTGGTCGACCTCGCAGTCGACGGCGAGACAGCGCTCGAGCGGGTCCACGCCGCGCGGCCCGACGCGATCCTGCTCGACCTGATGATGCCCGGGATGAACGGCCGCCAGTTCCTCCAGGCGCTGCGCGACGAGGAAGCCTACGCCAGCGTGCCGGTCATGATCATGACCGCGGTCCACGGCGTCGAGCTCAGCGCGACGCTGGGCGCGAGCGAGGTGGTCGAGAAGCCGTTCAACATCGAGGAGCTGCTCAACAAGGTCGCGCTCGCGGTGTATCGCTCGCGCGAGTCGAGCACCACGACCACCCAGCCGCTGCCCGCGGTCCCGGCGCCGCCCGAGTCCATGCCCGAGAAGGAGCGCGGCGTCGTGCTGCTGGTCGAGCACGATCGCAGCCGGCTCCAGCAACTCGACATGATGCTGTCGGCGCGCGGCTACACCGTGGTGTCGATGACCCGCGCGCTGGTCCAGCTGTCGCGGCTCGCCCGCGCGCTCCGGCCGCGCGCGATCCTGCTCGACTCGGTGAGCGAGGGAGTCGGCGATGTCGTGCGCGAGCTGGCCGACAGCAGCGTGCTCGAGCAGATCCCGATCCTGGTGTTCTCGCGCTCCGGCGAGGCCGGCATCGCCGGCGCCCTCGAGCAGGCCGCCGACGTCGACCTGGTCGGCTTCGTCGAGCGCCAGCGCGAGCGCCTGCCCACGCGATGAGCTACCGCCTGGCCGCCGTCGGCGCCGCGGCCACCACGATCTCGAGGCGGCGGTTGGCCGAGCGGTCCTTCTTCGCGATCGGCGCGTACTGGCCGAACCCGAGCGCGACGAGCTGTGACGGCTCGAGCCGGGCGATGTCCTGGAAGTAGCGCACCACGGCGACGGCGCGGGCCGCAGACAGCTCCCAGTTGGTCGGGAACCGTACGACCGGCGCGGCTGGTGGTGGCGGCGGCGGCGGCGCGGGCCGAGCGCCGCGCGGCGGCGGGGGAGCGGGCGGCGGCGGCGGCCGGGGCGGCGCGACCGGTGTGTCGTCGGTGTGGCCCTGCACCCAGATCCGGCTCTCGGGCAGGTCCTTGAGCGCGGCGGCGAGCTTGCCGAGGATCATCCGGCCGCGATCGGTCAGCGCGTCGTCGCTGGCCTTGAACAGCACGCGGTCCGAGATCCGGACATGGACCTCGCCGCCCTCGATCGCGATCGTGCCCGACGCGCGATCGAGCGCGGGCTTGAGCTTGGCCTGGATCGCCTCGGCCGCCTTGCGCTGGCCGGCCTCGTCGGCGGTCCTGCCAGTGAGCGCGGTCTCGGCGGCCGCGAGCCGGGTCTCGGCGTCGCGCCGCGCCTTGCCCGTCGCGTCGAGCGACCGGTCCAGCGCGTCGGCGCGGGTCTTCTGGGTCGACGCGGCGGCCTCGGCATCGCTCGCCCGCCTGGTCGCGGCGGCGGCCTGCGGATCGGGCGCGACCGCCGGACGCAGGAACCAGCCGCCCGCGCCGCCGGCGAGCGCGGCGATGACGATCACCGCGATCCCACCGCCGCCGCCCCCGCGCCGCCGGTCGCGGTGGGTCGCCTGCCTCGGCTCGCCCTTGCGGGGCGCCGGGATCGGCAGCCGCGGGTACACCAGGATCCCGCTCTCGTTGTCGCCGCTGTCGGCCATGGGCCGAAACTAGCACCAACGGTCCCGGCCACGCCGCTGTCGAGCGGCCTGTCGATCCGCTGGTCGCGTCAGTCGCCGACCGCCGCGCCGCCGCCGCGCGGATCCGAGGTCCCCTCCCAGCCCGCGGCGCCGCGCACGATCGCGGTGATCGCGCCGAACGCACGGTGCGGCTCGCCCCAGTGCAGCTGGTAGCCCTTCGCGCGCAGCCCGTCCTCGGTCGCCTTGTCGATCGACGCGCCCTCGATGTGGACGACGTCGGGCAGGTGCTGGTGGTGGATCCGGGGCTCGGCGACCGCGAGGTCGGCGCGCTTGTCGAAGTCGATCACGTTGGAGATCGTCTGCCACACCGCGGTGATGATCCGCGGCCCGCCGCCGGCGCCGGTCAGCATGAACAGCTGGCCCTTGGCGTCCTCGACGATGGTCGGCGACATCGACGACAGCATCCGCTTGCCGGGCTCGATCTTGTTGGCCGCGCCCTGGACCAGCCCGAAGCCGTTCGGCGACCCCGGCTTGGCCGTGAAGTCGTCCATCTCGTTGTTGAGCAGGAACCCCGACACCGTCACGCCGTTGCCGAACGCCGTGTTGAGCGTGGTCGTGATCGCGACCGCCATGCCGGTGGCGTCGACCGCGCACAGGTTGGTGGTGTGATCGCCCTCGAGCAGCGCCATGACCTGCCGGGACGGCGTCGCCTTGTCGGTGATCGTCGCGAACAGCTTGTCGATGTACGGCTGGGACATCAGCCTGGCGATCGGTACGTCCTTGACGTACGCCGGATCGCCGAGCAGCTCGTTGCGCGCCGCGAACGCGCGCCGCCAGGTCTCGACCAGCCAGTGGACGTGCTCGGTGCCGTACCACGGCAGCTTGCCGAGCTCGAGCTTGCCGAGCATGCCGGCCGTCATCGCCAGCGCGATCCCGCCCGACGACGGCAGCGGCATCGATACCAGCGAGTAGCCGCGGTACGAGAACCGCAGCGGGTCGCGCCACACCGGCTTGTAGGCCGCGAGGTCCGCGGCGGTGATGATGCCGCCGCCCATCTGCATCTCGGTGACGATCGCCGCGGCGGTCTCGCCCTTGTAGAACCCGTCGGCGCCGCGCTCGGCGATCCGGCCGAGCACGGCGGCGAGCTCGGGGATCGCGACCTTGTCGCCCCGGGCGCGCGGCGTGCCGCCGGGCAGCCAGATCGCCGCGCTGGCCGGCGACTTCGACAGAAGCGGCGCGAGCGCGACGATCGACAGGTGCAGCTTCTCGCTGACCTCGAAGCCATCCTTGGCCAGCGCGATCGCCGGCGCGACCACCGCCTTCCACGGCTGCTTGCCGAGCTTTCTGTGCAGCTCCCAGAGCCCCGCGACCGAGCCGGGGACACCTACCGCCAGGTCGCCGTGCAGCGACGCATCGGTCGGGTTGCCGCTCCGGTCGAGGTACATGTCCGGCTTCGCCGCTCCCGGTGCGACCTCGCGGAAGTCGAGCGCCGTGGCCTTGCCGGCGCCGGTGCGGACCACCGCGAACCCGCCGCCGGCGAGGTTGCCCGCCGTGGGGTGGGTCACGGCGAGCGCGAATGCGACCGCGACCGCGGCATCGACCGCGTTGCCGCCGCTGGCCAGGATGTCGTGGCCGACCTGGCTGGCGAGCGGTGACTCGGACACCGCCATGAAGTGCTTGCCAGTGCCGACCGTCGCCGGATCGATCAGCTTCGCGGGATCGCTGCGATATTCCGGCCCCGACGACGGCCTGGCCGGAGCCGCGGTGCTCGGGTTGGGCGCGGCCGGGACCTCCGCGACCGCGGCCGGCGAGACCCCGACCGGCGCGGCCGGCGGCGGAGGCGGCGGGTTGCGGGAGCATCCAAGGACGACCGCGACGAGCAGGAGCCTGGCTTTCATGACGGGGCGCATCCTACGACACGAATGTCCTGATGGGCAGCGATTCCCCGGATCGCGCCGGGCCGCCGCGGACCTGCTCGATGTCGCGCAAGCCGCCACGGCCGCTCGTGGTTTCGCGATCGGCAGAGCCTGGCACTCAGCTTGCTGAGCGCACCCACCATGCGCGTCCTCTACTCGAGTGTGATCGTGTTCTCGGTGGCCTGTGCCGGCCAGAGCTCCGACTTCGCAACCGGTGGCGGTGCCGCACCCGGGAGCGGTGGCGGTGGGGTCAGCTTCGGCGGCGCCCAGGATGTCGGCGAGTTCCGCGGCATCCTGGATCGCGGCGAGATCCCCGGGCCCGACACGCTCGACGCCAACGGGTTCTTCAACGAGCACTACAACGCGCCGCCGCCGGCCGCCTGCGGCGCGCTGCTGTGCGCGGTCCCCGGCATGTCGGTCGGCCGCGACTGGCTGACCGGCGCGCACCAGGCCACGCTGCAGATCTCGGTGTCGACGCCGGTCGATCCGACGTCGTACCACCGGCTGCCGATGAACCTGGTCGTCGTGGTCGACCACTCGGGCTCGATGGCGAGCGACGGCCGGCTCGACAAGGTCAAGGTCGGGCTCCACACCATGATCGATCACCTGCTGCCCGAGGACCGGCTCGCACTCGTCGAGTTCGACGACGAGGTCAGCGTCGACGCGCCGCTCGGCGCCACGCTCGACCGCCCGGCGCTGCACGCGATCATCGATCGGCTGACTCCGCGCGGCGCGACCAACATCTTCGATGGTCTGCAGCAGGGCTTCCGGCTGCTCGGCGACGCCCCGGCCAGCGAGCGCCAGAACCGCGTCATCTTCCTGTCCGACGGCAACGCGACCGCGGGCAACACGTCGCGGACCGACATCCTGGCGATGGCGGCGGGCCGCGTGAAGCTCGGCATCGGCCTGACCACGATCGGCGTGGGCAACGACTTCGACGTCGGGCTGATGCGCGGCCTGGCCGAGCAGGGCGCCGGCAACTTCTACTTCCTCGAGGATCCGACCGCGGCCAACGAGGTGTTCACCGAGGAGCTCGACTACTTCATGCAGCCGATCGCGCTCGACATCCAGCTCAAGGCCACGGCCGGCCCCGGCTACCAGTTCGGCGAGGTCGTCGGCAGCCACCTGTGGTCGAGCGCGGCCCGGAGCGGCTCGATGCAGATCCCCGCGGTGTTCGTCGCGAGCCGCACCAGCCAGAGCGGCGGCCAGGGCCGGCGCGGCGGCGGCAGCATGCTGTTCCTCCACGTGACGCCGATCGCCGGCAACACCGGCCGGGTCGCGGACGTCACGCTGTCGTTCCGCACCCCGGGCTCCGCCGAGCGGATCTCGCAGACCGTGCCGCTCGACTACACCGCCGACCCGACGGTCACACCTGCGCAGCCGTACCTGTCGGGGCCCGAGATGGCCGAGCGGTTCGCGATGTACAACATGTTCGTGGGCCTCCGCGCCGCCGCGCAGTCGTCGGATCGCAACTGCGCGCTCGCGGTGCTCGGCGCGACCCGCAACGCGGCGACCGAGTGGAACCGCAGCCACGAGGACCCCGACCTCGCCGCCGATCTGACGCTGGTCGAGCAGTTCCGCGCCAACCTCCTGGAGAAGGGCGCCTTCGACGACGAGCGGCCGCTCAGCGTGTGTCCGATCGCCGGCAACCCGTACGAGCCGATCGGCGGCCTGCCGATCGACACCATCGACCACCCCTACCCCCATCACTACGCGTGCTCGAGCGGCGGCGCTGCCGGCGGCCTGCCGATCGTGCTGGGCGCGCTCGCGGTCGGCCTGCGCCGCCGCCGCCGGTAGGGCCCGGTTGCTATAGTCGCCGCATGTTCGACCCGGCGATCTACGCCGCCCGACGCGACGCGTACATGCAGGCCCTCGGGCCGGGAGCCGTGGCGGTGGTCCGGTCGCTGCCCGAGCGGCTGCGCAACGGCGACTCCCACCACGCGTTCCGTCAGCACTCCGACCTGGTCTACCTGACCGGGTTCCTCGAGCCCGAGGCCACGCTGGTGCTGCGGCCCGGCGCCGAGAAGGATCGCATCGTCATGTTCGTCCGGCCCAGCGATCCGGAGGCCGAGCGCTGGGACGGCCCGCGCGCCGGCGTCGACGGCGCGAAGCAGCGCCACGGCGCCGACGCGGCGTACCCGAGCGCCGAGCTCCCCGCGCGGCTGTGGGACCTCCTGGCCAACTGCGACGAGCTGCACTTCAGCCTCGGGCTCGACGACGACATGGACCGGCTGATCGGCGCGGCGCTGGTCCGGCTGCGCCGGCTCGAGAAGAAGGGCAAGCGCCCGCCGCGCGCCGTGGTCGATCCGCGGGTCGGCCTGCACGAGCTGCGGCTCCACAAGCGGCCCGAGGAGCTCGCCGCGCTCGCCACCGCGGCGCAGATCTCGTGCGACGCGCACGTCCGCGCCATGGCGCTCGGCCGGCCCGGCGTGTACGAGCACGAGATCGAGGCCGCGATCAACCACACGTTTCGCAGCCGCGGCGGCAGCGGCCCGGGCTACACCACGATCGTCGGCGCGGGCGACAACGCGACCGTGCTGCACTACATCGCCAACGCCAGCCAGGTCCGCCACGGCGACCTGGTCCTGGTCGACGCCGGCTGCGAGTACCAGCACTACACCGCCGACATCTCGCGGACCTGGCCGGCCAGCGGCCGGTTCACCGCGCCGCAGCGCCGGGTCTACGACGCCGTGCTCGCGACCCAGAAGTCGGCGATCGCGATGGTGCGGCCGGGCGTCACGATCGACGAGATCCACGACCACTGCATCAAGCAGCTCACCGAGGCCATGATCGAGCTCGGCTTGCTCACCGGCAAGCCCGAGGAGCGGATCACCGACCAGAGCTTTCGCAAGTACTACATGCACGGCACCTCGCACTGGCTCGGGCTCGACGTCCACGACGTCGGCGCGTACACCCGCGACGGCAAGGCCCGCCCGCTCGAGCCCGGCATGGTGATCACGGTCGAGCCCGGGCTCTACATCGCGGCGAACGCGACCGACGCGCCCGCCGAGCTCCGCGGCATCGGCGTGCGGATCGAGGACGACGTCGCGATCACCCCCGGCGGCCACGACGTCCTGACCGCCGCGTGCCCCAAGGAGGTCGAGGACGTCGAGCGCGCCTGCCACACCCGCGCGACGTGAGCGGATCGCCGAGACCGTCGCCGAAAAGAAATCGCGCGGCGGCGCGTCTATGGATCCGCTGCCTCCATGTCCTGCGCTGCCTCGATCTCCGCCTCGACCTCCGCCTCGATCGCCATGACCGGCGCCTTGACCGACTCACGGGCGCGTGCCACCGTCAGGCCGGCCTATCAAACACACCGTGGCCAATGGAGGCCAATGCCAGGGGGTCGCGGGACCGACAGCAAACAACCCGACTTCCCCGACGAGCTTGTGCGGCACCGGCCCGCGCTCGAGCGCTCGGCGCTGCGGTTGTGTCGGAACCGGCACGACGCGGAAGACCTCGTCCAGTCGACCCTGGTCCGCGCCTGGCAGGCGCGCGCGCAGTTCCTGCCCGGCGGCAACATCGGCGGCTGGCTGCACCGCATCCTGTGCAATCACCACCTCGATAACCTGCGGCGCCGCCGCGGCGTGCAGGTCCCGCTGCCCGACGACGTGCCCGACCACCCGCCCGACGACGACGACCGCGATTCGCCGCAGCCCGAGCTGGTGCTCGAGGCGCTGGAGCAGCTGCCCCCCGAGCTGCGCGAGCCGCTCGAGCTGCTGGCGATCCACCGCAAGCTGTATCGCGAGATCGCCGCCGAGCTCTCGATCCCGATCAACACGGTCGGTACGCGGATCCGCCGCGCTCGCCTGCTGCTGCAGGAGAGCTTCGCCGATCGCCACCGCGACGGAGGTGGCCGATGACCGACCCGATGACCGACCCCTGCGAGGTGCTGCACGCCTACGTCGACGGCGAGCTCGGCGACGACGAGGCCGCCGCGTTCGAGTCGCACCTGGTGAGCTGTGACGCCTGCATCGCCGAGCTGCCGCGCTTGCTCGCGCTGCTCGCCGCGCTCGACGACGCCGTCGCGCTCGACGCCCAGGCCCGGCCGGGGACGGCGCGGCTCACGCTGATCGCCGGCGGCCCCGCGCGCGCCGCTGCCGAGGCTGCGGCCGTCCCCGAGGTCGCCGCCGCGCCGGCCGCTGCCCACGCGTTCGCGCCCGACGCCGCCGCGCCCGACGCGCTCACGCCCGACGCCGCCGCTTCCACCGCGCTCGCGTCCACCGCTGCCGCTGCCGCCGCGCCCACCGCGCTCACGCCCGACGCCGCTGCTTCCGCCGCTGCCGCTGCCGCTGCCGCTGCGCCCACCGCCGCCGCTGCCGCCGCTTCCGCCGCTTCCACCGCGCTCACTCCCGCCCCCGCCGCTGCCGCCGCTGCCGCCGCGCTCACGCCCGCGTCCGCCCCCGCCGCTGCCACCGCGCCCGCCGCGCTCGCGCTCGCGCCCGCCGCTGTCGCGCTCGCCGCTGCCGCGCCCGCCGCTGCCGCGCCCATGACGCCGCTCGTTCGCCGGAGGCGCACGACCCGCATCGCGTGGCTGGCCGCCGGCCCGCTCGCCGCCGCGGCGGTGCTCGCCCTGGTGCTGTGGCCGCAGGCTCGTGCGCCGCGCCTCGCGCTGGGGCCCACCCGGCCGATCGTCCCCTGGCTCAGCTCCCCGGGCACCGGCGACCACCGGCCGTTCGATGCCCCGCGCGGCGGCGGCGGTCAGGCGGCCACCGACGAGCTCGAACGCACCGAGCGCGCGTTCGCCGAGGCCAAGGACTGGCACGGCGCCGCCGTCGCCGCGCTGCTCGCCGGGGATCGCGAGCGCGCGGCCCGGGACCTCGCGCGCGCACCGGCGACGCCCGAGGTCGAGGCCGATCGCGCCGTGCTCGAGCTGCTCGACGGCCGGCGCCCCGCGCTCGAGCGCGCGCTCGATCACGTCGACCGCGCGCTGGCCGCCGCGCCGGGCAGCGCCGCCGCGCACTGGAACCGCGCGCTGATCCTCGCCGCGCTGAACCTGCCGCTCGCCGCGGCCCAGGAGCTCGATCGCGTCCGCGCGCTCGGCGAGCGCGGCTGGTCCGACGAGGCCCGGACGCGCGCCGACGCGCTGCGCGCGCAGGTCACCCAGCGCAAGGCCCACTGGAAGCAAGCGCACGACGCCGGCGACGCGATGGTCGAGGCCGGCACGCCGGTCCCCGCCGAGCTCGCCGACGTCACCGGCGTCCTGACGCTCGACCTGTACGACGCGGTGCGGGCCGCGCCGTCGGCCGACCACGCGCTCGCGCTCGTGCCGCTCGCCCGCACGCTCGACGCGGCGTACCGCGGCACGCACCTGGCGGACTACGTCCAGCGCGTCGCGGCGAGCGACTTCCGGATCCGCGGCCCGCTCGCCGAGCGCTATCGAGAGGTCGCCCGCCGCCGCGCCGCGCCCGAGGCCACCACCGCGCTGCTCGCGCAGCTCGCAGCTGCCGGGCTCGACGATATCCGGATGGGCGCGATGGTGTTCGCCGGCCGGGTCGCGGCGCAGCTCGACGACTACCGCAAGCTCGCCGCGGCCACCGGCGACCCTTGGTTCGCGCTGATCGCCGAGAACGAAGCCGCACGCGGCGAGATCGCGCGCGGCCAGCACGCGGCCGCCGAGCGCCGGCTGCGCGAGGCAATCGCGCTGGCGCGGCGCGAGCGCATGGCGTATCGCGCGGTCCGCCTCGAGACCGACCTCGTCGCGCTGTACAACCTCGACTCGCAGCTGCGCCAGGCGGCCGAGGTCGCGGCCGACGCGTACCAGGAGGCGATCGCCGCCCGCGAGTGGGTGCTCGAGATGGGCGCGCTGAACGATCTCGCCGCGACCCACCACAACCGCTACGCCTACGGCCTGGCGCGCGCGTATCTGACCGAGCTCGCCGAGCGCGCCGAGGCCGGGCTCGCGACCGGCGCCGACGCCTACGCGTCGATCGACTGCGCGCGCCGCGTGTACATCCACGAGTCGCTGGCCAACCTGTCGATGCTGCAGTTCGATCCCGAGCGCGCGCGCGCCGAGCTCGCTCGCGCCCCGAAGTGCCAGCTCGATCCGAGCAATCCCGATCACGCCGGCCTGCTGCTGCGCAGCGCCTTGATCCGGTCGGAGCTCTACGGCGCCGGCCATCGCGCCGAGGACGCCCGGCTCGCGCGCGACAGCCTCGCCCAGCTCCGCGATCTGCCCGACACCGTGGTCGCCGGCAAGGACGCGTTCCTCGCCTACGTCGAGGGCGGGCTCGGCATCCAGGATGACCCGGCCGCCGGGCGCCGGGCGCTGCGCGACGCGATCGCCCGCGCCGGCCGCGATCGCCACGAGTACAGCGTCAAGGCGCGCGCCTACAGCTTCTCGCTGCTCGCGCTCGAGGCCGGGAGCCGGGCCGCGTTCGATGAGGTCACCGGGGTGATGGCCGAGGCGCTCGGCGTGACCCGGCCCGCGCGCTGCGGGCTCGCGATCGCCGCGGACGGCGCGCGCCACGCCGTGGCGATCACCGACGCCCGCGGCGAGACCGCGGGGCAGTACATCGCCCGCACGCCCGGCGCGCCCGACCCGGCCACCCTGGTCCCGGCGAACCTGGTCGATCGCCTGCGCGGTTGCGCCGAGATCGCCGTGCTGGCCCGCGCCCCGGTGCTCGGCGCCGGCCGGCTGCTGCCGCCGGAGCTGGCGTGGAGCTACCTGCTCACCGATCCGGTCGCGCCCGGCGCCGCGCGCTCCGACCGGCGGCTGGTGATCGCCAACCCCGAGGCCCCGCCGGAGCTGAACCTGCCGGCGCTCGGCGCGTACCCCGAGGAGCCCGCCGGCTCCGGCGTCACCGTGCTGCGCGGCCGCGACGCCACGCCGAGCCGCGCGCTGGCCGCGATGCAGGACGCCTCGGTCATCGAGTTCCACACCCACGGCCTGCTCGCCGACGACCTGTTCGAGGCCTCGCACCTGGTGCTGTCGCCCGAGCTCGATCGCAGCTACGCGCTGACCGCCGATGACATCGCGCGCGTCCGGCTCACCGCCGCGCCCCTGGTCGCGCTCGGCGCCTGCCACGCCGCCGCCAGCAGCCGATCGCTCGAGGGCGGCATGGGGCTCGCCGAGGCGTTCCTGCGCGCCGGGGCTCGCGCGGTGATCGCCAGCCCCGACGAGGTCCCGGATCTCGGCGCCCAGGCGTTCTTCGCCGCGGTCCGCGACCGCGTCCTGGCCGGCGCCGCGCCGGCGGTCGCGCTCCGCGACGAGCGGATGCACCACCTCGCCGCGTCGCGCGACGACACCTGGGTCTCCGGGGTCGTCGTGTTTCAGTAGGACCTCCGCGGAGGAAAGGAAACAAGATGCCGAACGTATCGAAGGAAATGGTGGACGCAGTGCGCATGGCGAGGTGGGCCGAGTGGGAACGGATGGCCAAGGAGCTGCCCGCGGGCCGCCACATCCTGTCGGTCGAGCTGTTGCGGATCAACCGCGAGGAGACCGCCGTCGTGCTGACGGTGGTCCACGATCAGCGGCTCGTCCAGTACGAGCTGCGCGCGGACGCCGCCGGCGGCAACCCCAAGCCGGTCGTCAGCCCGCGCCAGCTGCAGGCGCACCACGAGCCCGGCAGGGAAGACGTCGCGGCACAGTTCCACGCCATGACCCTCGCGGCCGCCCTCGAACCGGGCGACGGCGGGGTCGCGCTCGGCGTCGCGCTCGGCCAGCCGCCGATCAAGGAGCCGCCCCAGCCCGGTGCCGTGGCCCTGGGCGGCTCGCTGCTCACCACCACGTTCAACCTGGGCGAGCAGGCGATCGATCCCGGCAGCACGACGTAGCGCGAGGGCGCCGCGCGAACAGGCCGCGCGTCGTGGCGCGACGGTGCCGTGCGCGTCGTCGTCGCACGAGTACCGGGACGCGGCGCAGATACCTGCGCCGCCGCGAGTATGTGGAACAGCCGGTACGGCGATCGGAACCGTGCGGTGCGACGAACGTCGATCGCCGCCGCCGCGCGGTTGAATGATCGCGTTGCCTTGCGACGTGCGCGGCGATGGCTCGGCGCTTGCTGCCGACACCGGTGATGCCATCTCCCTCGATGCGGTTCTCGGGCACCTCGCGCGTGGCCTCGAACGCCGTGCGATGGCTCCTGCCATGTTGCTGGGTTGCGGCCGCGCACGCAGGCTGCACGCCGCGCGACGACGAGCCGCGCCTCGTCGAGGCCGCCGGCGTCCAGACCGCGGTTCCCGGGTCGACCGGCCCTGCCGCCGTGACCGCGCACGAGGTCCAGGCAGTCCAGGTCGCGCGTGCCGAGGCATGGGATCGATACGCCGCGGCGCTCCCCGAGGGTTATCTCCTGTCCATCGAGCTACTCCACCCCGGGCTCGATCAGGCCTTTGCGGTCGTCACCGCGGTCAAGGACCACCGGGCCGTGCAGAGCGTCGTCGGGAATGCGCCGAGCCTGGACGACGTCGCGGCGGGAGATCCGGCATCGCCGATGGCGGTGGCGATCGGCGAACCACCGCCCAAGCAACCGACCGAGCCCGGGATCGCGGCGCTGGGCACCTCGCTGCTGGCCGACGCGTTCGGCGCCGGCGCCGGCGCGCGCGCCGCACCGGTGCGACGCGGCGTGACGGAACGCGCTGCGCCCCACCGTGGCGCTGCCGCGGTGACGCGATCGAGCGTCTCGGCGGAGGACGTCGCGCGGTTCAAGGCTGCCTGGTGGCGCGCGATGGCGGGCCTGGCCGGCCATGTTCCCGATGGCCATGTCCTGTCCGTGGAGCTGCTTCGCTCGCGACCTGATCAGGCGTTCGCCGTGTTCACCGCGGTCAAGGCGGGACAGCCGGTCCAGTACGTCGTCGGGACCGCCCCGAGCCCGGTCGCGCTCGCGGCGGCAGACGACCCGGCCTCACCCAGCGCGATCGCGCTGGGCGAACCGCCGCCCAAGGACCCGCCGCCGCCCGGGATCGTGGCCGAGGGCACCTCGCTGCTGAACGCGGCGTTCCGCGCGCAGGCCGCGAAGTAGGCGCGCGGGCCTGGGGGCCTCGCACTCCAGACACCCACACGTCGGCCTCAGTGATCGCACCTAACCTCGCGATTGCACAAGTTGTGCAGCCGCCAGGGCGCCGGGATAACGCGCTGATCTCACTTTTGAACCGGGAGCGCACCACGCCGCACATCAGCTGGCACGCGCCGTGGATTGTCCTCATGACACTTGGCGAAAGCCGAGTGCTCCTCGACCTGGCATCTCCTGTGTTCGAAGGTTCCTCCCGAGGGTGCCTTCCAGACCGCCCGGAATTCTCCGGGCGGTTTGCGTTTTCGGGTACAAACGCGCGTGCTCACCGGCAAGCAACGTCATCACCTGCGCGGCCTCGGTCACGAACTCAAGGCAATCGTCCAGATCGGCAAGGACGGGATCGACGACGGCGTGATCGCCGCGGTCGAGCAGGCGCTCGCGGATCACGAGCTCATCAAGGTCAAGGTCGGCGAGGGCTCCGGGCTCGATCGCCACGAGGCGGCCGACGCGATCGCGCAGCGGACCGGCAGCGAGGTCGCCCAGGTGCTCGGCAACACGCTGCTGCTGTACCGCGCGAATCCCGACGAGCCGACCATCGTCCTGCCGTGACCTGGCCCCGCGGGGCGGTTGCGCGTGGCGGCGCCCACGGCCGCACACCGCGGACAGCGATCGCGCCACGATCGACCGGGGCCCCGGACCCCACAGCCCCAGGCGGTACGCCCGGATCTCGCGCTAACCACGCGATTGCGCAGATCGTGCAGAATCACACAATGGTTCGTGGTCATTCGCGATTCAAGATTTCTATTGCGTGGCACGCAATGTGGTTTATAGATCGTCACCCGTGGAACGCAGCTTCGGCCTGGCGTTCACCACACTCACGATCCTCGCGCCGCTTGCCCAGGCGGCGCACCCCCACCAAGCAGTCAAGGTAGAAGGCACCGCAAGACCGCTCGAGTTCGTCGCGACCGATGCCGCCGTGCATCCTCGAGGTTACGCGTTCGCGCGCCAGGTGCTCGCCGCACAGCCCGGCGCCCCGCGGCGCGCCCAGAGCCGCGTGATCTACCTCAACCGAGACGGCGCGATCCTGCGCCCCGGCGACAACGACTCCAGGCGCCAGATCTCGTCGATCGTCGGCGAGGCGACGGCGATCGGCGGCTGGGGTGTCGACGACGATACCTGGGCCGATACCGTGGCCTGCGTCGCCGATATCTACTCGCCGTTCGACGTGACCATCACCGACGAGGATCCCGGCGACACGCCGCACATCGAGGCGGTGTTCGGCGGCGCGCCGGCCGACGTCGGCCTGCCCGACAACGTCGCCGGGGTGTCGCCGTTCACGACCGACTGCTCGATCATCGAGGGCTCGATCGTGTTCGCGTTCACCGACGTCCTGCCCGACGACTCGCGCGTCGTGTGCGAGGTCATCGCGCAGGAGATCGCGCACAGCTTCGGCCTCGACCACGAGATGCTGCCGTCCGATCCCATGACTTACCTCGACTACAGCGGCGACCGCACGTTCCAGGACGAGATGGCGTCGTGCGGCGAGTACAGCAATCGCAAGTGCGGGATCAACGGCATGATGTGCCGCCAGCGTCAGAACTCGGTCGCGCTGCTCAAGGAGCGCCTCGGCGCCCGCGGCGCCGCGACCGGGCGCGACGGCGGCTCCGACAACCTCGACCCCGCCGGGCCCGGGACGACCGGCGGATGCACGGTGGCGGGTGGAGCCGGACCAGGCGCAATAGCCCTCGCGCTGTACGCCCTGCTCCGCCGTCGCCGCCGGTGACGGAGACGGTGTCCATGACCGACCAGGTATCCGACGTGGCGCTCACCAACCAGCTGAAGATTGGGGCCGTCGTGGACACCGTCTCCGTGGCTACGATACCGCTCAGAACGAGATCTGGGCGGCGACGATGACCTCGTTGACCGCCGGCTTCAGATCGCTGTTGTCGAACTGCTGGCGGTCGTAGCTGGCCTGGAACTTCATCTCGTGGCTGCGCAGGTAGTAGTTGAAGCCGACCTCGATGTCGGTGCGCTCGTCGTTGCCGCCGAAGTTCGACGCCGCGACCTTGCTCGGGTCGAGGTTGGTGTCGGTGTTGGGGTCGAACATCCCGAACCGCACGACCGGCTGGAGCACGCCCTCCCAGTTGCCCGAGCCCATCTTCGGGAACTTGTAGCCGAGAACGCCGTAGAACCCCTGGCCGGTGACCGCGTCGGCGCCGTTGGCGAACACGTCGCTCGATCGAATGAACTCGGACTGGAACAGGAACGGCCCGGACTCGTAGCGCAGGTCGCCCTCGTAGCGGTCCTTGGTGCCCGCCCGGGTGCGATAGCCGATCGAGTCGTAGGTCGAGCCCGCGATCGTCAGGCCCGGGATCGGGTAGACCTCGATGCGCGCCGAGATGTCCTTCTGGTTGTTGTTGTCGAAGTTGTTCTGGCCGGCGCCGTTGAACAGGTTCAGCGAGTAGCTGAACATCTTGAACGTCTTGTCGAGCCGGATGCCGATGTCGCGCTGGCCGCCCAGCAGGTTGCCGAGGAACGAGCGCTCCGGAAGGATGATCTTCGACGCCGGCGCGTAGCCTTCCCAGCTGACCGTGTTCTTGAACTGGCCGATCGAGAAGTCGACGACCTCGCTCTGCAACGTGATGTAGAAGTCCTGGAGCGTCGACAGCGCGCTCGCCGGGGTCCGGACCGGCACGGTGGTCCCCGGGGTCGGGCCGGCGGCGTTCACCGTGTTCAGCGTGTCGCGCACGCGCGACGGATCGAACATGAACTTGTACTTGACGAAGCCGGGGATGATGTCGCCGCTGGCCGAGATCTCGAGGCGGCGGATCCGGAACGTCGAGGTCGACAGGTTCACGGTGTCGCCGGCCGCGTTCTTCACCGTGTTGGTCTCGTCGTAGACGAACCAGCCCTGCAGCAGCAGGCCCGGCGTGAAGGTCGCTCCCGGGCTCTCCTTGCCCACGCTGAGCTTCTTGGGCCCCTCGGCTGCGGGCGGCGCGGGCGGCGGCGCGGGCGGTGGTGTCGCGGCGGCCTCGGCCGGCGGCTCGGCGGGTGCGTTGGGCGGCTGGTCGGCCGGTGTCGCGGGCGGATCCGCCGGCGGCGGCGCGGGGGCAGGTTGCGCCCCCACGGCTGTGGTGAACGCGGCGAGTGACACGAACGAAATCAATAGTCGCTGCATTGCGGACTACGTAAACCACCGGCCGTGACGCGGCCGTGACGGAGCCGCGACAGATCGGGGCCCCACGAGATCTGCCGCCCTCCCGCCAGGCGTTACCGGGACGGAAACTCGCCGTCACACCGCCGTCACGTGGAGCATGCTAAGGCTCCATCATGCTCGTACTGGTCATCGAGGACGAGGTAGACCTCGCCACCACGCTCGAGTACAACTTGCGCGCGGAAGGCTTCACGGTGCGGCTCGCGCACAGCGGCCGTCAGGGTCTCGCGAGCGCGACCGCGGATCCACTTCCGGACGTGATCGTGCTCGATCTGATGTTGCCCGACCTGTCCGGCACCGAGATCTGCCGCAAGCTCCGCGAGGGCGAGCGCACCCGCGACATCCCGGTCGTGATGTGCACCGCCAAGGGCGAGGAGATCGACCGGGTCGTCGGCTTCGAGGTCGGCGCCGACGACTACGTGGTCAAGCCGTACAGCGTCCGCGAGCTGATCCTCCGGATCCGCGCGCTGCTCCGCCGCTCGCACCGGGTCGAGGGCGAGCCGTCGCTGATCCGGTTCGGCCGGCTCAAGATCGATCGCGACGCCCACCGCGCCTGGGTCGACGACGCCGAGATCGGCCTGACCGCGCTCGAGTTCCGGCTGCTCCACGCGTTCCTGTCGCGGCGCGGCCGGGTCCAGACCCGCGACGCGCTCTTGTCCGACGTCTGGGGCATCGAGGCCGACGTCACGACCCGCACGGTCGACACCCACGTCAAGCGGCTGCGCGAGAAGCTGGGCGACGCCGGGGCCTACATCGAGACCCTGCGCGGCGTGGGCTACCGGTTCAAGGACCAGCCCGACGAGGCCACCGCTTGATCCAGCGCGTCCGCTCTCGCCTGCTCGGGCTCGCTCTCCTGGTCTCGCTCGTCGCCGGCGTCGCCGCGGCCGCCATGATGCACACCCAGGCGGTGTCCGAGCTGCTGCCGGTCGTCGGCGCCACGTTCGCGGTCGCGGTCGCGGCCGGGTGGGCGGCCGCCGAGATCCTGCGCGGCGCGACCGGCCGCCTGGTCAGGGCGATGCACGACGTGGTCCGCGATCCGAGCCGCCGGATCACGTTCGACGGCGCCACCGGCGACGAGCTCCACGAGCTCGCCGAGTGGATCAACTTCCTCGCCGAGGACGCCGACAAGAGCCACCGCGCCCTGGCCCGCGAGCGCATGCTGCTGGCCGCGGTCGCCGACGGCCTGACCCAGGGCGTGATCGCGGTCGACAGCGAGCACCGGATCGAGCTGCTCAACGACGCCGCGCGCAAGATGCTCGGCGTCACCAGCTCACCGGTCGGCGAGCCGCTGATCGATTTCGTCCGCGTCCCCGAGCTGTTCGATCTGATCGACAGCGACGTCGCCGCCACCGCCGAGGTCCAGCTGCCCAACACGCCGCGCGCGCTGATCCGGACCGCGCGCAAGTGGGGCGGCGACGGCCGCGTGCTGCTGCTCGAGGACGTCACCACGATGCGCCGGCTCGAGACCGTGCGGCGCGACTTCGTCGCCAACGTCTCGCACGAGCTGCGCACCCCGGTCGCCGTGATCCGCGCCAACGCCGAGACCCTGATGGCCGGCGCCAAGGACGATCCGGTGATCGCCGCCAAGCTGGTCGACGGCCTGCACCGCAACGCCGAGCGGCTCGCCCGGATCCTCGCCGACCTGCTCGACCTGTCGCGGCTCGACGCCGGCCAGTACCGGCTCGAGCTCGCGTCGGTGGCGGTCAAGCCGGTGATCGAGCAGTCGCTGAGCGCGGTCGAGCCCCAGGCGGCCCAGCGCAACGTCACGGTCCGGGTCGACATCCCCGCCGAGCTCGCGGTCCGCGCCGATCCCAAGGCGCTCGACCACATCCTGGTCAACCTGATCGACAACGGCGTCAAGTACGGCCGGCCCGACGGCAACGTCTGGGTCGAGGCCCGGACCGCCGTCGACGGCGTCCGGATCGAGGTCCGCGACGACGGGCCCGGGATCGCCGACAAGCACCGCGCCCGGGTGTTCGAGCGGTTCTACCGCGCCGATCCGAGCCGGTCGCGCGAGGCCGGCGGCACCGGCCTGGGCCTGTCGATCGTCAAGCACCTGGTCGAGAGCATGGACGGCGAGGTCGGGGTCGAGCCCAATGTCCCGCAGGGCAGTATCTTCTGGCTACGCTTGCCTCGAGCGAGCAGCATGGGAACCACATGACGGCGCACACCAGCAAGGAATTCGATCAGGAGCTGCGCACGCTGCGCGAGCGGTTGGCGACGATGGGCGAGCGCTCCGCCCGCCAGCTCGTGCTCGCGATGAAGGCGCTCGCCGACAAGGACGACGACCTCGCGCGCGACGTGATCCGGAACGACGCGCAGATCGACCGCGACGAGAACGACATCGACGAGCTCGCGCTGCAGATCCTGGCGACCCGCCAGCCGGTCGCCTCGGACCTGCGGTTCATCACCATGGCGCTCAAGTTCGTCGTCGATCTCGAGCGGATCGGCGATCTCGCGGGCGGGATCGCCAAGCGCGCGCTCGAGCTCAACCGGCTGCCTACCCTCGAGCCGCGGATCGACCTCGCCAAGCTCGCCGCGCTGGTCCAGAAGAACCTGCAGGCCGCGCTCGACGCGTTCGTCCGCAAGGACGCCGACGCCGCGACCGCGGTGATCACCGCGGACGCCGAGATCGACAAGATCAACGCCAGCCTGTTCGCCGAGCTCATCGCCCACGTCGCGACCGACCCCGCCACCGTGACCCGGGTCCTGCCGCTGACCTCGGTGTGCCGCTACCTCGAGCGGGTCGGCGACCATGTCAAGAACCTCGCAGAGGAGGTCGTCTACATGGTCAAGGCGACGGACGTCAAGCACCGGCCGATCGTGCCGCCAAACTGAGCCGGCTGAACTGAGCGGGATTCCCGGCGGATTCAGCCGCCGTCACAGTCCGGTCACACGACGTGCGCGGATGCGTCACGGAGGGTGTCTACGGTCAGCCCATGACCCAGGTGATCGCGCGGATGCTCACCGCGCGGCTGGCGCTCAAGAGGTAACCGTGTCCGAGGAGGATCCCATGGTCGCAGTCGTCGAGCCCACCCGCCCTCCGCCGCGCGAGCAGCGCATCCGCCTCGAGCGCAAGGCCGCCGCCCAGACGCCCGACACCCCGGTCGTGTTCGATTGCGAGAACGTCGAGGTCTACTACGGCTCGTTCCGCGCGGTGCGCGGCGTGACCCTCGAGATCCACGCCCTCCAGATCACCGCGTTCATCGGCCCGTCGGGCTGCGGCAAGACCACGATGCTGCGCACCCTGAACCGGATGCACGACGTGATCCCCGGCGCCCGGGTCGCGGGCAAGGTCCACTACCAAGGCATCGATCTCTACGCCCCCGAGGTCTCGGCGACCGAGGTCCGGCGGCGGATCGGGATGGTGTTCCAGAAGCCCAACCCGTTCCCCAAGAGCATCTACGACAACATCGCGTTCGGCCCGCGGGTCAACGGCATCCGCGACCGCACCGAGCTCGACGCCATCGTCGAGAAGTCGCTGCGCTCGGCGGCGTTGTGGGACGAGGTCAAGGACCGGCTCAAGCAGTCCGCGCTCGGCATGTCGGGCGGCCAGCAGCAGCGGCTGTGCATCGCACGCACCATCGCGGTCGAGCCCGACGTCGTGCTGATGGACGAGCCGTGCAGCGCGCTCGATCCGATCGCGACCGCGCGGATCGAGGAGCTGATGCGCGAGCTCAAGAGCCGGTTCACGATCGTGATCGTCACCCACAACATGCAGCAGGCCGCGCGGGTCAGCGACCGCACCGCGTTCTTCACCACCGAGCTCGACACCCGCAACGATCGCCGGACCGGCACGCTGGTCGAGTACGACGCGACCTCGAAGATCTTCTCGGCACCGTCCGACGAGCGGACCGAGAACTACATCACCGGCCGGTTCGGCTGATTCACGACTGGCGACCGCGCGCCGCGCCGCGCGGCGGTTGATGGATCATCGGCCGGCGCGACTGGCGGACCAGGTCCGCCGAGAACACCGCGAGGCCGGCCCAGGTGAAGCCGAACGCCACCAGCTGCTCGCGCGCGAACGGCTCGTGGTACAGCGCGATCGCGAGCAGGAACTGACACGTCGGCCCCAGGTACTGGAGGAACCCGAGCGTCGACAGCGGCAAGCGCCGCGCCGCGCTGTTGAACAGCAAGAGCGGCACCGCGGTCACCAGGCCGGTCGAGATCAGCAGCAGCTGCGTGCTCGTCGCGGCGTGGCCGAGCTGGCCGCCGCCGCGCAGCGCCAGGATCGCGAGGTAGCCGACCGCGAACGGCGCCAGCAGCGCGGTCTCCAGCGTCGAGCCCGCCAGGGTCTCGACCCGCGCCAGCTTGCGGACCAGGCCATAGGCCGCGAAGCTGGTCGCCACCACCACCGAGATCCACGGCAGGTGCCCCGCGCGCCAGGTCTGGATCGCCAATCCGATGGCGGCGAAGCCGATCGCGATCCACTGCAGCCGGCGCAGCCGCTCGTGCAGCACCACCATGCCCAGGCCGACCGACAGCAGCGGGATGATGAAGTAGCCCAGGCTCGCGTCGAGGATGTGACCGGTCGCCACCGCGTGGACGAACACGCCCCAGTTGATCACGAGCAGCGTCCCCGACAGCGCCATCAGGGCCGCGGTCGCCGGGTCGCGCAGCGCGGTCCGCACCGCCGGCACCGCCCCGACCGCGCAGGCGATCGCCGCGAACGCCAGCACGCCCCAGACCACGCGGTGCGCCAGGATCTCGACCGGCGAGATCCCGCCGAGCAGCTTCCAGAACAGCGGCGCGAGCCCCCACAGGCCGTAGGCGGCGATGCCATGGGCCAGACCCCGTCGGGATTCGCTCACTCCGCGCTGGATAGCACGGCCCGGCGGCCGATCGCGCAGCCCGGTGCAGCACATCGTGGCACCTTGCCGGCGCAAGTCCCGGGCGATCTGGGGAGAATTCCGCGTGACGACCGCGTCGCGGGATCGCGCCGTTCACGTCATGTCACCACCTGGTTGCGAAACCGCACCTGTCCAGTCACCGCGGTTTTCTAGCGTCGGCGCTGTACCGTGTCGGTCGACGAGAGCTTGCCTGCGCTGGAGCCGCTGCGTGTCACGGTCGTCACGCTCGTCGCGACGCCGGTGACCCAGGCGGTGGTCGCAGAGCTGCGCCGCGGCGCGATGCAGGTCGAGCTCCACACTCCCGAGATCCTCGAAGCTGTGCCTGCCACGCCGGTGTACGTCGTCAGCGTCGATCCGACGAACGGAACCCCCCTGGCCGATCGGGTGGTCGCGTGGGCAGCCGACAGCGCCCTGCGCCCCGGCCTGATCGCGCTGATCGAGAACGGCAGCGTGCGCGACGCCGAGAGCATGCTCGCGGCCGGGTTCGACGACGTCGCGGTGACCCCGGTGTCGACGCGCGAGATCGCGGCGCGGGTCCGCGCGGTGCATCGCCGGGTCCACTGGAAGGGCGTGCCCAACGGCCGGCTGCGGTTCGGCGAGCTCACCCTCGATCTCTACGGCCGCGCGCTGTGGTTTCGCGGCAAGACCATCTCGCTGACCTCGATCGAGCTCGCCGTGCTGCGCGAGCTGATCAAGGCCCGCGGCCGGCCGCTGTCGCGGATCGAGCTGCTCGACCGGGCGTGGGGCGAGGAGGACCTCGAGGTCTCCGAGCGCGCGGTCGACAACGTGATCCTGCGGTTGCGCCGCAAGCTGCCCGAGCCCGACGTGATCGAGACCGTGCGCAGCGTCGGCTTCCGGCTCGCGTCGGCGTGACCGCGCGGTCAGCGAACCGACAGGTCGGTGACCTTGTACTCGCCGCCGGCCGACACCACCGCCGCGAGATCGCGGTCGAGCGTGCCGACCGGATCCGCAACTTCGAGGGCCGCCAGGGCCACGGCGGCCGGACCTTCCTGGCCTCGCCGCTCACCGCCGCGGCGGCCGTCGGCGGTCGCCCACAGGATCATCACGAGCTGGTACTCGCCCGCGGTGCCGAGCAGCGCCTCCGCGACCAGGCCCTGGTCGTCGGGCGTGCAGCCCGGCGCCGTCGACCCGACCGGGCATCGCAGCACGAGGTGGTTGGCGCGATACACCCGCGCCTCCTGGCCGCGGCCGACCGAGATCCGGACCCGGTCGCCGACCCTGGCAGAGGTCGACCGCATCGCGACCGGCCCGGGCACGATGTCGAACCGCGGCCGCTCCGCGATCTGGTGGTCGGCGCCGCCCGCGCCGAAGTGGACGCACAGCAGCACGACCGCCGCCGCCGCCGCGAACCCGCCCGCGATCCAGTACGACCGCCGCGCGCGCGACGCCTCGTCCCGGGCGATCCGCCCCCACACCCGCGTCTGCCAGCTCGGATCCCCGTTCCGGGTCCCGCCCACCAGGGGCAGCGCACCGACCAGATGGCCACGCGCCTCGTGCGCGCGGCGGCATTGCAGGCAGGTATCGCGATGCGGATCCGGCTCCCCTCGCTCGACGAGCAGGATGCCCTCCCGCCAGTAGTGTTCACAGCTCATTGCTATCCTCCCCCGGGCGCAGTCGCGCCTCGACACACTTGCGCAGCACCGGCAGCGCCCGCGCCACGCGCTGCTGCAGCGTGCCCGGCAGATCGCCGGTGAGCACCGCGATCTCGTCGTACGACAGCTCCTGGTGGTAGCGCAGCAACACGGCCTCTCGCGCCGCGGGCGCGAGCGTGGCCAGACAGTCCTCGAGCAGCCTCGCCATGCGCTGGCGATCGATCTGGTCGCCCAGCTCGGCGTCGTCGACCTCGTGCTCGACCGACGACTCGTTCTTGTAGCGCAGGCTCCACCGCCTGGCCTTCTTGGTGGCGTCCAGGCAGCGGTGGCGCACGATCCCCAGCAACCAGGCGCGCACCGGCGAGCGGCTGGCGAAGCCGGGCAGATCGCGATAGGCCTCGACGAACGCCTGCTGGCGAACCTCCTCCGCCAGCTGACCATCGCCGGTCATCGCCACCGCGTAGCGATAGACCTGGTCGCCGTAGCGATTCATCAGCAGCGTGAACGCCCGCTGCCGATCGCCGCTCGCCACCGCCTGGTCGACGTCGTCCTGCTCGAACGCCGCCTGGGCCTTCCGTGTCCCCACATCACCCAGGCGACGCACCCCGATCCCCTACTACAACAATCCGAGGGTGTGCCTGGCGCGGCACTCCCGGGGTCCGGAGTTTCCCGTCATTGCGGCTTGCACACCGGTGCGCATATCGGATTGGTGCACGGGCACGGCTCCATCGAACATTGTGGGCAGGCGGAATCCAGTGGCGTCCAGGTGCCACACTTGAGGGACTTCCCGGTGGCGTCGCACACCTGGTACCCGGCCTCGTTCCCGCTGCTCCCGCCCATCTGCAAGATGATCACCTGCGTGTCGTCGGGAGAGCTCACCGCGAACTGGCCGTTGCCCCGATAGGACAGCTTGCCGCGCAGCGCCGGCTGGATCGAGAGCCGCGTCTGCGGACCAACCCCAGCCCCCGTCGTCAGGTCAGCTCCCCGGCTTGCCGGATCGCTCTTGCACCCCACTCCGCTCGACAAACCCAGACAAATCAGACACATCGATAGCTTTCTCAACATCGCCCCACTCCCTTTTGCCTTCACGGCTCGAGCCACCCACCTACTCCAAAGAACGACACGGTCGCCCACGCGCTGGGTGGCAGTCCTGCGGCGATCGCCGCACGCTGCGCCAGAGCCAGAGCCCGCAACGGGTCCCTGGCTCCATGGAGATGATAGAAGCCCCGCATCAGCGCCGCGCCATCCTTGTCGTCGAGCGCGCGCTTGACGCCGATCACCGCTGGTGAACCGGCGGCGAGGAATGCCGCGACCAGCGACCGCACCGGATGGTCATCGACCTGCGAGCGGCAGGTTGCGATCACCGCCAGCCGCGGCGCGATCTTGAGGTTCACGATCTCGTTGGACGACAGCACATCGTCGGACAGCGCGAACATCGCTCGACCGTCGTCGATCTTCGAGTGAGTCGCGATGTGGAGCAAGTGGGCTCGACGGCTGGCCTGGAGCACCGCGCGCGTTGCGCCAGTTCCGAGGTGCTCGGTCGCGCCGGTCTCCTCCACCACCGCGCGGATCTCGTCCGCCGCATCTGGAAGGTCGCCCTGCGGATCGCCGATCGCGACCGCGGATCCCCACGGCCCGCGAGGCACCGGCGTGAACAACAGGTCCGGCGCCAGCACCTCGAGAATCGGGGCGTGCTCGACCAGGTACTTGCCGCCGACTCGCATGCCGGCCAGCGCCACATCCGAGAGCTCGGGGTCGAGCATCACCACGAGCGGTGCTCCGGCCGTGGGCAGCGCTACCTCGGGAAATAGCGCCTCCCCTAACCTGCCTGCGATCACGGGATCATCCAGGTGGCTGCGATAGGTATCGACCCACTCGCGGATGGTCGTTCGATCGCCCACGCTGGCAATGGACCATCGACCGTACGCACGCCGGATCGCCCACACCGAACGAGCTCCGACCATGATCGCGACCATGTCGTGCGTCACGTCGCGGAGGTCCCGTCCTTGCGTCCCGGCCATCGTCACCGCGAGTTCGCGCCGGTCCGCCAGCCGCGCCTCGATCTCACGGATCGATGCATCCGCGGTCGCGGGGGCGTTGACCTCGCGCTGGTAGATCCGGTCGAGCAGATCACGGCCGATGATCCGCCGCGTCACCTCGAGCGCACCATCTGCATCGCCGCGCTGGCCGGTCGAGTCCAGCCACGACTCGAGCACGTGGCGATGACGCGCGACGAGTCCGCTGCGCAGCTGGGTCGTCGGGATCGAGACGCGCCAGGCCTCGACGGAATCTGCGGCCTCGCGCCAGGCCTGCTCGGCCGCGACGGCATCGCCACGTCGCGCGAGCGCGTCGCCGCGCACGTTGAGCAACCGGACGCGCGCGGCTTCGAGTGGCTTGATCGCCAGACCGCGCTCCGCGCTGACCAGCGCCGCATCGATGTTGCCCTCCGCGAGATCGACCGCGGCCTCGGACGCGGCGAGATGCGCCTGGACGTCTTGCGAGCGCAGCTCGCATTGCTCCACCAGCTCGCGGGCGCGCTCGAGCTCGCGCCGGGCCTCGCTGACCTGCCCATCGTCCAGCAGCGCCTGTACCAGTTCGAACGCATCATGGGGCAACCCCGAACGGGTGGTTCGATCCGACAGGCCGCGCAGGACAGCTCGCCGGAACAGGGCGATCGAGGTGGTGGTTCGTCCTCGCGCTGCCTCGAGCCGACCCATGGCAACGTCCCTCACTGCTTGCCAGCCTGACAGCTTGCTGGCATCCATGCGATCGATCACGGCTGCGGCGGTGGGAAGCTCCCCGATATCGACCAGGAGTTCGATCAGCGACATCGCGGCGCACGGGCGCATGAGCTCGTTGCCGCTACGCTCGGCCTGCTCCCAGGCGAGCCGCGCAAGCCGGATGCTCTGCTCCGCGGGCTCACGGCCCTGCACCATCGCGAGCAGCCACAGCGCGGTGTTGGTGGCGCGAGCCGGATCGCGATCGATCTGCAACTCCAGCGCGCGACGGAAGCTGCTTACGGCACCCGGGAAGTCGTCATGGTGCTGTCGCATCTCCCCTACGTACTCGAAGATGCGCGCGCCCTGGGTCGTCGGCAGCGCACGTTGTCCCCAGCGCTCCAGCGCTGCGTCATCGTGGCTGTTCAACGCGTAGTACGCGCCGGCGACCGCAACGCGTTCGTCTCGGGTGTCCTGCCATGCGCGCTCGCAGCGGTCCGTGGTGGTCGGAAGCCGCGCCGCTTCCGCCGCAAGGCACGCCTGGACCGCCGGCGATGGCGCAGAGCAAGCCTTCCCGCCCGTGCTGCCCCCGCAGTCCGGTCCGGACGACGGAGCGTGCAACGCATACGTCGAGAACGCCCACGCACCCAACCAGGACCACCACCTCATGCCGTCACGATAACCAAATTATTCAGCGGCGGAAACAAATAATGAAGCAGCTTAATTTCGAACTACCCGGTTCGGGCGTATCGCAACATCGGTCGACGGACATCCGGAACCTGCCCGCTCCCGGGCGTGGATGACCAGGCCCCGCCGCGCGATGCAATCTGTGCGCGTCGAACAGTCGGGCTGGATGGACCGGTCTTGGATTTCAGTAATTCAGAGCACATGAACGCGGCGGATTGCGTGTCGTATCGCGGTCGGGAGCGTCGCCTGATCGCGCGGCTCGAGCACGACGACGCGCACGATCCGCACACGGGCAAGCACGCGATTGCCAGGGCGATCCGGGTGTCACAGTTCCGTCACCGAGATTGACTATCTCGAAAATCAGTCAGTATAACACCTTGTCAGCAAAACTCTGACGAACTGGCAAATTCGGATCCGGGTCAATCGTGGCGTCGTGACCACACCCGCGGCGCTGCGACGGACCGAGACAGCTGCGCGCCGACTGGGACAGATGCGACCGCGTCCACGGCGAGCACCGCCAGCGAGAGCCTGCTCTATCGCAAGCGCGGTCCGCGCGGTGGCGGCTGGTCGGTGACACCGTGGCGAACGATCGGCCCGCCGTCGCCACGCGATCACGGTGGTGGTGGTGCGCCACCGCGAGCGTCCAGCGGCCGCGGCGATCGAAGCTGTGCAGCATCGAGCCTCGCGCGCTCTCGTCGCCGTGTCCGGCCGGTGGCCGGATCTCGGACAAATGTCCGGATTTCGGACAAAAACCGGACGGCCGCGCGAGGGAGATCGGCCGGTTGCGTCTGGCACCGTCGTTGCTGTGGCGAGCGATCAGCCATCACGCGTAAACTCGGAGATGAACATGGAGACCACCGACCTCACGACCAGCATCCTGCGAAGTATCAGAGACGACATCGCCAGGCTCGAGACCAGGTTCGACGCCCGTTTCGACAAGATCGAGATCCGGCTCGACAACCACGACAAGCGGTTCGACAAGGTCGACGCCAAGCTCGTCGAGCACGACGCCAAGTTCCTCGAGTACGACGACCGGTTCGACAAAGTCGAGCACGGGTTCGAGAAGCTCGAGGTCACGTCCGACCGCTACGAGCGCTGGTTCTACCGGCTCGACGCCACGAACAACAAGCACGCCCGCAGGTTCGACAAGCTCGACGCCAAGGTCGACAAGCTCGGGATCGAGCTCGGCATGGTGCGTGACGACCTGATGAAGCGCGTCGGCCGCGACGAGCTGATGGAGGCGCTGCGGCTCGCAGACGAGCGCCACGAGCGGCTCCACCGGCAGGTGGTCGAGCAGGGCATGCGCCTGACGGCGCAGTACGAGGAGCTGCACGCCACGATGAACCAGATGATGACCTACTTCGGCGCGCAGGGGTCGCTCGAGGTCCGGGTCGACCGCTGCGAGCGCGACATCGTCGACCTCAAGGAGCGCGTGTTCTAGCCGCGATCCGTGAGCTCGGACACGCCGCAGCCATCACACCTTGGGTGCGAGGTTGTCACGCGATCGCGACAATAGATCACGAGATGGTGCAGACCGCGACCGGCCGGCGGCGCGTTGCAGCGAGTCTCACGTACAGGAGAGCTCAATGCACAAGGCCGTGTCGTCCGTGTTGCTGGGTCTGTCTCTGCTATCCCCCGCGTGCAGGTCCAAGGCCGCCCTGGACCGCGCGCCGACCGGCGCCGACGACCGCACCCGCGTCGTCACCAGCGCGGAGAGCGCCGCCGACCACGGCGCGCCGGCCACGCGGTCTCCGAGCGCTGCGCAAGGCTCGGCGTCCGGCGCGGCGCTCGTCGCCGTGGACCGGCCCGACAAGACCGCCGCGGTCGGCGGCGAGCGCGGCGGTGGCGAGGCCTACCACGACTGGGGCAAGAACCCGTGGGTCGATGCCGCCAAGGATCACCTGTCGACGTTCGCGGCCGACGTCGACACCGCCTCCTACACCATCGCGCGCCGCAAGCTCACCGAGGGCACGCTGCCGCCGCCCGCGTCGGTGCGCGTCGAGGAGTGGGTGAACTACTTCCGCTACGCGTTCCCCGATCCCGCCGCCGACTCGCCGTTCGCGGTGGCGATGGACGCGGCGCCGTCGCCGCTGTCGCCCGGCCGCCACATCCTGCGGGTCGGCGTCGCGACCAGGGCCGTGGCGCGGAGCGAGCGCAAGCCGGCGCACCTGGTGTTCCTGGTCGACGTCTCGGGCTCGATGTCGTCGCCCGACAAGCTGCCGCTCGCCAAGCAGTCGCTGCGCATCCTGACCCGCAACCTCAACGACGGCGACACGGTCTCGCTGGTGACCTACGCCGGCTCGAGCCGCGTCGTACTGCCGCCGACCGGGCTCGCGCACAAGCCCGAGATCCTCGCCGCGATCGACGAGCTCACCACCGGCGGCTCGACCGCGATGGGCTCGGGCATCGACCTGGCCTACCAGCAGGCGATGCTGGGGCTCACCCCCGGCGCGACCTCGCGCGTGATCGTGTGCACCGACGGCGACGCCAACGTCGGCTCGCACACCCACGCCGAGATGCTCAAGCTGATCGCCGGCCGCGCCAAGGAGGGCGTGACGCTGTCGACGATCGGCTTTGGCATGGGCAACTACAAGGACGAGCTGATGGAGCAGCTCGCCGACAAGGGCAACGGCAACAACTTCTACATCGACTCGCTCGCCGCGGCGAACAAGGTGTTCGGCGAGCAGCTCGGCTCGATGCTCGAGGTCGTGGCCAAGGACGTCAAGCTCCAGGTCGACTTCGATCCCGCGATGGTCGCGCGCTACCGCCTGGTCGGCTACGAGAACCGCGACATCGCCGACGCCGACTTCCGCAACGACAAGGTCGACGCCGGCGAGGTCGGTCCCGGCCACCAGGTCACCGCGCTCTACGAGATCGAGCTGACCGAGGCGGGCCGGGCCAGCCACGCCCCGCTCGGCGGCGTCCGGATCCGCCACAAGCTGCCGCGCGGGGAGAAGGCCACCGAGGCCGCGTTCCCGATGGTCGGCGGCGCCGCGGCATCGTTTGCCAACGCGCCGGTCGACCTGCGGTTCGCGTTCGCGGTCGCGGCGTTCGCCGACGTGCTGCGCAACGGCCAGGACGCCGAGCACTGGTCGCTCCCGCAGATCCGCGACCTCGCGAAGGCCGCGGCCGGCGAGGACGCCGATCGCACGGAGCTGGTCGGTCTGATCGATCGCGCGATCCAGCTGCGCACTCCCGCCCGCCGCGCCAGCCGGTAGTTCGCCGGCGCATGGCTCGGCTCCCGCCGCCGCGCTACGTTGTCGCGGTGAAGGTCGCCGCCGTGAGGATCGCCGCCGCCGTGCTGCTGGCCGCCACCGCCGCCGCCGCGCACGCCGCCGCGCCCGCGCCGACGGCCAAGCATCCGCGCATGCTGCTCGACGAGCCGCTGCGCTCGGCGTGGCAGGCGCAGGCCAGGCTGGCGCAGGGCCCGGTGGCCCGCGCGATCGCGCTGTGCGGCGACGCCGGGACCACCGCGAAGTACGATGGCGCGCAGTACCAGGGCTCGGAGTGGGCGCGCGCGCTGCAGGCCTGCCTGGTCGCCTGGGCGGCGACCGGCGATGCGCGCCACGCGAGGACCTCGATCAAGTTCTTCACCGCGCTGATCGACGACCTCGACCAGGTCGGCGACGGCAAGGGCGGCGACCGCGCCGCGTGGCGCGACTCGGGCTACGCGATCCGGATGCTCGGCCCGTACACCGCGCTGACCTACGACTGGCTGTACGACCAGATCGCACCGGAGGTCCGCGCGCGGGCCCGGCAGCGCTGGGCGTCCTGGCTCACCTGGTATCGCGAGCACGGCTATCACGCGCGCGCCGCCGGGACCAACTACCAGGCCGGGTACCTGATCTCCGCCACGACCATCGCGATCGCCCAGGCCGGCGAGGGCGATCCGGCGCTGTGGCCGTTTGTGGCCGACGAGCTGTGGGGCAAGGACATGGCGGCGGCGCTCGCCGCCGGCGGGATCCTCGACGGCGGCGACTGGGGCGAGGGCTGGCAGTACGGCCCGCTGTCGGTCGCCGAGTACGCGCTGGCCGCCCGCATCGCCACGCGCGCCGCGATCCCGGTCGCCGGGATCGAGCCGTGGCTCGCGAGCCTGCTGCGCCGCCACGTCTACGCGCTGTCGCCGGGGGACCGGGTGTACGCCGGCGGCGACACCGAGGACGAGGATCCGAACCTCTCGCCCGCCCTGCTCACGCTCGACGCGATCGCGCTGGGCGACGCGCGCCCCGAGGACCGGCGGTGGGCGCGTGGCGAGATCGCCCGGCTCGGCCTGCACGACGACGGCTTCCTGCTCTACGACGCGCTGGCCGCGGTCGGCGACGGCGCTGCCGAGGTGCCGCGCATCACCTGGCCGACCTGGTACGAGTCGGTGGCGACCGGGACGCTGTACACCCGCACCCGGTGGGACGCGCGCGCGGTGTGGATGGTGACCACGTGCCAGCACAGCCTGCCGGTCGATCATCGCCACCCCGACGCCGGCAACTTCGTGCTGTCGCGCGGCAAGGACGATGCGATCGTCGATCCGTCGCCGTACGGCACGGCCTCGACCCTGACCAGCAACGCGCCGACCGTCGCGTCCGGCCGGCTGCCGCCCAAGTACTCGCCGAGCCAGGCGCCGTGGAGCACCGCGACCGGCTGGGACTGGACGGCCAAGACCCGGTCCGGCGTGGTCGCCGCGCGCTGCGACTACTCGGATCAGTTCCGCTACCAGGACCGCAAGAGCGACGTGCCCGACGCGATCCGCGACCTGGTGCTGTTGCCGAGCAGCGACGGCGGCGACGCCAGCCTGGTCGTGATCGATCGCGCCTCGACCGGCAGCAGCGATCGCGCGATGCACCTGCGGTTCCGCGTCCCCGGCGAGCTGGCCCTCGAGGGCGACGTCGCGAGCCGGACGATCGGCACCACCCGGCTCGCGATCGCCACCGTGTCGCGTAGCTCGGGCAAGCCGGCGATCGGCCGGACCAAGCTCAAGGACTGCTTCGCGGACGTGCCCCACCAGGGCAGCTGCGACGCCGCGCGGTTCGCCGTCACCGATCTGCGGCTCGACGTCAGCGGCCCGGAGTCGAGCGCGGTCCACGTGATCAGCGCGACCGCGCCGGCCGCCGATGGCGCCGCGCCGCGCACCGCGCCGCTCGCCGGCGATGGCTGGGCGGGCGTGCAGGTCGCCGGCCCGCGCGACGCCGTGGTGGTGTGGCCGACCCGCAAGGGCGAGGCGCTGGCGTACCGCGCTCCCCGGTCCCGCGCGATGACCCACGTGATCCTCGATCCCCACGACCACCTCGGGGTCACCGCCCGGCCCGACGGTGACGGCTGCGCGGTGACGATCTCGCAGGACGGCTCGATCGCGCGCCCCGCGGTGGTGGTGCTCGACGACGCTTGCCGGGTCGCGGTCGATCCGCAGACGCCGAGCGCCGCGGCCGCGATCGGCGGCAGGCCGCCGCCGGTTGCCAGGCAGGGCAACGCGAAGCGGACCCGGCGCTGGGGCTGCAGCGCGGGCGACGCGCCGGGCGGCCCGATCGCGCTCGCCGTGCTCAGCCTTGCGGTGGCGGCTCGGCGCCGGCGTGCTCGCGCAGGCTGGTGAGCAGGTCGCCCCACCACCGGCCGATGTCGCCGAGGAACGCGCTGCCGACCTTGCCGTGGCGCGCCGGGTGATCGTCGGCGATGGCGGCCCAGCCGCTGTGCTCGAGCGTGACCTCGGTGCCAGCGCCACGCGCGGCGAACCGCACGTCGACCCGCGTGGTCTCGCCGCGGGTGAACGCGATCGATCGCCAGGTGAACGCGAAGTGCCCCGGCGGTTCCCAGACGACGACCTCGCCGATCTGGTGCAGGCCGCCCTCGCCGTGAGCCTCGAAGATCCGCCCGCCCAGCCGGGTCTCGAGGTGCAGCGCGCCCGGCGACCGGCCGCCGACCCGGTACATCGGGCCGCGCCGCCACCACCGATCGATCTCCTCGGTGAACACCGCGAACGCGTCGGCCGGCACGACCCGGACGAACACGCTGACCTTGACGCGGTCGTGCGCCGGGGCCGTCATCGCCTGGCCCTCGTGGTCGGTGCGGTCCGGCGCCGCCGCTTGCCGGGCGACGCCTCCGGGGCGATCGGCTGGGCGCGCGCCCCGCGGGTCCGCTCGGCGTGGATCCGGAACGCGTCGAGCTCGCGGCTCCAGAACTGCTCGACCTCGTCGAGCCAGCGCCGCAGCCCGGTGAACGGATCGGGCTTGAGCCGGTAGATCCGGGCCCGGGCGTCGGCGTCGTCGCTCGCCGGCTCGATCAGCCCGGTCCGGCGCAGGACCTTGAGGTGCCGGCTCATCGCGGGCCGGCTCATGCCGAGCTCGTGGGCCAGATCGCCGGCGCGCCGCGGCTGGTGGCGCAGCAGATCGACCACACCGCGGCGGTTCGGATCGGCGAGCGCGGCGAGCGTGGCGTCGAGCTCGATCACTTCGGGTCCCGCAGCCGCTGGTAGAACCACCAGCGGTGGCCCTCGAGGTCCTCGCACTCGTAGCCGCGGTCGGTCCAGTAGTCCTCGCCGTAGTCATGCACGCTGGGCTCGTCGATGATCTTGCCACCCGCGGCGCGCGCCCGCTCGCAGTGCGCGATCGCGTCGTCGACATAGACCATGAGGTTCTGGGTGTTGGCGCCGCTGACCGACTGCGGGCTGCGGCTCACCCGCCCCTTCTCGATCCCGACGAGCTCGTCGCCGACCATCACCACGCCGTCGCCGAACACCAGCTCGGAGTGGTGGATCCGGCCGCCCTCCTCGATCTTGAGGCGAACCTCGAATCCGAACGCGTCGCACAGCCAGTCGATCGCCTTCGCGGCGTCCTTGTAGTAGACGGCGCACGCGATCCGTGGCCAGCCCCGGGGTGTCGGCTTCATGTCGTGGCTCCTGATGGTTGACTGTTTCAGGCAATGATTAACCTGAAACGAAACTACTGGCAAGCGCGATCCCGCCACCGATCGCGGTCACCGGGCTACGGCACGCGGATCGGTGCGGTCCGCGCGTTGACGTTCGCCGGCTTGTCGCCGCGCTTGTGCAGCTTGCCGATCCGGACCCAGTAGGTCTGGCCGCGCCGCAGCTGCCAG